>Ga0207419_1000121_pt1 | contig 61481 bp, 58 predicted proteins | sample ElkSloMetagenome_4_FD_184723 | JGI IMG/M metagenome (GOLD analysis project Ga0207419, IMG submission 184723) | Hot spring microbial communities from Elkhorn Slough, Monterey Bay, USA - MD2A (version 2) | ecosystem: Environmental > Aquatic > Marine > Intertidal zone > Estuary: Microbial mat ...
CGACAATGGCGGCCACGGCACGATCACGGACAAATCCAAAGCGCAAAATGCCGGTGCCGTTGTAAGGGGTGCCCCATCGGCGGGCGAGGGGATGAAGCGACATGCGGGCCTCATTGTCCAGACCCTTTACTATACCACAACCCTCGGCCAAACGTACCCCGTAAGAGTGCATATCCTGCGCGAGCGCGGGGTTTATAGGCGACGCCGCTCGCAAGGCCGGCGCCTCCAAGCCTGTCGCGGGGAAACGACCGGATGGGATTGACCCGGCGCCCTCAGGAGCGCGCAAAACGCCGGGGAGGTGCTAGAGTCAGTAAGCGACGGACCGTGCGAAACTCCCAAAAGGCACGACGCGACCCCGGGGCGTTTAACAAACGCAAAAAAACAACCCGGAGATTGCTTTTTTTCGGAGTCGGCTGTTACAAGTGAACTGCGCTGGGTTAGCGAGAACGCAGTCGAATATGGGTGCCACCAAACCACACGCATCAAAGTCAGAGCCCAAATAAAGCCATCACTTTTCGGGACCAGGGACATGGCAAAAGATTTTAAAATATCAGAAGCCGCGCGCTCTGGCAGAATTTTCTCGTGCACTGTTGAATCAGAGATTTTTTATTTCCGAAACAAATATTCGGCAAGACTGCTGAAGAGGCGCGCGCAAACGCCATTTCGTTTGCTTCCCGATTCCATGTTCCTGGCTCCAGCTGGGCCATTGCCGGCGGAGCTGCAGCGAGGGTTTTGCCAGGAGCGGCTGGCGCGGCCGCAATTGATGGTCCCCTGCCGATGGGAGACTTTGTGGGAATCATCCTGGTTGTCGGCGCCGCCGCCTTGGCGCTTGCAACATCGTCCAAACTGAGCGAGGAAGACGAGAAGGCGTGTGAGGAACAATATAAACGTGATATTGAAATATGCCGCAGACACGGGAGTGCCGCTTGTTACGCACAGGCGGCAAATCGGTACGCGAATTGTTTGGCCGGCAAGGCGAAGCCGCCTCTAACGTTTTGAGGCCCTTTATGATAGTGCGGTACGAGTTTGGTGGTCAGACCTGTGTTTCGCGTATTGGTCAACCTGTTTCGTCGGGTTGGCCGAACGAGTTCATGGTAACGGTGCAAACAGAAGGATCCGAGAAAACCCGGGAGATTTATGGGAATTCCGAGGCCAATGCCACGGACAATGCCATGACGTTTCTTCGCTCCCTGGCCGACGACGAGAGCATCGTCATCCTAGACGACTGACGGCCGCGCGCCGGCCGGTCCACCGAGGACGAGGAAGACCGCGCAACCATGGAATAGCGATAGGGCGGACCGTCAAACCCATGGCCGGTGACATGATCGTCCACAAGAACCCGACCCCGGACCAGATCGGCGAACGCCTGCGGGATCCCGACGGGGGCGGTGCCGTGGCTCTTCTTGAGGATGGCGACGGAATCTGGTGGGCGTGGCGGCGGAAGAACGCGCCCGAGCACTTCTTCATGTCGGTGGACCTGGAGGAGGAGTACGGCGCCTATTTCCCGTACGCGAAACCCCTGAACCGCAGGTCGGCGAAAAGCATCGACGAAGCCATGACGATCATGCGCGATCGCGCCGTCCATGGGCGGGCCGTCCATGGGCGGCGCGACTGACAGCGCAAAAATTCCGAGGCCGTTTCAATTCCCGGCCCCTCCCCCACATCCATTGTGTATCCTGGCCAAGGGCCGGCGCGCTCCACACGGATCGGTGCGGGGCGGACGCCGGCCGCGCCCTGAACCAAAGGGGGATCCCATGAAAAAACTCGCCATCGTGGTGGGGCATACCCGCCGCCGCGCGGGCGCCTATGCGGGCGCGCCGATCGATCAGAGCGAATACGACTGGAACACGGACCTCGCCCAGCGCATGAAGGCGCACGCCGCGCAGACGCACGCCGAGGCGCTGGCGGTCGAGATCTTCACCCGCGACAAGGGCGGCGTCGCCGGTGCCTACCGCCGGGTTCGGGACTGGGGCGCCGACGCCGCCATGGAGCTGCACTTCAACGCCGCCGGCCCGCGCGCCACCGGCACGGAAACGCTCTACCTGAAGGCCGTCTCGGCCGGCTTCGCCGAAGCCATCCAGGACGCCACACTGGACGTCCTCGGCCTGCGCGATCGGGGCTTCAAGACACCGCAGGAGGCCAGCGGCGGACGCGGCACGGCCAACCTGTCGCAAATGGGCGCCAAGCCCTCGATCCTGACCGAGCCGTTCTTCGGCTCCAACGCCAGTGACCGCGCCACCGCCCAGGCCCGCAAGCAGGCCCTGGCCGAAGCACAGATCGACACCGCGTGCCAGTATCTCAACGCCCTGTACGAGGATGACGACGAGGCGGACGACCAGGCCACCGTCTCGGCCAGCACCCTGAACGTGCGCGGCGGCCCGAGCGTCGAGTACGACAAGCTCTCGTGGGGGCCGCTGCCCGACGGCACCGTGCTGCGCGTGCTGGAGCGCGGCGCCGTCTGGTGGAAGGTCTGCCAACCCGATACCCCCAGCCGCGTCGGCTACGTCCACAGCGGGTTCGTGGTGTAGGGGGCGGCGCCCAGCCAACGCCATGGGTTTTCTATGACGAACGGTACAGTGTATGTTTGTGGGGCGTGTCGCCGCTATCGCCCCTTGGGGGTTGACTCGCTTCCGATACCCTATTAACTCCTGAGTTAACGTATGTTCGTCAAACGTGTCGTTGGTGAGGTCGCCACTGTTTATGCCGTCTGCACGGAACGCGGCCGATGCAACCTGGAGGCGTTTCTGTCGAAGGCCCATGAGGGCGGCCACACCAAGCAGGTTGACGGCATCATGGCCGTCCTTAAGCGCTACGCGCGCGAACCACAGCAGCACCTCTCGACGCAGGTCCGCCGCAAGATCATGAGCGCCAAAGGCCTTTGGGAGCTTCGACGGAACGATGTGCGCCTCCTTTGTTTTGATGGCCCCGACAGGAGCATCATCGTCTCTCATGCGTTCTGGAAGAAGGGTCAGGACACGCCAACGCGCGAGATCGAGAAGGCCACGCGAAACCGCGAGGCCTACCTGCGGGACGGGCTCAAGGTTTGGGAAGGATAATCCGATGAGCACTGGTTTTTTCGAAACGTATGCCGCAACGGCCAAGGACAGCCCCTCATATCAAGCCGCGCGTCTTTCGCTGGACTTCACGGAATCGCTGGCCACGCGGATGGACGCGTTGCGCATGACCCGCGCCGATCTGGCCCGCGCCATCGGCAAGAGCCCGGCCTATGTCTCCAAGATCCTCAACGGTGACACCAACTTCACCCTGGAAACCATGGCCGCCCTGGCGCTGGCCGTCGACGGCGAGATCAACCTGAGGCTCTGCGGGCGCGATGATCGGGTGATGTGGGTGGCGCATTCGAAAGCTGGAAACGCGGGGCAGCGGGCCGTGGGTATCGGGAGCGACGATGAAGCGTACACCCTTGCAGCTTGAGGCATCCTGGTTGGATGCCATCACTCTTTGCCCATCAGAGACGGCGAGCGAGGTCAGCTCTGAAACAGGCGGGGACGGCGAGGCCAAAGACGGTCCGGTCGAGGATGGGGCTCCGGACGCCGCAAGCCCTGACGACCTGGAACTCGATTTCGACATGAGTATATCGTTCCACGCGGAAGACCCGGATCTCTTTCGCCTGTCCTTGCGCGTCGACAGCAAGGATGAGCCGTCCCGCTGCCCCTACCACCTGTTCGTCGTCATGACGGGCCAGTTCAGGATTGCCGAGGACTACGGCGACCCAATCCAACGCAGCCGGCTGATCAGCAACACCGCGCCGTCGATGCTGTTCGGTGCGATCCGTGAACAGGTTCTCACGCTGACCGGGCGGAGCGCGGCCGGCCCTTGGATGTTGCCGGCCGTGATGTTCCCCATTCGCGAAGACATTCTGCGGAGTGATGTGGCAGACGGCCCGACACAGAAGGGGTCGAGCGCAAGCCAAAAGGTGAAGACGAAGAAGAAAGAGAAAAAGTGACTAGATGAAGCGCAAAAGCCCTTAAGCACACCAACGACGACGTACACATTGCGATCACGCGGGACCCTCCTCTGGGTCCCGTTTTTTTTTGGAGGAGTCCGTTATGCCGATCGAGGACAGCCTTTTCATGTGGATCGCGGCGGTCGAGATGCCCGTCCTCGGTGCCCTGTTCTGGCTGGTCTGGCGCAACCGACGCGACGCCGACCAGCAGTTGGCCGAAGCCCGCCAGCGCGCCGAGATCGGCCTGTCCCAGGCGCGGGAGGCGCTGGCCGCGCACAAGCTGGACGTGGCGCGCACCTACGCGTCCATGGCCACGCTGAAGGACGTCGAGGCGCGCCTGACCGCCCACCTGCTGCGCATCGAGACCAAGCTGGACGAAACCCGCGCCCGCGCGGCGGAGTGAACCGCCCCGGGTTTGCCGGAGGCTGGTTGGTGTGAGTCCTACGCCGCGCGCAGGGTGCGAGGGTCGAGGATCTCCCTCGCGGTGTCCGTGTCGTGGATGAGGCAGGACGTCGGACGTAGGGCGCATTCGACCGCCGCCACGCGGCAGGCAGTGCACCGCCTGATCGAACCCGGCGGATTGCCCCCCGCCGCGCGGGGCGATACCGCCGACGGCCCCCGGCTCGACACCGGGTAGAATGGCCAATCCCGAAACCGCCTCAGTGCAGGCGGCGGGGCAGGTCGTCGATGGCGGCGTCGACCAGGGCCGCCTGGTGGCGATCGTCCATGCGCTCGGCGATGATGCGTTCGGCGGCGGCCACCGCCACGGTGACCATCTGCGCGCGGACCTCGCGCACGGCCTGGGCCTCGGCCTGGGCGATACGCTCCTCGGCCTGACGCTCGCGGCGGCCGATGGACTCTTCCAGGTCGTCCTTGGCCTGGCGGCGCAGGCGATCCGCCTCGACGCGGGCGTGTTCGACGATCTCGTCGGCCGTTTGCATCGCCTCTTTGTGCTTCTGCTCGTATTCGGCGAGCATTCCCTGCGCCTCTTCGCGCAGGGTGCGGGCTTCGTCGAGCTTGGCACGGATGCGCTCGGCGCGGGAATCCAGCGCCCGCACCACGGTGCCACCGAACTTGACGATGACGAAGCCGACCACGATGACGAAGGCGACCAGCACCCAGGTCTCGGCATGGCTGAAAAAGCCGCCGGCGGCGTGGTCCGCCGCGTGCTCCGCGCCCTGCGTGGCGGCCGGTGCTGCAATGGCCTCAAACATCAGCGTGCCTCCTGCATCACGGCGTCCACCGACGCGCGGGCGGCCGATGCATCCACCGATTCTCCGAGAAGCTTGGCGGTCAGGGCGACGGTCACATCGGCGGCCACGTCGCGCACCCGCTCCAGTTCCTGGGCGCAGTCGGCGGCGATGCGCGCCTCGGCCTCATCGACGCGCTGGGAAAGGCCCTCGGAGACCTCACGCATCCGCGCGTCGGTCTCGCGGGCGATCTCGTCGCTGGTCTCGCGCAACAGGGCCTGGGCCTTGCCGCGCGCCTCGGCCAGGGCGGCCTCGTAGCTTTCGATGGCGGCGTCGGTGCGCGCCTTCAGGTCCGAGGCCTTGGCGAGATCCTCGTCGATGGTGCGCTGCCGGTTCTCCATGACGCCACCGAGGCTGGGCATCACCATCTTGATGACCACCTGGTACAAAAGCGCGAAGAACACCACCAGCCAGAACAGCTGCGAGGCGAAACTGGAGGGATCGAACTGCGGCATCCTGGAGGACTCCCGATCGTGCTGACGGTCCATCGGGCGTGCGCGCGACGGACGGCGCGGACGCAAGCGATCATCGGCGCCGCCCGCGCGGCCGCCCCACGGGGAGCGGGCGGAGCGGGACGGGCGCCCAAACGGCGCCGGCCCCGCCCCGAGACGGACGGTCGCCGCGACGCGGACCTTAGCTGAACAGGACGATCAGCGCGACCACCAGGGCGAACAGCGCGATGGCCTCGGTGACCGCGAAGCCGATCCAGCCATACAGCTCGACGTTGGCTTTGGCGGCCGGGTTGCGGCCCACGGTGGCGATCAGGTTGGCCCAGATGTTGCCCACACCGATACCCGACCCGATCATGCCGATGGCGGCCAGACCGGCACCAATCATCTTCGCGGCTTCAGCTTCCATGTTCCCAGGTTCCCTTGGTTAAGACGGAGAGGAAGAAGACCGGCGGCGCCCGCCGGCACGCGGGACCACGCGGGCCACGATCGGCCCGGTCCGGTCGTTAGTGCATGTGGATGGCATCGTTCAGGTAGATGCACGTAAGGATGACGAACACATACGCCTGCAGGGCGGCGATGAAAAACTCCAGCACCGTGATGCCGACCACGGCGGCCAGCGGCACGATACCACCCAGGAGCCCCAGAGATACCACGAACCCGGCCAGCACCTTCAGCATGATGTGGCCGACCGTCATGTTGGCGAACAGTCGGACGGACAGGCTGAACGGGCGCGACAGGTACGAGATGATCTCGATGGGGATCAGAATCGGCGCGGTGGCGATGGGAGCGCCGTGCGGGAAGAACATCCGCAGGTAGCCAATGCCGTGGCGTATGAACCCGATGATGGTGACGGCAACGAAAATGAACAGGGCCAGCGCGCCCGTCACCACGATATGCGACGTGAAGGTGAAGTTGCCGGGCACCATGCCCAGCAGGTTGCCGAAGAACACGAACAGGAACAGCGTCAGGATGAAGGGGAAATATCGCATCCCTTCTTTGCCGACGTTGTCGCGGATCATGTTGGCGACGAACTCGTACATCATCTCCGCCAGCGACTGCATCCGCCCGGGCACCAGCGACAGGCGCCGCGTGCCGGCGTAAAACAGCGCGGCCGAGAGACCGACGGCGAAGGCCATGGCCAGCGAGGAGTTGGTGAAGGACAGGTCGACGATGCCCAGGTCAAGGGGCACGATCGGCTCGATCTGAAACTGCTTGACAGGATCCGCCACGGTCTTGGTTCCTCACACGCTGGTTTCTTGAAACCTGTCTTCAGCCCCGGTCGGGGCCTTCATCACCTTTATCGTTCGGCGCGGTCCCCGTGCCCGGTGTGCCGGCCGCGTCGCGGCGCCGTTTCGCCTCGATGGCCCGGCCCAGCCCGACGCTGTCGTCCAACCCCTGCACCACCCGGTAGACGTTGCTGACACCAGCCGCCCCACCCAGGAACAGGAACACGATCATCAACCACGGCGCCGTGCCCAGCCACGCGTCGAGCATATAGCCGATCCCGGCGCCGACCGCCACGGTCACGACCAGCTCGACGCTGATGCGCATCCCCAGGCCCATGCCCGCGCCCCGCGCGGGAGCGTCGTCGTCCGGGCCTCTGCCCGTCTTGTCCGGTCCACGGGCGGCGCGGATGCGCTGCTCCAGGTCGTCGAGCGCGGAACGCCGGTCGCGATCGTCGGCCACGAAACCCCGCCTCTCGCAAAAAAAACCAACCCTCTCCGCGCCGTCGGGGCCGCGGCGGGGGCCGGAAGCGCGGGCACCATAGGGGGAGGGTCATGGCCTGTCAAGTACGCCAAAACGGCGCGCTGGAGGCGCATTTTTGGGCCGTTTGGCGGAGCCTTCGGGTCCGCGCGCGGTTGCGCATCCGCCGCCGGGGGCGCAGGATAGGCGCTGTCGTGCCGGCCCGCCCGGTCGGTGCTGAAAACCGTTCAATAATCCAGAGAGGAGGGTACGGCCATGACCGATGGCAAGGTGTTGGTGGCGCAAGGGGGTGGGCCGACGGCCGTCATCAACCAATCGCTCGTCGGCGCGGTCCTGGAATCGCGGAAGTTCCGCAATGTCGAGCGGGTCTACGGCGCTTACCACGGCGTGCGCGGCATCGTGAACGAGGACTTCCTGGACTTGACCCAGGAGACCACGCATAACCTGGAGATGGTGGCTGACACGCCCTCCTCGGCCCTCGGCACGACGCGGGACAAGCCGGACCTGGAGTACTGCAAGGAGATCTTCCGCGTCCTGCAGGCGCATGAGATCAGCTTCTTCTTTTACGTCGGCGGCAATGATTCGTCCGACACGGTTCGCATCGTCTCGGAGGAGGCGCGGAAAGCCGACTACGATCTGTCCTGCATCCATATTCCGAAGACGATCGACAACGATCTGGTCATCAACGACCACACGCCGGGGTTTCCGTCCGCCGCCCGCTTCGTGGCGCAGGCGTTCATGGGCGTGAACCTGGACAACTGGGCGCTGCCGGGGGTCTACATCGGCGTCGTCATGGGACGCCACGCGGGTTTTCTGACCGCCGCGTCGGCGTTGGGCAAGAAATTCTCTGAGGACGGCCCGCATTTGATCTACATGCCGGAGCGGGACTTTGAAATCGACCGCTTCGTCAGCGAGGTGAAGGCGGTGCATGACCGTCTGGGCCGCTGTGTGGTGGCCGTCAGCGAGGGGATCCACGACGACTCTGGCAACCCTATCATCGTCCAACTCGCCAAGGAGGTGGAGAAGGACGCGCACGGCAACGTCCAGCTCTCCGGAACGGGGGCGCTGGCCGACCTGCTGGTGCAGGTCATCAAGGACAAGGCCGGCATCAAGCGGGTGCGCGGCGACACCCTGGGCTACCTGCAACGGTCCTTCGTTGGCTGTGTGTCCGACGTGGACCAGCGCGAGGCCCGCGAGGTGGGCGAGAAAGCGGTGCAGTACGCCATGTGGGGCGCCAAGGCCGGGTCGGTCACCATCCACCGCACCGGCTTTTATTCGGTCGACTATCAGTTGTCCGACCTGGCGGCCGTGGCCGGCAAGACGCGCGTCATGCCCGACGAGTTCATCGCCGACACCAACAACGACATCACCGACGCCTTCCGCCTATACCTTCGCCCCTTGCTGGGACGCGGGATGCCCGACGCTTTCCGGCTGCGGTCCAGCAACTTCGTCGACCGCGTGCTGCACAAGGAAAAGCCCTGGACCAACGCCCCCTGGTCCACGGCACTGTAAGTCCGAGGCGCGTTGAGATCGGTCTTCGCGCGCCGTGACCCGCCCGGCGGATGAGGCATCCTCATCCGCCCCCTGGCGGCGGGTGGGCCTCGCCCGAGTCCAGCACCGCGCGGAAATAGGCGATGGTGGCCGCGAGGCCATCCTCCAGGGCCACCTTGGGCGCCCAGTCCAGCGTGGTGCGGGCGGCGCTGATGTCCGGCTGGCGCTGGCGCGGGTCGTCGCCAGGGAGCGGTCGGTGGACGATGCGCGATCGGCTCCCGGTCAGGCGGAGGACCAACTCCGCCAGCTCCAAGATCGAGACCTCGGCGGGGTTGCCCAGGTTGAGCGGGCCGGTCACTGAATCCGGCGTGTCCATCAGGCGCACCACCGCGTCGATCAGGTCGTCGACGTAGCAGAACGAGCGGGTCTGCCGGCCGTCGCCATAGATCGCGATGTCCTCGCCGCGCAGCGCCTGCAGAATGAAGTTCGAGACCACGCGCCCGTCGTTGGGATGCATCCGCGGCCCATACGTGTTGAATATCCGCGCCACCTTGATGCGCAGGCCGTGTTGCCGGTGATAGTCGAAGAACAGGGTCTCGGCGCACCGCTTGCCCTCGTCGTAGCACGAGCGCGGGCCGATGGGGTTGACGTGGCCCCAGTAGGTCTCGGGCTGGGGATGCACCCGCGGGTCGCCGTACACCTCGGACGTCGAGGCCTGGAAGATCGTGGCCCGGCAGCGCTTGGCCAGCCCCAGCATGTTGATGGCGCCGTGCACGCTGGTCTTGACGGTCTGCACCGGGTCGTTCTGGTAGTGGATCGGAGAGGCTGGGCAGGCCAAGTTATAGATCTGGTCCACCTCGACATAGAGGGGAAACGTCACGTCGTGGCGCAGCACCTCGAACCGGGGATTGCCCAGCAGCGGCGCGATGGTCCGGCGCCGGCCGGTGTAGAAGTTGTCGACGCAGATGACGTCGTGACCCTCGGCCAGCAGGCGCTCGCACAGATGGGATCCGAGGAACCCGGCGCCCCCCGACACCAGGGTTCGTGTTTCAGGTCTCATGGGTGTTCCGTTCGTTCTTGCTTGATCCGCGTTAAGTCCCGAGCGGGTGAGGTGGCGGAAGACTCCGTGACCCACTCCCGGCGGTCAAGGACCGAAGGGGCGCGGGACCTGGAGGCCATGGCCCGATTGATGTGAGCGGCCAGCGGCTGGCGTCATTTACCTTTCGTCCGGGATGGGCTTCTTGTTGAGAAGATCGTGAATCTCGGTTCGGGTACAGGCCAGCCAGTGGGTGCTGCCGCACATCCACTCCATCATCTGGCAAAGGCGCAGGACATCGTCGCGCAAAGGGCGGTGAAAAATAGGTTCATGATGGAAGATTCTATTGCGCAACGTGCGAACGTGCTCAGCGGAGTCGTAGATGTAGGCTCGATCAACATATGACGGAATATTCGGAAAAGCGACATGTAGGTATTTTTTCCAAGGGGATAGTGCGTATGAATCTGTCAGAAGTGAGTTCCATGTCTCTAGGTTCATTCGCGACAGAACCCAATCATGTTGGACTTGCCCATTTATTTCAAAAGGAAAATCTGTGGCCAGCGTATCTTTGAGTGGTGATAGTTTATTTCCGTAGTTGTCTCTGGCCTTTCTTCTTGCAGCTTTTATTGCGCTTTTCGCATACTTCTGCATTGTGGGGACTCGCTCGGGATAGAGGAGCCAGTCTTCGCCATATGCCGTCCTGAAGGCAGCATCCACGGCATTCCGGAACGCGATTTCGTAGAGACCTAACGGCCAGTAAAAAGCCTGTGATATCAATAGGTTCCACCTGTACAAGCGGAAGGCGAGCTGCGTATCGTTGTTGGCGGCGCGCCGATACCGTGCGAAACGCCGCGATGAAATACGCGTTTCAAGATCGGCCAGCGCGGTCGGTAGAAGCGAGAAATCCTCTTGAATATCACTCATAGTGCGCTTAAACTTGTCGTGTGAGCTTCGGGACGTGATCACTGCCGGATCAGCACATCCCCCGAGGACGTTTGAGGACGCTTTTTCAAGCACATCTCCGTTTTGGAGAACCGGGGCCGGCGGGAAACCGTCGGCCCCACCTTTATTGGCCCCACCTTTGTTTGAATGCATCGCGATGCGAAGCGACCGCAATAGCGCGCCATTCTTGCAGCGGTCCACCTCGACGGCATCGTAGAGCCTTCCCACAATACGAGCACTGCGACGGATTAACACAAAGGGCGCGCGCGCGATAGCGCGCAGAGGTCCCGGTTCCTCTTGATCGCCGTCTGTTCGCGCGTGCCGATGGTCCCGCCTTACCCGAAGGCTCGGCTTGGAACGCCATCGAACGTGCCTTCCCCCCTGTGCGCTGCCGCAGGATGTTGTGCGCCGCACATTGACTCGGCTTCGTCCGAGGGGCTAAACATCATGACGTTCCGGTGACCACCCGTGGTGCCGTGAGGAGTCTGTCCGGCCGGCCTCTGTGCTGTTCGTGCCGGGCTGCCGTACTCCAGACCGCCGCCGCCCGTGCCCCCCTTCTGAGACGACCGGCGCCACACAGTGGCGACACGGGCCGCCCGGAACAGCCGGCGCGGTCGAGGGCGGCCGTGTTCTTGCCGAGTTTCGCGGCGCCCACGGGCGCGCGCCCATCCGACGAGGCCCTTGCCATGCCAACCCCCGACCGGCCGCTGTCTCCGCATCTTCAGGTCTACAAGCTGCACACCAAGATCGCGCCGCTGTTGTCCATCGCCCACCGCCTGACCGGGGTGGCGCTGGCCTTCCTGGGCACGCTGTTCCTGATCTACTGGGTGGGGGCCGCCGCCTATGGCCCGGAGGCCTTCGCCACGGCGCAGGCCGTGTTCTCCTCGCCGCTGGGGCTTCTGATGCTGTTCGGCTGGACGGTGGTGCTGTTCTACCACCTGGCCAATGGCGTGCGGCATCTGGTCTGGGATACCGGCCTGGAGCTGTCGAACGAGGGGGTCCGGCGCACCGCCTGGGTCATGCTGGGCAGCGTGCTGGGCCTGACGGTGCTGGCCTGGGTGGTCGGCTTGATCGTCTTGGCGCTGTAGGGCAGGGAGGAAAGCACACCATGGACACCAAATCGCGCTCCATGCAGTCGGCCCTGGGACGCGCGCGCGGCCTGGGCTCGGCCAAGGCGGACGCCGCCGGGCACTGGTCGGCCCAGCGCATCACCGCCGTCGCCCTGGTGCCTCTGGCCCTGTGGTTCGTCTTCGCCGCCGTCATCGGCAACATCGACGCCGATCACGCGGCGTTCCGCGCCTGGATCGCGCAGCCGATCAACGCCACGCTGATGATGCTGTTCATCTTCACGTCCTTTCACCACGGCGCCCTGGGCATGATCGTGGTGCTGGAAGACTATGTGCACGCCCCCGGCGCCAAGCACATCACCATCATGCTGGCGAAGATGGCCGCCGCCGCCGGCGGCCTGTTCTGCGCCATCTGCGTGCTCACCCTGGCCCTTGGAGGTTGAGAAGGCCCATGGCATCCCCGGAGATCATCGACCACGACTATGACGTCGTCGTCGTCGGCGCCGGCGGCGCCGGCCTGCGCGCCACCTTCGGCGCCGTGGCCGAGGGCCTGAAGACCGCCTGCCTGACCAAGGTCTTCCCCACCCGCTCCCATACCGTGGCCGCCCAGGGCGGCGTCGGCGCGGCGCTCGGCAACATGGCCGAGGACCGTTGGGAGTGGCACATGTACGATACCGTCAAGGGCTCCGACTGGCTGGGCGACCAGGACGCCATCGAGTACATGTGCCGCGAGGCCATCCCGGCCGTCTACGAGCTGGAGCACTTCGGCGTGCCGTTCTCGCGCACCACCGAGGGGCGCATCTACCAGCGCCCGTTCGGCGGCCACATGCGCAATTTCGGCGAGGCGCCGGTGCAACGCGCCTGCGCCGCCGCCGACCGCACCGGCCACGCCATCCTGCACACGCTCTATCAGCAGTCGCTGAAGTACAAGGCGCAGTTCTTCATCGAGTACTTCACCCTCGACCTGCTCATGCAGGACGGCGCCTGCCGGGGCGTGATCGCCTGGAACCTGGACGACGGCACCCTGCACCGTTTCCGCGCCCACGCCACCATCCTGGCCACCGGCGGCTATGGGCGGGCGTATTTCTCCTGTACCTCGGCGCACACCTGCACCGGCGATGGCAACGCCATGGTCGCCCGTGCCGGCCTGCCCTTGCAGGACATGGAGTTCGTGCAGTTCCACCCCACCGGCATTTACGGCGCCGGCTGCCTGATCACCGAGGGCGCGCGCGGCGAGGGCGGGTACCTGACCAATTCCGAGGGCGAGCGCTTCATGGAGCGCTACGCCCCGACCGCCAAGGACCTCGCCAGCCGCGACGTGGTCAGCCGCGCCATGACCATGGAAATCCGCGAGGGCCGGGGTGTGGGCAAGGCCAACGACCACATCTTCCTGCACCTGGAGCACCTGGGCGCCGACGTACTCCATTCCCGCCTGCCGGGCATCACCGAGACGGCCCGCGTCTTCTCCGGCGTCGACGCCACGCGCGATCCGATCCCGGTGCTGCCGACCGTGCACTACAACATGGGCGGCATCCCCACGAACTACATGGGCGAGGTCATCAACCCGACCGCCGACGACCCGGACGCCGTGGTCCCGGGCCTGATGGCCGTGGGCGAGTGCGCGTCGGTGTCCGTGCACGGCGCCAACCGGCTGGGCACCAACTCGCTGCTCGACCTGGTGGTGTTCGGCCGCGCCGCCGCCAAGCGTTGCGCCCGCCTGATCACGCCGGACACGCCGCACGCGCCCCTGGCCGAGGACGCCGGCGAGCCGTCGGTGGCCATGCTGGAGCGGCTGCGCACCGCCAAAGGCTCGCGTCCGACGGCCGACATCCGCCTGGACCTGCAAAAGGCCATGCAGGCCGACGCCGCCGTGTTCCGCACCGCCGAGTCGCTGGCGCACGGCTGCCAGAGTGTCGACGCCATCGCCGAGACGGTGGCCGACATCAAGCTGGCCGACCGCTCGATGGTCTTCAACACCGACCTGGTCGAGGCGCTGGAGCTGGAAAACCTGATCATCAACGCCAAGGCCACCATCCAAAGCGCCCGGGCGCGCACGGAAAGCCGGGGCGCCCACGCCCGCGAGGACTATCCGGAGCGCGACGACGACTCCTGGATGAAACATTCGCTCGCCTGGGTGGACGAGGCGGGCAAGGTGCGGCTGGACGACCGCCCGGTGCACACCTACACGCTGACCAAGGACGTGGAGTACATTGCGCCGCAAAAGCGGGTGTATTGACGGCGTATGGCCGGAGGCTCTCCGATCAGATCTTGATGACGCATTAACCAAGGATCGACGTCATGGTGGAGTTCGCGCTTCCCCCCAACTCCCGCATCAAGCCCGGCAAGACGTGGCCGGCGTCAAAGGGGGCGACCAACGTCAAGGCTTTCCGCATCTACCGGTGGGATCCGGACAAAGGCGGCAACCCCACCCTGGACACGTTCCACGTCGACCTGGACGACTGCGGGCCGATGGTCCTGGACGCGTTGATCAAGATCAAGAACGAGGTCGACCCGACCCTGACCTTCCGCCGCTCCTGCCGCGAGGGCATCTGCGGCTCGTGCGCCATGAACATCGACACCGACAACACGCTGGCCTGCCTGAAGCCGATTCATGAGATCAAGGGGTCGGTGGACATCTACCCGCTGCCGCATATGGCGGTGGTCAAGGACCTGGTGCCGGACCTGACGCACGTCTACGCCCAGTACGAGATGATCCAGCCGTGGATCAAGACCGACACCCCGGCCCCCACCAGCGGCGAGCGCCTGCAAAGCCCCGAGGAACGGGCCAAGCTGGACGGCCTGTGGGAATGCGTGCTGTGCTTCTGCTGCTCGACGGCCTGCCCCAGCTACTGGTGGAACGCCGAGCGCTATCTCGGTCCGGCCATCCTGCTGCAGGCGGCGCGCTGGGTGTTCGACAGCCGCGACGAGGCCACCGGCGAGCGCCTGGACATGCTGGACGACCCGTTCCGCATGTACCGCTGCCACACGATCATGAACTGCACCGCCACCTGTCCGAAGGGGCTGAACCCCGGCAAGGCCATCGCCGACCTAAAGATCGCCATGTTCGAGCGGGCGGTGTGAGCGTCAGCGCGGGATTGGTTCGGTGCCCTCATTGAGGATGTCGAGATAGCGCTCGTACACGAACACGCGGCCGCGTTTTCGGCCCGACACTTCGTGCACGATGCCGAGACCGCCGAGGGTATCCAACGCTTTCGAAACCGTCGGCTGCGACAGGTTCAGGTTTTGCGCGGCCTCGGGAATCCGGACCAGGGGTTTCGTCTGGAGCAGCTGATGCACGCGGATCGCCGAGGTCGCGGCCCGCCCCAGGTCGGTGAGGCGGGCGGCGTCGCGTTCGAACAATCGCAGAATCGTGCGCGCCGTGGACGCCGCCTGATCGGCGGTCTGGCGCACTCCATCCAGGAAGAATGCCAGCCAGCTTTCCCAGTCCCCGGTGTCCCGCACGCCTTGCAGAAGGTCATAGTAACGCCGCCGGTGCGTTTTCAGGTACAGGCTGAGATACAGCACGGGCTCTCTGAGCAGGCCGCGCTCGCACAGGACCAGGGTGATGAGCAGGCGCCCAAGGCGTCCGTTGCCGTCCAGGAACGGGTGGATGGTCTCGAACTGCACGTGGGCCAGTCCGGCCTTGACCAGAGTTGACAGGCCTCGCGTGTCCGCGTGCAGGAAGGTTTCCAGATCGCCCATGAGATCGAGCACGCGGTGGGGCGGCGGTGGCACATAGGTGGCGTTGCCGGGGCGGGTGCCTCCGATCCAGTTCTGCGAGCGCCTGAATTCGCCCGGGTCCATCTCGTTCCCACGCCCCCCGGCCAACAGCTTGGCGTGGATTTCGCGCAGGAGGCGCAGCGACAGGGGAAAGCCCTCCCGCAGGCGGTCAAGGCCATGGTTCATGGCGCGGACGTAGTTCGAGACCTCTCGAACGTCGTCCAGGGGAACACCAGGGGCTTCCTCGCTTTCGAACAGGAGAAGGTCGGACAGGGAGGATTGCGTCCCCTCGATCTGTGAGGACAGCAGGGCCTCCTTGCGGACGTACATGTACAGGAACAACGGGGTATCGGGCAGAACGGATGCGACCCCGTCGAGCTGTCCCAGGGACTGTGTCGCCCGCTCCAGCGATCCGGCGAACGGCGCCATGTCGATGGGCGGATGGGGTGGCAGCGGCGGCGGGATGAACGCCCGCACCGTCTCGCCGACTGTGGTTTCCTCGTATCGGCCCAGCCGATTGTCCCGGTCCAATCCGCCCCCTTATGAAAGCATCCTTTCATTCGCGTCGTGCTTATTAAAGCATTTGGCCTTTCGCTTTCACAAGGGGCGCGCGCCACGCCAGGGCACCGTGTCGGTGCCGCCGTCAATAATGGACGGCGCGGCGGCGGCGCGCTAGGCTACAGCCCTGCTCGACGCACGCGGAGCCCCCCCATGAGCGATCCGTCCGCCCCCGCCCGCACCGGCGGTTGCCTGTGCGGCGCCGCCCGTTTCTCGCTGGCCGAGGAGACCACGGCGTTCTCGGCCTGCCACTGCGCTATGGACCGGCGCTGGAGCGGCGGCGACGGCGGCGCGGCAACGGACCCGGCATGACCCCAACTCCCGCCCCGGCCTGCGGCCTGCGCCACGTCGAGCACTGGGTCTTCGACCTGGACAACACGCTCTATCCGGCCAGCGCCCAGGTGTTCGCGCAGATGGACGCGCGCATGAAGCGGTTCATCGCCGACTACCTGGACCTGCCGGAGGACGAGGCGTTCGTGGTCCAGAAGCTCTACTATCACCAGTACGGTACGTCGATGCGCGGCCTGATGATCGAGCACGGCATGGACCCGCACGCCTTCATGGACTACGTGCACGACATCGACCATACGGTCATCCCACCGGCGCCGCGCCTGGCCGCCGCGCTGGCGGGGCTGGACGGCCGCAAGGTCGTGTTCACCAACGGCTCGCGCAAGCACGCCGAGCAGGTGCTGGAGCGGGTCGGCATCGCCGACCACGTCGAGGCTGTCTTCGACATCGAGGCCGGGCTGTTTGTGCCCAAGCCGCATCCGGAAACCTATGACGCCATGCTGCGCCGGTTCGGCCTGGACGCCCGCGCCAGCGCCATGGTCGAGGACAGCCTGAAGAACCTGGTGCCGGCCCACGCGCTGGGCATGACGACGGTGCTGGTCCGCGACCCGTCGCACTGGAGCTTTGATCCGGACGCCGACTGGAGCCACTGCCAGCACGTCACCGATGACCTGACAGCGTGGTTGGAGGCGGTGGTGGCGGCGCGGCGGGGCGAGCGCCCCGGCCTGTTGAACGGGTCGACGATCATTGAGGCCGGTCGATGGAACGGCTGATCTTTTGTGCCGCCCGACGAAAAGGATGACCTTTTCCTCGGGCGGCCGGCGCGACCTTGGCGTCGCCTTGCGACGCCAGCTTTTTCAGACTGGGGCCGGCGCCCACGGCGCCGCTTCGCGGCGCCGACCAAGTATGGCCGACCTTTTAGCGGCCGTGGCCCCCCTCAATGCTCACCGCCGCCTACCATATGCTCAGCAACGGGACCTTCTATCAGGACCCGGGCGCCGATCACTTCGACAAACGCAACCCAGAAAAACAGCTCAACAGGCTCCTCAAGCGGATCACCGATCTCGGATTCGACGTCGAGATCAGACCCCGCACGGCGACCGCCTGACGGAGTTTCTTGTTAGCCAAGTCTATTCCGCTCATCGGTCACGGCCCGGAAAACCGCCGAACTCCGCCCTATCTGCCCTAGAACTGATGCTCAAGCGTGCAATCCGGCGACGATGGTGCGAAGATTCGTCCGCGCAGACGAGGCGCCGCACCCCGAATGCGAGGGAGGCGTCAGGTCAAGGGGGACGCCGGACATGATCAACCGCTTTTTCAGAGGCCTGTACAGGGCGGGTCTGCACGGAACCAGTCTGTATTGGGCCGTGGTGATTGGCATGGGCATCTCGGCTGCCGTGCTGAGCGTGGCCGGTTGGATGGAAGTTCTGGACAAGACAGAAACGGCATTGACGCCCAGCGCGCTGCTCGATGGTGCCATCGGTACGGTGCAGATTTTCACGGGCAGCGCGCCAACCATGCCGGAATGCCAGCCCGGCAATCCGGACTGCGCCATGGATTCGGTCCCCCTATCGCTTCGTCTCGCCCAACTTCTGGCGCCCCTGGCTGCGGCCGGCGCCGTTCTGAGGATTGGGGCCGAAGTGCTGTCCAACCAACTGGCCGCCTTTCGCATTGCAGGGATGCACGGTCACACCGTCATTTGCGGCCATGGCGACAGTGCGCGCGCCTTCGCCCGCTCGGAACATAACGCCGGCCGGCACGTGATCATGGTGGACACCTCCGCCGGGGAAGACAATGCGGACGCCGACTTGCGCCGCCTCGGGATTGAGTTAAAGGCGGGCGACCCGCTCGATCCAGACGTCTTGCACAAGGTGGGCGTGCCTGGGGCTCGATGTTTGATCATCGCCCCGGGGGACGACAATCGCGCCCTCGACATCACCGGCCGAGCGCGGGAGGTCTGCGCGGCGACCCGCGAGGGTCCAGACAACGCCCTCCTCACCCGCTTCGAGATTTCGAACCGTCGCCTGTGGCGCCCCCTGTCGCGCTTTCACGGCCTGGCGCCCGCGCGAGAGGGCAAGACTGTTGGCGGGCGGGAGCAGGAGGCCATGGACCCGCTGCCGTTCAACATGGCCGCGCTGGCGGCGCGCGCCGTGATCTGGGGCCAGCGGCTGGAGGCCCAGGCGCTGCTGCGCGACCAGGACCGGCTGCACGTCGTGCTGATCGGCTACGACGACTTCACCGAAGCGCTGATCGGCCACCTGCCGCCGGCGGTGGCTCACCCGGCGCTCAAGACCCCGGTGATCAGCATCCTTGCGTCCGACCCGGCAGCGGCCAAGGAGCGCCTGACGGAATCCTTCCCCGAACTGATGAAGACTCCGGACGACAGCGGAAAGGACCTTGCTGTCCGCGACATGGAACGGCGCCTCGGCCCCGTCGCCGACGTGCGGATCGACACGTTCCGCGCCGACCTGGAGCGATTGAGCGGCGCGATCATGGAGACCATCGTCGAGCGGGCACCGGTTACCACCGTGTTCGTCAGCCAGGAGAGCGATGCCGCCAGCCTGCGCACGGCCATGATCGTGCAAGACCGGATGCGCCAGGAGAACCTTTGGCATTCCCCTGTTCTTGTTCGGCTGTCGCGCTGCAAGGGCATGAACAATTTCCTGACCCAATCGCGGAAAACCAAACGGTTCGGCGAGGTTCTTCAGGCTTTCGGGGTTGAGGAGCAGTTGTGCAGTTTGTCCGTTCTGACGGGCCCTATGGAAACGCTGGCCGAGGCAATCCACGAGAAGTACGCGGAACAGAGGCGCGAGAAAAAAGAAGCGGACTCGCAAGGTGGAGTAGCACCCACGCAGAGTGCCAGGCCGGTATCCGAGTGGGCAAGACTGCCGGAAACCTGGCGGGATTCGAACCGCCGGGCGGCCGACCACATCTTCGCCAAGCTGACGGCGGCGGGGTGCCATGTCCCCAGCGATTTGATTTCAGCGTCCCAGTCCGAAGACAAACCGGTGCTGCCTGTTCCGCCCGGTTTCGACCTGCTCCCGAGAGACACGGACGCGGATCGAAAACGCCGCGACCGTCTGGCCGAACTGGAGCACGCATCTTGGATCGCCGGGCGCCGACTGGACGGCTGGCAGTACAACGCGAAGCGCGATGACGACCGACAGTGGCATCCCAGTCTCATTCCTTACGACGACCTTGGCGAAGACCTCAAGGCGTACGACCTGGACCAAGTTGACCTGTTGCAAATAGAACTCGGGCGTACGGGGAGAGGCTCGGGCGCGGACCAGGACACGCGCGAAGCACGAAAAGGATTGCTGACGGAAGCATCAAAGGCGGATCAGGACGGCCTGATCCGCCATGACCTGTGGATCGGTCTGATCGGCAAGCTCTATATCACAACGGACGAGGGGTGTTGGCTGGCGGCGGATGACGAGGCGGACCCGAATGGCGGCGCCCCCAAGACCTTCAAGGCCAAACTGCGGCGCAGTCTGGCGGACCACCCCGAGGCGTTCGTGTCCCTGGTGACCCCACTTGCCCCGGGCGCCGACGTGGCCATGACACGGGCGGCCCAGGAGGTTCTGAGCGATCTCGGGCGCGCGTATCGTCTCTTGGTGCTTGAGGCCGTGCCCGAGGACATCCTTCTCGACGATTATGTCCGAAAAATCGAAGGATCAACGGACGCTTTCGACGGGTTCGACACGGTGCCGCAGGACCCCGGCGAAAGCTGGCGTGCTGACCACAAAGCGAACCGCGAACACATTCTGAACGAAGAGACAACCGAATGGATCATCGACCTGCGCGAGCCCACGCCACGCTCGTGCGAGCGGTGCGACACTCCGGACACACCCTACCAGAGGGCCGCCTACTACATCGCCGAACGCGCCCATATCCTGTTCGCGGCCGACAGATTGAGCGAAGCAAAGGGAACACCCGCGCCGGGCGGCGTCTCCGATACGCTGGCCAAACGCGACGCCTTCACCGAAGACGGGAAATGGCTGTCGGGCTGCACACTGTTCGCGTTGTCCCCGTTCACACGCGACCGCGTGGTTCTCGACCTCGATGATCTCTCCAGAGGCACCCGCAAGCAGGATTCACTGCCGGGCGAGGACACCCCGTGACGTCCCTTCCTCAAGCCCCGACCCGTGACGAACACCTGTTCTCGCCGGGACCGAAACGAATGCTGGCGCTCGACGGTGGCGGCGTGCGGGGGATCATCTCGGTCGCCTTCCTGGAGCGGCTGGAGGCCCTGCTGGCTCGGCGCCATCCCGATCCGGAGACGTTCAGACTCTGCGACTACTTCGACCTCATCGGCGGCACCTCCACCGGCGCCATCATCGCCGCGGGCCTCGCCCTGGGGATGAAGGTCGCGGAAATCCGGCGGTTCTACCTTGACCTCGCGCCCCGGGTCTTCCGTCAGGGCTGGTTCCGCATCGTCGGCGTGCAGCCGCTGTTCGACGCGCGCCGCCTGACGGAGGAGATTTCCCGCCAGGTCGGGGACCGCGCGCTCGACAGCCCGGACCTGCGCACCGGCCTGGTCATCGTCACCAAGCGGATGGACACGGGAAGCCCATGGATCCTGAGCAACGTGCCGGGAACGGCCTATTGGGACACGCCGAGCGACGGGGCGTTCCTGGGGAACCGCCATTACCGGCTCGCCAATCTGCTGCGTGCGAGTACGGCGGCCCCCTACTACTTCCAGCCTGAGCCGATCCCGGTGATCGACGGCCAGCCCCCGGGTTGGTTCGTGGACGGCGGCGTCTCGCCCTACAACAATCCCGCGCTGGCGCTGCTGCAAGTCGCGACGCTGCGCGCGCATGGCTTGCGGTGGAAGACGGGAGAGGACAATCTCCTCCTGATGTCCATCGGCACCGGCTGTCAACGCACACGCGTGCCGCCCGACAAGGTCGGCCGCCTGTCCTCGGTCGGCTTGGCGGTGCGTGCCCTGGGCGCGGTCATCGAGGATGGGCAGGCCCTGGCGGTTGCCTTGCTGCAGGCGCTGTCGCGGCCGATCGACCCCTGGCACATCAACTCCGAGATCGGGGGCCTGGAGGACGACTGTCTCGGCGGGCAGCCCTTGCTGTCCTTCCAACGGTTCGACGTGCGTTTCGATCCCGGCTGGATCGCCACGCACACCGGCCTGACGGTTTCGGACCGGGACCTCGAAGGCCTTGAACGGTTCGACTACCCGCCGATCGTTCCCTTGGCCGACCGCATCGGACGGGCCGCCGCCGCGCGGCTGGTCAGGGAGGACCATTTTCCCCCGGCGTTCGACACGCCGGCGACGGTCCGTCCGGCCACCGCCGACCCGCCGCCACCCCAGCGGTAGCCGCCCGGCAAGCCTCACCGGGCCTGCGCCAGGGGAAAGTCCTGGATGGTTCCGCCGCTCTTGAACTGGGCCTGCTGCCGGTATCCCTTCTCGCTGGCGAACAGCGGGACATGCTGCTTCACCTCGGTGCCCAGTTCCAGGACGGTGGCGACGCCATCGCCGCTTCGCGTGGCCTCTTCGAGAGCGGTCAGCACGGCATGACCGAACACACCGTTGCTCTCGTTGTACCCGTCCAGCGCTTCTTCTTCGGTCGAAGACGCTGCGAGAATGAAATACCCCGTTTCATTGCCGATCTCGCCGGGCGTGTTGGCCGGAAACGCTCCCGAATGGCACGTATCAAGCATGACCAGGGTATTGGCCCCCATCAGGGAGCCGAACAGGGAGATGAGCCGGTCCTGGTCGACCCCCACCGCCGACGCGCCGCTCGCCCCGGGCCCGTCGTGGGTCAGGAAGCGGTATCGCCGATCCTCGGTCAGGGTCCCATGCCCCGCCAGATAGACGACGACCGTATCGTTCGGCTTGATGCGTTGGCCGACCTCGGCGAACGCGCTCTCCAGCCCCGAGACCGTCGCATCCTGGTCGAACCGCCGCACAACAATGACGTCGTCGTACGCCGTCGCGGGCATGGCCAACAGCTTTTCGGACACAGAAAGCGCGTCACGCCGCGCAAAGGCCAGGTCCTGGACGGCGTCATAGACGTCGATCCCGACCGCGATGACGAAGAGGATCGGTTTCTCCTGCTTCTCGGGTTCCGGAACCTGCAGGGAAAGGGTCACGGACTTGCCGAACACCCCCGAGGCGCCATAGGCCCTGACGGACACCGTGTTCAGACCGGGCTTGACCGCAATAATCCGGTCGGCCTGGACCGTGCTTTCCCCGTCCTCGCCCCCCTCGTCGGCAACCACCTCGGGCCGCTGGCGCGACAGGCCGCGAGTCAGGGTGCCCGTCGTGCGCCCGTTCAGGAACACAACGTGCCGGTCAATGGCTTCAGAGCCCGGAGTCATTTCATAGACCAGGCGAACCCGATCGAACCCAGGCGGCAGCGTGGACACCGCCGCGGGGGACGTTGTCTCCTCGGTTCGGCGGCGTGACAGCCCGCGACGGGCGTGCTCGGCCGGGAAACAGGCGGCATCGGCGCCATCCGCGTCGACAGCGCAGTACCGCACCAGACGCACCTTCGGCGCCTTGGCGATCGCCTCGGCCACGCCGGGCGCTTCTTCGCGGTCGGGCGCGTATTCCTCTTCTTCGACCCGTGGGGGTGTCTCCAGCTCTATCCGGCCCACCCGCTGGCGCATCCGGTCGATATCATAGAAGCGGCTGTAGAGCTGTGAGAAGTCGATCCAACGCGCGACATTGCGCCGGCCCCGGTTCTGGACGTAGCCGGCCAGCTCCTGGCCGCCGGCCGAATGCGCGAAGCGGCCGTCGGGCGACCACAGGATCCATCGCTGTCCGTCACCATGCACGAACAGAGCCGCGATTTCCCGCAAAACAGGGCCGGGCTCCAGCGCATACCACCGGATCGTTCCGTCTCGATGCGCGGCGACAAGGCGGTCGCCGTCGCCCGAGGCCACGACCCCGGAGGCCGCCGTCAGCACCACCTTTTCCCGTGTCACGGCCCCATCCCCGGAGAAGGTGGTCACCGCATAGTCACTGCCGATGGCGACCCCGCCACCCGGCAGCATCGTCGCACTGCGCGCGATGTCGCGGGGCCGCGCCATGTCGAGTGGCTGCCCGGCGATTGACGGCGTGCGTCCGTCGCGCCATCCGGTCAGCCCCTCCGGCACCGACGGCGCCGAAAATGCCGGTGCGGCCTCGGGGGCGTCGGTGAGCGTCAACGTCCGCGCGTCGAACCGCAGGACCTTCGAGGTGTCCCCGGTGCGGAAAGTGAAATCAACGACCGCGCCATCGCGGGAGACACGGAAGACATCATCAAAGATGCCCCGGAAATCGGCGGTGGCCGGGCCTTGCCGAAATGCCACCGTGCCCGTTTCGCCCGTGATCCGGCCCCAGGCGGGGTCCCCGGTCGCGAACAGGACGTCCTGGTCAGGCGTGGTTTCCAGACGCGTCACGGCATCGCGGCTGACCGGGATATCGACGAACGCGTCGGGCCGCTCCAGGTCAGCCCAGCGCCGCACCACGATCTTCCGATCGGGGTTGACGAGTCCGCCGGAGGCCCAAAGCTCCGGCCCCGCCGCACCGGTCCGCCAGGCGACGGCACTGAAAAACCGTTCGTCGGTGTCGGGACGATCGCCGGCAAGGGTCCGCGCGTGTTCCAGCGTATCGGCCTCCAGAATATCGACGCGGGGCTGGTCCACGTATGTCACGGCCAGCCACCGTCCATCGGGCGAAAAGCGCGCCTGGGCCGGCCGGCCGGATTCCGCCTGCCACGACTGAACGGTCTCGAACCCCACGCCGTAGACGCGAACCACCCCGTTGGTCGCCGCGGCCGCAAGGCGGCCATCGGGCGCGAACTCGACCCACGTCGTGGGCGCCCCAAGATCATCCGAGAAGACGCGTTGCAGCCGCTCGTTAATCACAATGATCCCGGCGGGATTGCGGGAGTGCGCGGTCGCGAGGCGGGTTTCGCGGGCCTCGGGCGCGGCGCGAAAGGTATCGATGGCGTTGACAATGCCGCCGCTGGCCACGCGGTCGATGACATCAAGGCCGGAGGCAAAACGGATGAAGTACAGAAGGTTGAAACGCCGCCCCTGCTCGTCGGCGAAATAGCGGGCGCCCGTGAACCCGGCGGTGATGATGTGGCTTTCCCCCGGCCAATATCGGACGGCATTGAGAATGCCTTCCTCTTCGGGTCCGATGGGCGTCCGGACGGTCTCAAGCAGTTCACCTGTGGTGGCGTCCCATAACCGCAACGTTTTATCGTCGGAAACAGTGGCCACGACCTTACCGTCGGCCCGCACCGTCATGTCGCGAATTGTGCTGGTGTGGGAGCCGGTTTCGATCCGAAGGATCGGGTCCGTCGGCAGGCCGTCCGCGCGGGCGGCCGTGCTGACCAACCCATGACTCATTGCCAGGGTCACCAGACCCACCAGACCCCAACACAGGCGAACCGCAATGCGCCACAGCGGCGGCTGCTCGGCCGTCATGACCATCGTCAAACTCCCTGAGTCGTCTGTCATCGCCGGCGTGTGACGGGGGCTCCACTGGGAACTCCACTGGGAACTCCACTGGGGGCTCCGCCAGCCCTTCTCGTTCGGATCACGTCACCCGCGCACGGTCCCGGTCCCCGCTTCGGAACCGGTTCCGCGCAAACGGTTGCAAAGCCGAGGCCCCAAGGGGCATCAGCTGAGGGTGAAGGCGTCGGTTTGCGCCTTGGACGTCGCCACTTCCTCGTACACGCGATCCCGCTTCTCGACATTGGCCAGGCTGACGGCCTGCAGGTCGCCGACCTTGTCCCGCTCGTTCGAGGGCAGAACCACGTCGTCAACGCGCCCGGGAGGAAGCGGTTTTTCCGCCGGCCGGTTCTCGATTCGCGCCGAAGCCGGACCGGCCCCGCGACCGCGACCGATCAGGAAATCGGCGATGTAGGCTTGGCCGCCGTTCGGATTGACGATCCGCGACCACCCGTTCGCGCTCGACAAGACTGTCACACGGGTTCCCCGGGTCAGGCGGCCCACCTTGTCGTACTGCGTTCCGGGTCCCGACCGCAAATTGGCGGTGCGCGTCACGCGCGCGCCACCGCCCTGGGACAGGCGCGGCGCATTGACCTCAAGCTGCCGGCCGCCGTTGTCCGCCGCGATCTGGTTGTAGACGGCCGCATAGCCCTCGGTTCGGTCGGAAATGTTGCTGGCGATGCGCTCCATCTGTCGCACGTCTTCCTGGTACCGTTCGCGCACAGCGGCCATGCGCTCCTCGGCGACGGCGCGCGTGATGCGGCCGGCGTCAAGGGCCTCGCGGATGTCCTGGGCCTCGTCGTACCGGCACCCGCGCAACGCCTCGAACCGGGTCAGCAGCAGGTCGATGCGGGTGTTTTCCTCGCGAACACCCTTGATGGCCGCCTCCGTAAGTTCGACCGAATTGCCGGTCTGCCGTTGAAGGTCGTACAACAGAGTTCCGGCGAGCGCGGCCGCGGCGCCCAGACCGGCCCCGACAAACGGATTCTCATCGGCGAGCAGCGCCCCCAGGGCACCCGCCCCCGCCCCCAACAGGACATTGCGGAGCACCTCGGTTTCGAACGTGTTGCCGGTGCTGTCCAGGGCGGCCCGTTGGGCGTAGCATTTGTCGTCCTTGTCGGACAGATACCCCCCGGGAAGGATGCTGCCGATATTCGTTGTCTGGCAACCGCCAAGGACCAGCGCCGTCGCGACCGCCGTTGTCATGAAAAAGCGAGACCTCGTGTACGTCATAAAAGATGCCTCCGCTGAAAGCCCAGGATCAGGACGGGTCACTGACATACCCCACCAACAAAGGGGTGGGAACGTCGGCGTGGTGCAAGGCCAGATGGAACGGACGGTCGGCGACAAAGGTGAACGGCTCGGAGCCCGCCGTGCGCAGGCCGATGACCGCCGTCGCGGCGGCGGCGACGGTGCCTTGCTCCGTCACCTCCACCACCGAGCGCTGCACCACATTGGTCACCGACGGAGGGATGCTGCCCTGGATGCCCTGAATGGCCGCGCTGTCGCCGAGCAACGCGCCCATGCCCAGGGAAGACAACAGGCGTGTGAGTTCCATTTTCCGGTCCAGTGACAGTCGTGGCAGGCTCACGGTTCCCTCGCCCGGCCGGGTCGTCTCCGTGTGGTCGGTTGTGAACAGCCAGGCCAAGGATTCGGACCGCGCCGCGCTCGGGTCGCTATCCGTATCAGGCAGGTACAACGTCAGCGACAGCTTCGGGTCGATGTAAAACAGACGAACGACCTGCCCATGCTCCGTGCGGGCATAGGGGAAGACGCCGGCGCGGGACATCATGGGAACCTGCACCGGGCTCCCTGCTCCGGTCTGGAACGGACCGTCGGCCGTATCGGTCGGATCGAAGGGCCGCAACCAATCGCCCTTGAAATAGAACGCGTTGGTCAGGACGAGGCTGGTCTGCCTGGGGAGCCTGTCGACGATGGCCTCGACCGCGTTGTTTGTCTCCGCCGCGACCCAGTCGTTGATCGTCTTGCTCGGTTCGCCGGTGGCGAAGTCGATGGAAAAGACTTCGCCACCGAACACGGACTGCATTTGGTGCGAATAGTCCGGCGTCAACGTGTAGCCCGGCGCCAGCCACAGGGCGTTGGCAAACGTCACCGTGGCTTTTTCCGACGGCGGCAAATCATTGATCGCGGCCAAACTCTCATACGGAACCCCCACGGCCTCACGGATGGACTCCCTGAGGGGGGCCCTGGTGGCCTCGCCGATCATGCTGACGGCGATCTCCATGCTGGCCGGCGACAGCACCACATTGCCGTCCCCCTGGTCCAGCAATCCCTGGTACACCCGGGCGCCCAGGGTTTCGGCTGGCGGATCAAGGGCGACGACCGACGAGGGGATCGCCATCGCGCCGGCCGGATCGGGTTGCCCGCCCTCCGCCACGACCGTTCCGCCACCGTTCTGCGAGGACTCCGTCCCCGTCTGGGCGAAGGCCGGTGAGGCCAACGACACCAGCGGCTGGCCGCCGCGACCCCGCTCGATCCCCGTGCCCGGCGCCATGCCGTCAATGGCCAGGCCGCAGCCGGCCCACACGCCCACAGCCCCCATCAGGGCGGCCCGGCAGGTGCGCCGCAGCCCGGATCCGCGGACCGATGGACGGTACCGTCCCTCCACGGGGATTGCATGGCCGCTCATGTCTTCGTCCCTTTCTCCAATCGGTGGCTGACTGGCACTGGGCCCGGATCACCCTCCGCCCGCACGCGCCGTTCAGGGGAGAACCCGGTAGGTCGACTTGGCCATGGACCAGCGCGCCCGCCGAACGTTGGAATCCGCGCCGACCGTAGGCTGACGCAGCTGTTTCGCCAAGGTATCGATGAAAGCCTGAGGACCAGAGACCGCCAGCACTTCGTCCAACAAGGCCTGATCCAGGGGCGCCTCGGACACCACGGCCACCAGCAGATACTCGCCCGCCGGGGGCGCAACGGTGAACCATTCGTAGCCAGTGTTCAAGACATCGGGGACAACCTGTGACTGTCCCGGCCGAATGACATACCGGTCGATGTAGGATTGTGGAGCCGGGATGACGCGACTTACGGTGCCCGACGGGCCAACCTCGAACAGCGTGAAGTGTCCCCCCAGGTCCGTATCGACCCGGATGCGGATGCGGTCGCCGATGGGCCGGTCCGGGGTGGGTTCGACCCGGATGGCCAACTGGGCCTCGGACGGCGGCGGATTGAGTCCCCCATTGATGGCGTCTCCCGGATCGTTCGCCGCCGCGCCCGTGACGACGTCTGAACTCAGGACCGCCCGCCGCGCCGACAGACCCGGCGTCAGGCCAAGCCCGCAGATGTCACGGTTCCGCTGGCAGTACGCCTCTGATTCCTCCGTCACGTAGTCGAGCAACTCGGCATGGCTGACGACGCCGTCGTGGTCGAAATCGGCCTTCAATTCGGCGATGCCGGCAACGAAACGCCCGGTGAAGACCCCTTGGGGAACAGGAGTCTCGTCGTCGACCAGCGCGAGCTGGCTCGGGCTGACCGCCGTCCAGGTCGTGACATGGCTGTCCAGGGCCTCGAATCCAGGCGCCAGTTGAGCCGCGCGCGTGCTTCCCCGCGTGGGGCTCGCCACCGCCCGCCACGGCGTTCCTGACGGCATACGGCGCAGGCTTCGGTTCTGGGCGGGACCGAAACCCCGCGTCATGGTCCCCGCGTGGCAGCTGTCGATAACCACGGTGACCTGTCTGTCGGGTATCCGCGCCAGCAGCGCGCGGATCTCGTCGTCGCGGATGACGTTCTTGACGCCGTCCTCCTGGGCGGATCCATCCTGGGCCACCAGAACCTCATCGGTTCCGTCGCTTTCGTCACCGTCATCATCCGCCACGCTGAAACCATGTCCGGAAAACGACAGGAACACCCGGCCGCCGGGTTTCGAACCCTCGACAAGCCAGCTCTCGATCGCGGCGAGAATGCCGTCGCGTGTGGCGGCGGAGTCCTTGAGAACCTTCACCTGATCCGTCTGGTAGCCAAAATGCTCGACCAGGAGGGTTGCCATGTTGTCGGCGTCGACGGTCGAGCCGACCAGGTCGTTGAGGTCGCCGACATAGTCGTCAATGCCGATGACAAGCGCGCGGTCTGAATCCGTGGGGGTCGGCGGCGGCGGCGGTGCCGGCTGGCCATTGTAGCGCGGGAGCGCGACGTATTGCTCGATCCACGAGGCGTACGCCGAAACGCGGGTGTAGACGCTGGGTTTCGGAAGGCACGGGACGGCCTCCGAGCCGGGGCCCCAACTGGTCAATCCGATTTGATAGTATTGCCCGTCCGCCGCGCGGGTCAGAATGGGCCCCCCGGAGTCCCCTTTGCAGGTATCGGAGACCCCAACGCCGGCGCATATCTGGTTCTCGGTGATCAGCCCCCTCAGGTTCGGCGTCATCTGACGCCGGCAGTCCGGCACCGAGACCACCGGAACCTCCGCGCGCAGGAGCTGTTCCGACGTGGCGGTCCCGCGTCGATCCGTCCGCCCCCAGCCGACGACGACCGCGTCTTGGCCGGATTGCTCGACCTGCGCGGCAACCGGTCCGACACCGAGGCGGACGGTCGGCACGTCAAGGTCGTCCTCCAGTTCCAGCAGCGCAATGTCGTGCAGCTCTCCGTTCGTGGAAATGTAGTCCGGATGAACAATGGCCCGAGTGACTTGCGACGCGGGGCCATAGGTACGGACCTTGCCGGGCGCCACCACGTCGGGCCGACGGACGTTGCCGGCCTGCACAATGACCGTGGCGGTCCCCCGGACCGGATCCAGGATGACGCGGTTATCCTCATCGTAAACACAATGCGCGGCGGTGAGCACCCAGCGGGGCGCGACCACGGTCCCGCCGCACATGATGTTCCCCTCGCGCTTTGCAATGAAGAGGAAGGCCTGATACGGCCAAGCGTTCGCGCGAGCGGGCCTGCCGCCGATGATCCGCGTCCCCCCCGAGGGGAGGACGGGACGGTTGGCGGGGCGCACCAGGCGGTCCTCACCGCTCGCCTGGTCACCGGACGGGTCTTGAGTCCCGCCCCGAACGATTTCGAACCGCGGCAGTCCGCCCTCTGCCCGCGCGCTGTTGCTTCCAAACAGGACCGCCACCGCGGCCACGGCGATCAGCAGCACCCCCAGGATTGAACGGTTCAGCATTGCGGGGCCCCTTGTGCGCAGGTGTACAAGGCGAACAATCCCAACCGATAGGACGCCGATCGCAATCGCTCTTCCATCCTGTCCGGCACATCAAGCGCACGCGTCGTGCCGTCCAGGCCACGCAACGCTTCGACCATGTCGGGCAATGGGCGATCCGTGGCGAGGCCGACCAGCAGATCGGCCCCGTAGGGGCGGCCGACCAGGATATCCTCCAGGATAAACGGCTCGGCCGGATCGCGCGGCCCGGCTTCCACCGCATCGAGAGGGTAAAGGAACTGGACGGTGCCGTCGTTGGCCAGATTGACGAGCGTCAAGTAAGGGTACGTGAGGTCGTCCATGATCAGCGTCACCAGTTCCCCGTCGGCGTAGGTCGGCTTCGGGGGCGACGCCGCGATTGTCAAGGGGGCCATTTCGGCCAGCGCGGCGAACCGCAGATGGGCGCGAGCCTTGCTCACAACGCCCTGCAATGCGTCGGCGTCGATGTCCTCGGCGACCACCGTATCAATGCCACTGATCACATCGCCGGTCGCCGGATCCCAGACGATGTCCGGCGTCTCGGTTACCGCGACGACCTGAACGCCCTCCAGTGGCGGCAGCCTCGCGGCGACCTCTCCGTGCACGGCCAGCCGGATGGGCCGATCGGGCATGGGAGCGGGCGAGGAGTGAGCGCCAGCGGCCGGTGACAAGTCCGCGTGCCAGTTCTCGTCACTGGCGACGATGCTGGGAATCTGCTGGCCCTGCGTTGCGGTCCTGATGTTCCGGATGATGTAGTCCTTGAACTCATCGAACCTGAGCACGCCGTCCCGGTCGGCATCCGCCGCGCCGCGCAGGCCCCGGGCGAAGTAGTAGCTCAGGGCGCCGCGCGGCACCGCCTGTCCGGACTCGTCGGGCAAGGCGATCTCCGGCGCGAGGCTGTCATCCAGCACGGCGGAAAACGAAAACAGGTTGTCGGCGATCGTCTCCTCGGCGCCCCCTGAGTCCACGTCCAATCCCTCGAACAGCATCGACTCATCGAGGTCCGCCATAAGGTCGCCCTCGACCTTGACGTTCGAGAATCGGTAGCGCGGTCGCACGCGCCGGTCGACGGCGCGGAAGGTCGTTCCCGAGTGGCAGGCGTCGACGACAAGGGCGACGGTGACGCCCTTGTCGCCAGCCTTGTCAACAAACGCGCCGATCTCGTCATCCAGGATGAAATCCTGGCGCCCGGGTCCGCGCCGTTCGAAGGCGTGCAGGGCCAGGAACTCGTCGTAGCCGTCCGCTTCTTCGCTATCGACGGCGGCGACGCGCTGCATTCCGTGGCCGGCATACGTCAGCAACAGCAGGTCACCGGGGTGCGCGCGCGCCAGGGCGCGATCCCATGCCCCCACAACGGCCCCCCGGGTCGCCTGGTCGTCGAGAAGCACCGACAGATCCGTGATGCCCAGCGTTCGCAGCGTCTCGGCGATATCCCGCGCGTCATTGACCGCGCCGCTCAGGTCCGAGAGGATGCCTTCCGGGTCGCGGTAGTCGTCGATGCCAACCACCACCGCCCGCCACTCGCCGGCCTGCGCTTGCGCGAGAGCCGGATCGGACACCATGCCCAGCAGCGCCGCGCCGGCAAGACTGCCGGCCAACAGCGCGGACGCCACGGGTCGGCACACTCTATTGGGCACAGACACCATAGCGCTCCTCGGATACGCCACCCTGGCCGTAGAACACCTCGACCCTGCGGTTGATTTGCCAGCGCTCCTCCTGAGTGTATCCGCCCGGATTGCTCAGCCGCACAGGCACCCGTTCGCCGCACCACCGCACCCGCACGGATCCCGGGAAGCCGTTGGCCTGAAGATAATCCTTGAGGCGGAGCGCGCGCCGCTTTGACAGCTCCAGGTTGTGGATATCCGATCCTCGATCGTCGGTGTGGCCGATCACAGTGACGGAATGGGGCGTTTCCTTGCGCAGGATCGGCAACAGCCGCTCGGCCGAAACCTGGCCACGGGGATCGAACTCGGCCTTGTTTGTGACAAACGTGATTTGCGGCGTCTTTTTCGGAACGGCGATGCCCCGAACGGTCGGCGCGAAGTAAGGCGTCGGCGCGCCGCCGCGGGTCGTGGGCTCCACCGGAATGGAACTGAGGGACAGCGCCTCCGATGCCGCGTCGTGCACCGCCAGGATCGTCTCCTGGTCGGGCGGCGTGCGGGTGAAGCGCGTATCGTCAATCAGTTCGAGGGCTTTGAAGTACTGCTCGGTGGCGTCGCTGAACCGTTTCCGGGACATGGCGAGTTCGCCGAGCAGACGCCGCAATTCCCAATGATCCCCGTACGCGAGAAAGGCCTCGGCGTCCGCGATGACGCCGGAAACGTCCTCGCCCTTTTCGAGCCTGAGCCGAGCAAGTCGTGCCGCCAACAGGCCAAGGTTCGACCGCGCATCGATCCGGTTCTGCGGCGGGCAATAGAGGTCGATGTCCTCGATCAGACCGCTGGCTGTCGTGATATCAGCCTGCTTGAGCGCGGCGACAAATTCTTTCAGCGCACTGCGACAAGAGTCGGCACCGCCCGGCGTCGCACTGGCAGGCCCCGGACTTAAAAACAAAAACAAACCGACGCACAGAACCGCGCACCGTACATGCTTTGATAAACGGTCTTCCTCGTCCAACACTAGCCCCCCTCCAATACAAAGAAAGCGTTCGACGATCGGAATGCCAATACGATCAAAGGGAAATATCGTTTCTTTGTCCCCGAACCCATGAACCATAGGGAGGCGTATTTAAATATTGCATTTTGTGGTGTTTATCCTATTATAGATTTTCTGTCAAGGGGCACGGAACAGATTCGTCGGCAAGGTGCTGTTGAATGGTATTGCCGCGAGGCGGCACCCGGGCTCGGCCTTTCAATCGTCAGTCCGTCGCCCCGCGGCGACGGAAGGTGAACGGTGAAACCAGCAGTCGACAATTGAATACGGCGCCGATTCTCGTGCCTGGGGACGTGACTCCCCGAATTGGCCGGCAAAGCATTTAGGCGATTCCGATTTGATCTTGTTGGAGGGGGCAGTGGGTGACGTCCGGGTCTTCATTTCATCCCCAGGGGATGCACAGGCGGAACGCGCCCGCATTGAGAGGGCAATCGATCGACTAAACGGCCTGATAGGGGGCTCCGTCCGCCTCAAGGCGATCCGTTGGGAATCGGGCTACTACACGGCGGCCAGCACCTTCCAGACCCAGATTCCGGAAGCGGCGGAGTGCGACATCGTCCTGGCGGTTCTGCGCCACCGACTGGGGACGCCGCTGCCCGAGGACTTCAAGCGGATGTCGGACGGCGCGCCATATCCCAGCGGGACCGCCTACGAGATCCTCTCGGCGGTCCACACCAGCCAGCACAAAGGGACCCCCGACGTCTACGTGTTCCGCTACGCGCACCCACCCCAGGTGGGCAATATCGACGACACCGCGGCGCTGACCCAGACCCGGGAGGACTGGGAACGCCTGAAGGGGTTCTTCCAGTCCTGGTTCGAGACGGATACCGGTCAGTTCAAGGCTGCCTTCCATCGATATGACAGCGTCGACGTGTTGGAAGGTCAGGTGGAGGATCTCCTCCAAACCTGGGTCGAAGACCATCTGAACACGGGCCAGCTGGTCGAGTGGCCGATCCACCTCAAGGGCTCGCCTTTTCGAGGCCTTGCCGCGTTCGGCGCCCGGCACGCCGCCGTCTTCTTCGGTCGCCGGCGTGAAACCCTGCGCGCCGCCGAGGCGCTCAAGGATGCGGCGGACCGGGGCACACCGGCGCTCCTGCTGGTCGGCCCAAGTGGTTCCGGAAAATCCTCCCTGGCGCGCGCTGGACTGATCCCGCATCTGACCGCGCCGGGCGCGGTCTCGGACGTCGACCTGTGGCGGGTGGCCAGCCTCTGTCCGGGTGAACATCCCGACGGGCCCGTTGCGGCCCTGGCCGCGCGCCTGTTCACGGCCGAGCGGGATATGGAGCCGGACGATGAGGGCTGGCCGCGCGCCCTGCCGGAACTTGCCCACGGCGACTTCGCGACCCCGGACGCCCTTGCGGCGTTGCTCGCCGGCACGAACACCACTGCGGCAACAGGCCCCATCCTGGCCGCATTGGACCGCGTGGCAGAGGAAACCCGGCGCACGGAAGCGTTCGACAGGCCGGTCACCGTCCGCCTCTTGCTCCTCGTGGACCAGTTCGAGCAGCTTTTCGCCGACGCCGTGGATCAGGCAGACAGAACCGCGTTCACAACCCTGCTGCGGGCGCTTGTGGAGACGCGACGCGTCTGGGTGATCGGCACGCTGCGAGCCGACTACTATGAAGCCTTCATTGCCGACCCCAACCTGCTGCCCCTGAAGCGCGACGGCGCCCACGTCGATCTCCGTCCGCCCGGCATGGACGCGATGGCCGAGATCATCCGCGCCCCGGCACGGGCGGCCGCCCTCGTCTACGAGGTCGATGCCAAGGGTACCGGTCTCGACGAGCGGATTCTGGCCGAGGCCGATCGGCCCGACATGCTGCCCCTGGTCCAGTTCACGCTGAACCGGCTGTTCGAGGTCCGGAGCGAGGCGAGCGGCGAAATCCGGCTGACCCATGCCGCCTACGACGCCATGGGGGGGCTTGACGGGGCCATCAATCAGGAAGCCGACCGGGCCATCGCCAATCTCGGCGAGGCGGACCGGAAAACCTTGCCGCGCCTGCTCCGCCTGATGGTCGTGCCAGCCACCAACGCGGGCTCGGCCAGCGAGGCCTCGCGCCGCATGGCCGTGCGGCCGATCCCCTGGCGCACGGCCACGGGCGACCCGGCGCAACGCCGGCTCGTGGAGGCCTTGATCGAAGCGCGTATTCTGTATCTGTCCGGAAGCGGCCCAAAGGCGCACGTTCAGCTCGCGCACCAGCGCGTCCTGGAAAGCTGGGCGCTCGCACGCAAGATCGTCGCCGACAACGTGGACTTCTTCCGCATCCGCCAGGATGTGGAGGACGCCCGCGTCCGCTGGCAGACCAGCAACCGCCCCCGCGACCGCCTGATCCCCCCAGGCGTCGCGCTGGCCGAGGCGGAATCCCTCGCCGCCCGGTTCCAGGATGAGTTGACCGAGGACACGCGCGGCTTCATCCGCGCTTCGGGCCGGCGGGCGCGGCGGCGCCAGAGGCTCACCACCATGGCCGCGGCGGTCTTCGCGGGCGTCGCGGTGCTCGCCGCTTGGTCGTACATGCAGGCGGAAACCGCCCGGAATGAGGCGGCCGGCAACTACCAGATCGCCCTGAATGTGGTCGACGGCCTCGCCCTGGACATCATCGAGGGCCTGCAAACCAACTGGAGCGTCCCCGTCGAGGAGAAGCTTTACGTCGCCGACAGGATCGAGGGAAATCTCGGCGACCTCGTGGCGGAGGTTGAAGACGACCAGGTACTGAGGTTGCGGTACGCGGATGTCCTGGCGTCGACCGCATACATGCTTGCCCTCGTCGGTCATCACCGCGCGGCGGAAGACAGCGCGCAAAACGCCGCCCGACAATTGGCGACGATCGATCCGGACACCATCGACACACGCGGCTGGGACAAGGCCCGGCCGGCGGCGTTGACCCAGGCCCGGGTGAACGTCGCTTTGGCCTTGGGACGATGGCAGGCCTTCGATCAAGCCGCCGTGGAGCGCCATCTCCGCAGCGCAGAGGACAGCCTGGCCCGCCTGTCCGCCTCGGAGACGGAGGTCACGGCTTCCGACGTTGCAGAGCTCAGGGCATGGATGGACGATCTTCGGATCACCCTGATGATCGCCAGACGCGACACCCTGGCCTACCAGGAAGAGCATATGGCGGCGGTGGAGCGCCGCCGGGCCGACCTCGAACGGGCCCGCGACAATGGCGACACCCGCGCGGCACGCCTCATCGCCTTCCACCTTGCCAAGCTCGCCGTGGGCGATGCCGCCTTCGCGGCGGGAACCGGAGCGCGCGACTTCGAGGACCGGCACAAACGCGCGTCGGAGATTTCGGCGGAAGTGGCCTCGGTTTTCGTCGAGCCATCGGATCCGGCCCTCGTCTATATCGAGGCCAGCATGGACCTGACCCGGGCGGCGAACCTCGCCGAACGGGGTGGACAGGACGCCACAGCGTTGGCGACCCGCGCCATCCAGCGCTTGTTCGGCCTTGTCCAGCAGGATTTCCTGAACCTGGAATGGCGGCACATCCTGACCCACGCGCTGGGCCGGCGGGCACAGTGGGCGTCGGCGCATTCCAACGCGACCCTGTCGTTGGGCGACGCCCTGGCCGCGCGCCAGATCGCCCTGTCCAGTCTCAGGGACGGGGGTCTGACCCGCGATGTGTTCGCGACCGCGAACTGGGCGGACTACGTCACCGGCGCGCATCGCGCGGTGGGCAGCCAGGATGCCCGCGCCGCCTTCGCCCGCATTACCACGCGTGTCGACGGTTTGGCGGCCGACGGCGTGGACGATCCCGCCTTGGCGCGGTTCAAGTTCCTCGCGAAACAGGGGCTGGCGCGCCACCTGTTGAAACGGGCCGAGGCCGGACCCGCGCGAGCCGACGATGCGTCGAGGCGCCGTCTCCTGCTGGAGGCGAAGGAAGCGGCCATGGCCGCTCTCGACACCCTGCCAGACCGGCCGCCGGCCGACGGGACCGCCAGCTTGCCGACGGAGATCGACCGGCACGCCGCACTCACTGATTTGGTGCGAATCGCCGAACAAATGACGGAGACGCGCCTGCTTGACCAGGCGCTCGACGACGCCCTGCGGCAAAACGCAGTGCTGTTGTCCCTGACCGGCGGGGGCGCGGTTTGGCATCAGGACCGGGGCGCTTTGCGTGCGCGCCTGGCGGATACGCGCGCCGAACAGGACCGGTGGCAGGAGGCTGGGGAGGCCTATGCAAGGGCGGCGCGCGATTTCGCCAAGGCAATGGCCGCGGACGCCCCGACGGCGGCGCGGCTGCAGAACCTCTTGGCCTATGCCCAACGCGCGCTCAAAGCCCAGGCCAAGACAGGGGACTGGGCAGCCGCCAAGGCCCTGTTTGCCGAGGTCACGGAGATTTTGGACGGATTGGACACGCTTCCCGGCGATCCAAGGACCCGTTTCGACTCTTGGATCGCGTTGACCGAGGCCCTTGAAACAGCGGCGCCCTCTCCCTCCGCGTTTCAAGACACGATTGTCGATCTCCAGTCCCAGGCGGACCGCGTCACGACGCGCCTGCAGCGTCCGCCCACCGAGACGGACCCGGCGCACGGAAATCGAGCGCACGCCATCGATTTCCGCCCGTTGGACCTGCCAACCGCCGCCGGATCGAGCGCACAGGCCGGCGTCCCGGACGGCTCCATCGGCTGGGAGGCGCCGCCTCTCATGTCCGGGCCATGGACCACGCTGGTTGGCGCGGACTTCGAGACAGCCGTCGGCCATCTCAAGGCCATGCAGCATCATGTGCCTGGAGAGAACCGCCGGCAATACATCCGCATTCGGACCTTGCGTCTCCCGTTCTACCAGGACGCCCGGGTTCTCGAAGCTGAGTATCCGGGACCGGATGGTCGCATCCTGTCCCTGGGGGCTTTGCGGGCGAAAGGCGTCACCCGTCTTCTGGACGGCACGGAACTGTACATTGTTGCCGCCAACAGCAGCGGCCTGGAGATCGATACCCACTCGCTGGCGGCTGGGTACCTTAAGTTCCGACAAGCCTACACGGCCCCGCACGGCAGCGGACCGCCCGACCGCATTGTCGAGAGCCTGGCCGATCTACACCTGCAGCCGGGCGTCGATCCGAGCACGCGGGAGCGGATCGGGGCCTTGATCCGCCCTCTGGCGGTCTGGCGCGATCCGGATGCGCCCGGGGGATGGCGGGCCACGGCGGCCGTTCTGCGGGGCAACACACTGCTCCACGCGGCATTTCGTCTCGATCAAGCGGGCACCGTCACCATGACCGAGCATCGGGTCGTGGCCTCGGGGCTGCTTGTCCGCCGGCGCTGGTTCAGCACGGACGGTTCGCTGGTGACCGACAGACCGCACGGTCTCGACGTTCGCGCGCTCGATCTTCCGGACGTCCAGGCGGAACCGCGCATTTTGTTGCGCTTGGCGGAGGGCAATGACGCGGCGACATCGCTCGGCGCGGTCACGCTCATCGACATGGCGATGGCACACGCCAAGCTGGCCACGGAGCACGGGGAGATGACCCAGGCCGCCTATGCGGGCGAATTGGCGCGGGCCGCCCGCACCCTGCGAGACCAGGATCGCCCGCAGGTGGCTGAACGCTATGAACGGGAGTTGAGGGCCCTCTCGGCGTCGACCTCCGGCGAACAGGCTGAATAATACCGCCCATCGAAAAGGTGGACCGTTCTTGCTGGCCGTCCATCACACCGCGGCTCGAGATCCCTCGGCTCGCTTAGGGCGGATCGCGTTGTGGGGCGCCGTCACGCCCATGGCGTCCTGGAGACCGCCGTCATCCTTTCCGACGATGCCGGGCAGTTCAATGTCGGCGAGCACGCGTCGTGCTGGGTCCACGCCGAGCGGCTGGTTCACAAGCTCGACACCTTCACCGAGGCGGCCCGCCACGCCAAGGAAACGGTTCGGTCCCTGATCTGGCGGTTCTACACCGACCTGAAGGCCTACCGCGCCGCGCCCATGCCGCGCCGCAAGGCCGAACTGAAGGCCCGGTTCGCGCGCATCTTCAGGCGCCGAACCGGGTTCGTCACCCTGGGTCGCCTGCTGGCCCGACTGCGGGCCAACAGGGACGAACTCCTGCGCGTCCTGGATCGGCCGGAGATCCCGCTGCACACCAACGGCTCGGAAAACGACATCCGCTGCCATGTGACCCGCCGCAAGGTCAGCGCCACCACCCACAGCGACCACGGGCGAGACTGCCGTGACGCCTTCCTCGGCCTGAACAAGACCTGCCGCAAGCTCGGCGTCTCGTTCTGGGATGACCTCCACACGCGACTGGGATCCGATACGCTACGGACCGCAGCCGGGCGCGGGTGTCGGGCGCCGAGGCCATGCGCCGCACGCACCGGACAGCGGCCCACGCCGACGGGCTATTTTCCGCCCGACCGGATCAACGCCCGGGCCGCATCCCACACGCCGCGCGGCTCCGCCGTCAGCATCCCCGGCCACTCCATCACGGCCTGCGCCAGCATCCCCAGCGCCAGGCTGCGCGGCGCGCCGGCGCGGCGTTTGGCCACGGCCAGGGCGCGGCGGTGACGGGCGCGCGCCTTGTCCCGTCCGGTCGACGCGGCCGGATCGAGCGCGGCCGCGCGCTGCCACAGCCGGTCCCACGCGCCTATGGACGGCAGCGGCAGCGCCGCGGTCATCACCGGCGCCTCAGGCGGGAGAGACGCCTGCCCCAGCCTGAACACGGACCGCGGGCTGGCCTTCAGCGCACGTAGAATCCAGTCCTCGATCATCGTTTCCGGCTGGGTCTCGTCGAAGCCGCCGACCATCTCCCACGCGGTCCGGGTCATCGCCAGCGGCGCCCCGTGTGTGGCGGCGATTCCGTCCATCAACGCCGCCGGGGTCAGCGGGGCGACCGCCTCGTCGCCCGGATCGTGCCCGACCATCGCCGCCACGGTATCCGTCCGCCGCTCCAGAAGGTCCCAGCGCGTGCTCGCGATCGCCGGGGGAACGCAGGTTCCCGGCACGACGAAGGCCAGCACCGCGCCGCGCGCCAGCGTCGCGCCGGCGTTCAGGGCGGTGGTGACGGTCAGGCCCTCCGCGTGGTGCGGCCGCACGGTCGGGTCAAGGCGGACAAAGTCCCGGATGACCGCGCTGCACGCCGGCCCGAGGCCCGTATCGACGACGATCACCTCGTGCGACGGCCTGGTGATGGCCAGCATCGAGGTCAGCGTCTCGCGCAAGGCGCCGGGATCGGCCGAGCCCGCCACAATGAGGGAGACGACCGGTGTGTCGGGACCGGGTCCTCCGGGACCGCTTCCCGGATCGCCGAACAGTGGAAAGGGCATGTGCATGGCGCCGCTCCTCGGGCAGATCGGCCCAGGCGGCGTCCCGGCTCGCGCGGGAGCGCGCGTCGGGCAGACCGTCAGGGGGAATGTGTTTCCCGAATAATGGCAAGTCGTGTGCCAACTGAAAAGGGGGGCTGTGCCGGCCGGACAAAAGATATATAGAATGGAGGTCGGATCGAGTTCGAGGTGTCGGCGCAAAGCAGTGCGCGGTCTGTTTTCGGCGGAGACTAACGGTCTGATCGACTTCCCGCTGCTTCCTTGTGTACTTTCTAGATTGTCCGTTGCGTATGTTTAATAATATGCCGGCCTTTTATTGGCTGGCGCGCGGGCCAGAGCGCGAGGAGGCGCCTCTTGTCGCAAGTGATCTTTGCTATAACAAATCCTGTTGTACAGTACCCGTTGGGCAATCCGGCGGCACGCCCGTCACCCCGACCATGCCATTTTGCGAAACACCCAAACGGCCCCCGGGATTTCGGCCTTTCTGACATCGGCGCGCGGTCAAAATGACCGATCGCCGAGATCGCTGAACGACACGTGCCGCACCCAAAGACCGCGTACCGGCCGACCGAAGCGTTGCGTCTTTGCCATGCGACGTGCGCCTTGGCGTCGGCGGCGTTCCATCTCCCCGGTGACGCTTCGCGTTGCGACTTGAAAGACCCGCTCGGCCGAATGGCCGCGCGTGTTGCGATCTCATCACAGGGTGGGGGCGAGAACTTTTGTCATCTTGTTTCCTTTGCCCCGCTGCCGGAACTAAAGTAGAACGAATGGAGGCGGAACGCGGGCGTTCGCCCTTGACGGGGATCACCCGCCGCCGGGGTAACGGGCCGGGGTGACGGTCCGTGACCAGGAACGACGAGCGAACCGATGGGATCGGCGGTGCTCTGGGTGGAAGGCGCGCGGGCAGGCCCTGGGCCGGTCCGCTCAGAGGGAACAACAACAGCGACCGACGACACGCGCAATGGACGCCGGCGCAAGGGGCATAACGGCATGTTGACGCGCAAGCAGCACGAACTCTTGGTCTTTCTCGACGAGCGTCTGAGTACCACCGGAGTCGCGCCAAGCTTCGACGAGATGAAGGACGCGCTTGGTCTGCGCTCGAAGTCGGGCATCCACCGGCTGATCTCGGCACTGGAGGAACGCGGGTTTATCCGCCGCCTGCCCCACCGGGCGCGTGCCCTGGAGATCCTGCGCCGGCCGGGCGAGGCCGCCGAACCTGCCGTCGCCGAGTCGCGCCCGCCGGAGCCGGCGGTGCATGGCCACTTTGACCCAAAGGTCATCCGGGGCGATTTCAGTGGCCACAGCCTGCCGAGTGCCACGGTCCGCGAGGCCATCGACGCCGTGCACCTGCCGCTGTTGGGCAAGATCGCCGCCGGTACACCCATCGCCGCCCTGTCCGATGCTTCCAACCTGATCGAGGTGCCCGCCGGGCTGCTGGGGCGGGGCGATCACTATGCCTTGCAAGTGGATGGCGATTCGATGATCGATGCCGGCATCCTGGACGGCGACACGGTGCTGATCCGCAGTTGCGATATGGCCGACTCCGGCGCCATCGTGGTCGCGTTGGTGGACGATCACGAGGCAACCCTCAAGCGCCTGCGCCGCAAGGGCCAGTCGATCGCCCTGGAGCCCGCGAATCCGGCGTACCGGACGCAGGTGCTGCCAGCGGACAGGGTCAAGGTGCAGGGGCGCCTGGTGGGCCTGATGCGGCAGTATTAGAGCAGATCGTGAACACTCTGAATCACCTCGTGTTTCAGAGTGTTCACGTGAGTGTGCTCTAAATCGAATATTTGGGGCGGATTCACGTGTCCCATTTACCCTGCCGAGCGGGTCAAATGGGACGCGATCCGCCCTAGACCTGTGCACCATTGCCGGCCTGGACGCGGCGTGACGCGGCAAGGGGCGGAGGCGGAGGCGGACCCGCTCAGGGAAGCAGGTCCCGGAGGGGAGCGGCCCTGGCAGATCGGTCGCCGCAAGTCCGCCGCCGTATGGTATAGTGCCGTGACTGACCCTATGTCGTTCCTTGGTCGCAATCACCGACCCGTGTCGGGCAAGTGATCAACAGGGCGCCGGACGAGGGGGTCGGGAGCGCGGCAGCCTGCGTTCGCATTCCACGGTGTGAGCCGACCGTGGTTGGTCACGGATGATCGCTGCGCGGCGTGGCCCGCTTGCACTCCGGACTCCGGCCGGGGCGTGGGCGGGTCTCGGCATGGGCCGGTCCGGTGCAATGAAACCGACGGAGCAGGTCTCCCTCTACCATCGCGGGGCCGGCCTATGAAAGGCGCGTTTGGCGAGGGGCATTGCCGGAAAAGCGGGCATCAACCAACTGCTCGAGTCGAACTTGGTGGTCATTTGTGCGACGTGGCGGTATAATGATCCAGTTGGTGAGTGTGGGCGATGACGGATCAGGGGGACAACGACGTGTACGGAAACAGTGCCCCGTCGGCCAAGAACCCGAGCGCTTCGCTTGGGGAAACCGGGCAATTTGACACCCGGCATCTGCTGGAACTGGCACGCCAGCGATCGCAGGAGTCGCGCGAGTCGCTGGCCTCCTTCATGATGGATTTGTTGGACGGGCGTCCCGGCACGCTGTCCGACAGCGAACGCTCGCTGATGAGCGACATCCTGCGCACCATCATTTTCACGGTGGAGCGGTCGATCCGCGACCGCCTGGTCAGTGTCTTGGCCGACATCAAGGGCTGCCCCCATGACCTGATCTGGTTCCTGGCCAACGAACCGATCGAGATCGCCTATCCCATCCTCCTGCGCAGTAAAGTGTTGCGCGACGAGGATCTCATCGAACTGATCAAGCACAAGGCGATTGAGCATCGGTTAACGATCGCCAAACGGGCCAATCTTTCCGAGACCGTGTCGGACACCATCGCGCACATCGGCGAGTCCGAAGTCATTGTCGAAATGCTGCGCAACGAGACGGCGGCCATCGCCGAGGCGACGCTGGCCTACCTGGTGGAGCGGTCGCGAACGGAACGGACGTTCCACGAGCCCCTGGTCAAACGGCCAGAAATGACCACTGAGTTGGCGCAGAAGCTGTACCACTGGGTTTCCGCCGCGTTGCGCCAGTACATCCTGGCGAACTGGGCGGTTCCCGCCGCGACCATCGACGAAAGCCTGGAAACCGTTCTGGAAGACACGGCGATCCTCAAGGACGAGGACGGCGTCGAGGTGCGGGCGGATGCCTTAGCGCAGGCGGTGGTGGGTGATCGGGACCGCCTCAAGCGGCTGGTCATTTCTTCGATGGCCGTGGGCGATATTCGTCTGGTCGTCTCGCTGATCAGCACGTCCCTTGGCCTGCGCAAGGTACTGGTGCGCCGCGTTCTGGTCGAACGCACCAGCGAATCGCTGGCCATCGTGTGCCGGGCCTTGGGTATGACCTGCCGCGAGTTCCTGGATTTCAGTGCCGCCGCCGCGCGCCTGAAGGCCCACGCGTCCGGCCGCTTGGACGAAGACCCCGCGACCCTGTCCGACTTTTTCGACCGCGTCAGCGAGGAAACGGCCCTGTCCGTGATCTCTCACTGGTGTCGTCAACCGGGCTTTCTTGGCGCCGTGCGCGACCTGGAGGCGTGGCGGAATGACTGAGGTGCTTCGGTATTCCGATATCGGGCAAGCAAAATGGACTGAACCTCACGACGTTCGTTACCTCGCCCTGACGACGATCCTTCCGTACATTGTCTGGGAAACCGATCCCCAGGACAGGGTGCGGTTTATCTCAAGCCTTTCTTTGGAAGTGCTGCAGCGGCACCCCTCGGAACTGATCGGCGAAGCGTTCAGTTCTGTGTTCGAGGATCGGTCCTGGACCCTGAACGCGCATTTACGACGGGCCGGCAGGGTGCCGACGGGCGAGGGCCCCTTGAGCCCGATGCATCAAGCTCGGACCGTTCGCGGCACGCCCCTTTACTGCCGGGTCGAAGGCCGGCGCTGCTTCAATCCAAGCACGGGCCAGTTGATCGGCAAGATCGGAATCGCGGAATTCGAACCACAGGAGACCATGCGCCGGGCCGTTGCCGGCGGCTTGGCCGACGCCCTGTCCAAGGGGTTGCTGGGCGTCGTCCTGGTGGACGGGCAGGGCACGGTTCGGTTCGCCAACCCGGTGTTCCTGCGTGCGGTTGGCGCGGATGACGCCCCGCCGGTCGGGCGCCGGCTGTCGGAATACCTTCAGATGCCGTCGCCCTGCACGCCCACGGAGTCAGGCAAGGGCGTCTGGCACAGGATGCAGACCGTCGTGAAGCGGGATGGGATCCCGCATCCCCTGGTGGCCGTGTTCAGCGTCCTTCGGGGTGAGCGGGGCTGCCAACTGGTGATCCTGGTGGACGAACATGCGCGCCACCTGGCCGCCTCCCTGCTCAATGACGCGGACGGAGCCGACGCCGTTCTTTTTGAGTACGCGGAATCGCTGCTCGCCGGGTTCGACGATCTGTGGACGGAGGTCATTGGCCTCCTGGAGGGCGCTCCGACCGCCACGGGCCAAGCGACGGCTTCGTCCGCCGGGGGCGACCCTGCGCACGAGGCGGACGCCGAAGTCCCGAACGATGTGCTGACGACCCTGACCGGCCGGCAGGCCCAGGTGCTCCAGCTTCTGGCCTGCGGTCACACCAACAAGGAAATCGGCCGCGAGCTCGGTATTTCCGAGGCGACGGTCAAGACCCATGTCCGGTCGCTCATGGATGCCCTGGGCGCCGGCAACCGAACGTCCGCCGCGGCGCTCGCCTCCCGTTACTTCCCCCCGAATTCCTAGTGCATTGATCCAGACAAAAGATGCAACGCACATCATTTGCCTGGATCGAAAATGCACTAGATTCCGCCCTAACTATTCGATTCAGAGTTTTCACGTGAATCTGCTCTAGAGTCTTTCTTCTAGAGAGCCGCACCGGCGCGCCTCGGTATCGTCGCGCGCTGACTCTTTGGCGCGAGCGATACGACGCGCGGCTGGCGGCGCGTCGGACGACTGCATTGCGTCCCCGCATAGTCTCGACTGGTAGGGCTCCCCCTTGAAAATGGAACGGGACAGGATTCCATTTCCGTGCAATGTGCTCTATCGTGCGGGTGCTTCGAAACCCAACGCGTCATTTCGGTTGAGTCTTGATCCCTTCCGTGAGGTTGCCCTGTGGGTCGATTGAAATCCTCTTGCCGGGCGCCCGGATGGAGACGCAGGACGAAAGCGCCAAGACCCAACGGACGTGATCCGAGATCCTCGGCGGCGAAAGGCCCATCGCCATGGCGAAAGAAATGCGTCGGATTCTGTTGTCCGAGGCGGAATTTACGGATGCACTGCGGCGCTTCGTCCGGGCGCGGGATCAGGTGTTTCATGGGGCGGCCCTGCAGACCAGCCGCGTGACGAGCGCGGATCCGCTTGAGGTCGAGGTCGTCGTGCAGCATAGGGACCGCCAGGAACAGGTTATGACGCTGAGCGCGACGCTGCTCGCGGCGGCGGTCATCCGCTTTTGCATGGAACAGCGCATCCCCTTGCCGCGCGCCGCCGAAAAGTCGGTCCGGCGTGTATCGGGGGGCGTTGCCCTGGACATGCAGATCGACCTGTCGCCGGGCTGACGCGCCCACCCCACGGCGCCCCCTGCCCGGGACGCGCGGCACGGGACCGTCGCCAACGCCCAAGGCCGAATTCGGCTCATGCCTGGGCGGAGAACTCCTCGTTTGTGGCCTGGACGGCCGTGATCCACCTTGGTGGCATGGGCCGGCGCCTTTCGCGCCCGCCGACCGACCGCAAGGAGATCGCGCGATGACCCACGCCACGTGTTCCGTTCCACCCCGGATCGCGCCCGCCTCGACGGCGTTGCCGCGCGCGGTGTCGGCCAGCCGGCACGCCACCATGCAATCGGCCGCGGCCGGCCTGGCACGCTTGGTCGTGGCTTGGCGCCACCGCGCCCGCTCGCGCGCCCAGCTCCAGGCCATGGACGACCGCATGTTGCGCGACATCGGCCTCGATCATCTGAGCGCCTGGGACGAGGCCCGCAAGCCGTTCTGGGTGCCGTAAGGGCGACCAAGGGGATCGCGGCGACCGCGACCGACCGGACTCGGGGGGTGCTTGGCGCCCCCCGTTTGCGTGTGCGCGCTCCCCTTGGTCGGCGCGGCGCGGACACGCCCGCCGCCAAGCGGATGAGTCCGGTCATGCGTCTGCTCACGGGCATGGTCTTGGCCACACCGACCGATTACACTCGGGGCCGGTTGACCCCTCCGGATCGCAGGAGCGCCGCCCGCCATGACCGCGTCGCCAGGGCCTGTCCCGCCCGAGTCCGATCCCGTCCCGTCGTCAAGCGAGACCAAGCAGCTCGCCGCGCTGCTGCCGCGCGACCACGCCGTCGACGTGCGGCTGTCCATTCCCGTGTTCGGGCGCCGATACTACTTCGTGGTGCTGGCCGGCACCGAACTGCGCAGCGCCGCGCGCCGCGCCCGCGAGCGCACGTTGCATCCCCTGCTGACCCTGGGCAACGTGCTGTTCCTGGGTGGCGTGGTCGCCGCCATCTATGCGTTCAGCCTGGTGGTGCTGGTGGTCCTGAACGGAATGACGGCCGGGTAGGGACGGCCGGCCCTTCTCGGCGATCGCCGCCTATGATCCAGACCAGGAGCCTTCTTCATGCCGCTCGACGTCAATCCGCCGGTCGTCAACGACCTGTCCGCCTTGTGGATGCCGTTCACCGCCAACCGCCAGTTCAAGGGCGCGCCGCGCCTGCTGGTGGCGGCCGAGGGGATGCACTACACCAGCCACGACGGCCGCCAGATCCTGGACGGCACGGCCGGCCTGTGGTGCGTCAACGCCGGCCACGGCCGCCCCGAGATCGTCGAGGCCATCCGCGCCATGGCCGGCCATCTGGACTACGCCCCGCCGTTCCAGATGGGCCACCCGCTGGCCTTTGACTTCGCCAACAGGCTGGCGCGGATCATGCCCGACGGCCTCGATCATGTGTTCTTCACCAACTCGGGCTCCGAGGCGGTCGAAACGGCGCTGAAGATCGCCATCGCCTACCACGCCGTCCGGGGCGAGGGTGGGCGCACCCGCCTGATCGGGCGTGAGCGCGGCTATCACGGTGTGAACTTCGGCGGCATTTCGGTGGGCGGCATCGTCAACAACCGCCGCCTCTTCGGTGGCCTGCTGAGCGGCGTGGACCACCTGCCCCACACCCACCTGCCGGAGCGGAACGCCTTTTCGCGCGGCCAGCCGGAACACGGCGCCCACCTGGCCGACGATCTGGAGCGGCTGGTTGCCCTGCACGGGCCGGAGACCATCGCCGCCGTCATTGTCGAACCCATGGCCGGCTCGACCGGCGTGCTGATGCCACCAAAGGGATATCTGGAGCGCCTGCGCGAGATCACCGCCCGGCACGGCATCCTGCTCATCTTCGACGAGGTCATCACCGCCTTCGGCCGCCTGGGCAGCGCCACCGCCGCCGAGCACTTCGGCATCACGCCGGACATCCTCACCACCGCCAAGGGGCTCAACAACGCCGCCGTGCCCATGGGCGCCGCGTTCGTCCGCCGCGAAATCTACGACGCCTTCATGAGCGGCCCGGCGCACATGATCGAGCTGTTCCACGGCTATACCTACTCGGGCCACCCGCTGGCCTGCGCCGCCGGCATCGCCACTCAAGAGATCTACCAGCGCGAGGGCCTGCTGACCCGCGCCCGCGACCTGGAAGAGACCTGGGCCGACGCCGTGTTCGGGCTGAAGGGCCTGCCCCACGTCATTGATCTGCGCACCATGGGCCTGGTCGCCGGCATCGAGCTGGAGCCGCGCCCGGGCGACCCCGGCAAGCGCGCGTTCGAGGTGTTCCTGAAGTGCTATGAAAAGGGCGTGTTGATCCGCGTGACCGGGGACATCATTGCGCTTTCGCCGCCGCTGATCATTGAGCCCGGGCAGATCGACCAGCTTCTGACCACGGTCGGTGAGGCGATCAAGGAGGTGGGGTGATGAGGCCAATCGTTGATGTCCGCACGGATGGGGCCGCTTTGCACGTCGTCCTGGCGGACGGCCGCAAACTGGCCGCGGTTGGATGAAGATACTTCGATCGCCGGCTTTGTTCGGCTGTCGTGACGCGTCGCCTGTGCCCGCCTGGGCGATCTGGGGCGCGGTCGGAGAAGACAAACGCCATGCCCACGATCAGCATGTTCTATGGCATCATTATTCTCATGTTCTACCGAGATACGCGACAGCACCATCTGCCGCACATCCATGCGCGCTACCAGGGGGAAGAGGCGGCCCTTGCCATTGAGGACGGGACCGTTCTTGACGGAAGGCTGCCGCCGAAACAGCTCAAGCTTGTCCATGCGTGGATTGAGCTGCATAAGGAAGAACTCATGGTCAACTGGGACTTGGCCGTGAACGGTGAGGCTCCGTTCCGGATCGCGCCCTTGCAGTGAGGCCCCCGATGCCCGTCGACGTCATTGCCGTCCGGCCGCTGCCGGAGTATTGCCTGGAGTTGGACTATGCCAACGGAGAGCGCCGCCGGTTCGACATGCGCCCCTTGCTGGCCATGACTCCGTGGACGGCGATTGCGGCACCGGCGCTCTTCAAACGCGTGCGCGTGGAACACGGTACGGTCGCCTGGCCCGGCGAGATCGACGTGGCGCCGGAAACCCTGTACGCGGACTCTGTGCCGATGGCGTGGGCGGCACAGACGCAGCGGCGTCCCGGTTCTGTCTAGAGCAGATCGTGATCAATCTGAATCACCCCGTGCTTCAGTTTGATCACGATTTGCTCTAAATCAAATAGTTAGGGCGGATTCACGCGTCCCATTTGCCCAGCGGCGCGGGTCAAATGGGACGCGATCCGCCCTAGGGCCGTTGCAATGGATCACCGGCGTTTATTGTATCCCTTGTAAATGTCATGCGGACCGACATCCTCGACCACAAAATACCCGCCTTGGTCATCCCGCACGCGCCTCAAGATGAACCTGTTCTGTCCGCCCGCTTTCATCTCCCAGAGTTCTCCGTTGTGCCCTTCCATCGGCTTCAGGTTCAGAGCCGTGTCTGGCGGCGTTTCGGACAGTTTTTCCAAAAAGCGGTCAGCCCGGCGACGATCCTCCAGCCGAAGGTGCTTGGCGGCGCGCTTGTCGTATTTGTCGCCCTTGACCCACCGCGCCATCAGCCAAACGAACGCTCGTAGGCGTCCAGGTCCATCGGCTGCCCCTGGATGGGACCGACGGGGGCGCTTGGCTGGCAGCGGGCCCTCACGGCCATGAGCATCCATCGGGCGTCGCGACACACCTCGGCATTGTCCGCGTGAATGGCGGTCAGGTGGCGCCCGGCCTCGGCAATGACCGGCAGAACGGCCGGGTTTTCTTCCCGCGCCGCGCGCTCCGCGATCTCCAGTGCCCGTGCCAGTTCGTCCTGATCCTGAGCAAGGGCCACTTCCCACGTCATGACGCCGTCGATCAACGCGTCCAGACCATCGCATTCAACGGTCTCACCGGCGTTGCACCGGTCCAAAACCGATTGCGCCACTGTCTTGAAGTTCGTGGATGTGTCGCGGATCACCGTGGCGGTTTGATCGATGTGTTCCTTGAACAGCGCGCGAATGTCGTCCGCCTGCCGATGCTGGCGGGTGAAGGCTTCGAGATAGCCATAGTCCGCGACTGGCGCGGACGATTGTTCCAGAGCGTGAGCCATGGTCCGATTCAAGATGGCCTTTGACGCGGCGTCAAGCAACAATCCCCAGGGATGGGGCGGCTTGTTTGAGACGGAACCGGCCGCCCGTGGGGGGACGGCGCCATGGCCGGGCGCGCGTCTGATGGTGGAACCGTACCACCGGTTCCCTGACAATTGCCCTGCGGCGTCATGACGCTTTCGTTATGGTTCCCGGGGACCTGCGGTGCGTCGTAACGATCACCGGAAGGGTTTTGCCCCCGCCGGAAATGGGCTAATCTCGCCGCCATGATCACGACATCGCCCCAGACCCCGCCCCCGCGTCATCTCTACCGGCTGTGCCACGTCGACGACTGGCACGAGGCCGTCGCCGCCGGCGTCTTCGCCGGCACCGCCAACGACGCCCGCGACGGGTACATTCATCTCTCCACCGCCGACCAGGTGGAGGAGACGGCCCGCCTGCACTACGCCCGCGTTCGCCCCCTGATGCTGCTGGAGGTGGATCGCGCCCGCCTGGACGGCGAGCTGCGCTGGGAACCATCGCGCGGCGGCGCCACCTTTCCGCACCTGTATGGCCGCATTCCCCTGGAGGCGGTCCTGGCGGCCCTGCCCCTGCGCGAGGATCGCGAGGGGCACCTGATCTTCCCGCCTCTGTCCGACATGCCTGGAGACTTCGGTCCATGAAACCGGTCGAGTCCATGTTCCTCAGCCTTCTGCATGGCATGGACCCGGAAAAGGCTCACGACCTGAGCGTCCGCACCCTGGCGCGCGGGCTCGGCCCGGGCCTGCCACCGCCCGACGACCCCGCGCTGGCGGTCGAGCTGTGGGGCCGGCGCTTCAACAACCCGATCGGGCTGGCCGCCGGCTATGACAAGAACGCCCTGGTGCCCGATGCCTGCCTGCGCATGGGCTTCGGCTTCGTCGAGGTGGGCGGCATCACCCCGCTGCCACAGCCCGGCAACGAGCGCCCGCGCCTGTTCCGGCTGCCCGAGGACGGCGCCATCATCAACCGCATGGGCCTCAACAACGAGGGCATGATCGTCGCCTACGACCGGCTGTCGCGCCGGCCGCGCTGGCAGGACCGGGGGCTGGTGGCGGCCAACCTGGCCATGAACGCCGACACGCCCATCGAGCACGCCGCCGACGACTACGCCACCCTGGCCGCCGTGCTGGGGCCGCATTGCGACCTGCTGGTGCTCAACCTTTCTTCGCCCAACACCCAGGGCCTGCGCCGCCTGCAGGAGCCGGACCTGCTGCGCGGTGTCATCCGCCGGGTGCGCGCGGCCATGCCGACGCGGGTGACCACACCACTGCTGGCCAAGATCTCGCCCGACCTGACCGACGCCGAGATGGAGGCGATCGCCCGCATCGCCGTGGAGGCCGACAATCCGCTGGACGGCCTGGTCTGCGTCAACACCACCACCACCCGCCCCGACAGCCTGAAGAGCCCGGCGCGCGAGGCCCCCGGCGGCCTGTCCGGCGCGCCCCTGAAGGCGCGCGCGCTGGAGGTGCTGCACTTCATGGCGGCGCGCCTGTTCGGGCGCGTGCCCATCGTCTCGGTGGGCGGCATCGCCACCGCCCAGGACGTGCTGGAGCGCCTGCGCGCCGGGGCCAGCCTGGTGCAGCTCTATTCGGCGCTGTCCTACACCGGGCCGCGCCTGATCCCCACGCTCAAGGCCGACCTGCTGGCGCTGATGCGGGAGCAGGGCATCGCCTCGGTGTCCGACGCCATCGGCGCCGACCTGAGAGCCGCCGCCGCATGACGCCCATTCCTCTGCTGCCGGGCTTGAGCGGACTGTGCACCGACCGCGACGGTCTGATCCTTGACCTCTGGGGCGTTCTGCACGACGGCAACACCGCCTATCCCGGCGTGGCCGAGGCGCTGGCCCGCATCCAGGCGGCCGGGCTGGCCACGGTGCTGCTGACCAACGCGCCGCGCCTGTCGGGGCCGATCATCGAGACCATGGCCGGCATGGGCCTGCCGCGCGAGTTGTACGGCGACATTCTGTCGTCCGGGGACGCCGTCCATCAGGCGCTGCGGGACCGGACCGATCCGGCCTTCGCCGCGCTGGGCCGGCGTTGCTGGCACCTGGGGCCAGCGCGCGACCGCAGCATTTTCGAGGGCCTGGACCTGACGCCGGTGGAGACGCCGGACGAGGCCGACTTCGTGCTCAACACCGGGCCGTGGTCGTTCGACGAGACCGTGGCGGACTATGAAGAGCGTTTGGCCCGCTGCCGAACGCGCGATCTGCCCATGGTCTGCGCCAACCCCGACCACGAGGTCATCCGCGAGGGCCGCAAGGTGATCTGCGCCGGTGCCCTGGCGGCGCGGTATGCCGAAATGGGCGGGACCGTGATCGACCGGGGCAAGCCCGACCCGGCCGTCTACGAGCTGGCGTTGGAGCGTCTGGGGGTAAGCGACCGCCGCCGCGTGCTGGTGGTGGGCGACGGCCTGCACACCGACATCCGGGGCGCCGCCGCCGCCGCCATCGACGCGGTGTTCGTCACCGGCGGGCTGTACGCCGAGCCGCTGGGCCTCAGCCGCCATGGCGAGATGCCCGACCCGGACCGCGTCACGGCCCTGTGCGCGGCCGAGGGCGTGGCGCCGATCGCCGCCATCCCCGCGCTGGTGTGGTAGCGGTCCCGGGGGGCTATCAGGTTCTCACATCCGCGAAGGCGGCGCCTTCCGCCTGAACCGCCTCCCGACCTCCCCCCTTTGGCTATCCGATTCATACCGACCGACGATTGGATTGACTCGACCGGCTCAAAGTCACTCCGGCGCGCCGGTGATGCTGAGTCTTTGTGTTCTTTCGCCGCAGCCCCGGCCGCCCAAAGGGCGGCCAAACTTTGTCGGCGCCGCAAAACGGCGCCGTGGGCGCCGACCCCATCTTGGCAGAAGCTGGTATCGCGAAGCGATGCCAGGGGCGCGCCGGCCGTCCGACGAATGAAGTCGGTTCATTCGTCGGACGGCATCACACATCTTCACTTATGCTCGTCATTGCGAGAAGCGCAGCGACGAAACAATACAGGGCGAACATCGGTGTTCTTTGCTCTGGATTGCTTCACCCTCGTCTTGCGACGAGGGTTCGCAATGACGAGGCGCGTCGTCGCGTGAGCGAAGTGCCGCCGCTTCGGCGGAAAGAAGTGTGAAGACGATCGCCTTTTTGCGTGGGGCGTGACGGCCGATGCTCCGGGCGGCGCGACACTCACCAGAACGCCGGCCACAAGGGCAGCGGCGAGACGCCGATCCACGCCGTGTGCGCCCAGAAGAGAAACAGCGCATACAGGCCGAGGCCCAGGGCGGTCCCGGCCACCGTCGGCCACGCCGCCAGCCCCGCGCCCCGTCCGGCGCGGCGGGCGGCATCCAGCCACGCCCACGTGGCCTTGCCCATCGTCCGTTTGCGCTTGGCGTCGACCAGCCCCATGCCGCCGAACGAAAAGGCGGTGAACACGCCGAACAGGATCACCAGAACGGCCGAGCCATTCGCCGGCATGTGCGACAGGCTCCACAGGCCGAAGCCCCACAGGACAGGGTGCCGGGCCAAGCCGGCCACGCCGGGCCGCGCCGGATCGAACGGCGCGCGGGACAGACTGACCGACAGCGGGTTGGGGGTCAGCAACCCGGCGCACAGCAGCACGAACGCCCCCGGCATCACCACCGCCGGGATGGCGTAGACCCACGCCGGCGCCGTCCACACATGCACGTAGGGCGCCCGCAATGCCTCGACGATCAGCCACACCAGCAGGACCGTCGAGCCCCCTGCATAGACCGCCAGATAGCCCCGCTCCCCCAGACGCGCCACCAGGGCGCGCCGCACGGGGGGCATGGAGGGAACCATGTGGGCGGCGAGGAAGACGGTGAGAGCCAGTAAGAATGCCGTCATGACGGATCGTTGGACAAAAGCTCCGGTGCGGCGCCGCCTTCGAAGCGGCATCCCGAGCAGCAGACCCCAGGTCGTCGACGCTGTCGACCTATTGTTCCGCAGCGTCGATCGTCGTTATCGTCCAGGACGCGTTGTCTTGACGCGCGAACGTGGCATCGACCGCCAATCCTTCGATGGGATACTGGAACCGCAGCCGGGCGGTCGACTCATCCATCTCTACGGAGTCGAGGACGAGCACCGCCTTGTCCTGGCTCGAGTCGACATCGGCGGCCGTCGCGCCCTCGTGAACGACAGCCGGCGTGCCAAAAAGCGTTAGGGAGCCAACCGCGCTCGGCGTTGTGTTGAGAACGGTCACGGGCAGGCGTTCCGGCCGGCTGTCAACGTGAAAATACGGCCGCACGGTCTCGTGCATCACCGCCTGCGTGAGGAAGTCCTGGAGCAGTGCCTCGGTCATGTCGGCCTCCGTGGCCCAAGTCGTGCGTGCGCAGGAAAGCGCCATTGCGGCCGCGACAGTCACGCTGATGAGGTCGACCCGCCGTATTCTGGCGGAACCGCGACGGTCACGGTTTGCAGGTGGGTGTGCCACACCCCCGCTTTTCAACATTCGGCGCGCGTGTCTTTGTCCTGGCGGGTCGGCCAATGTCGCGGCCGTAGGCGGCTCGTTCGAAAGCCTTTCCCTCTTCGCCGGGCTGATCCTTACCATCCTTCCAGTCCCCCCAATGCACAAGTTCGTGAAGGACCGTGGATTCGACCAGAAGCTGCCAAGCCGCATCATTGGCATTGCTTTCGAAAATGACCGCCACTTCTTTGGCAAGGGCAATCGAATTCGGGTCTTTTCCACCGTTGAACTCGCCATTCGCCTCCGGCATTTCTTTGATCCTCAAATGAGGAAGTTTGCCGTTCGTCAAAGCGTTTCGGGCCTGTTGGTCGGTTAGTTCACTATACCGCAAAAATGCTTTCCACGTCTTCTGGTTCGACGTTGCTCGATGCGACAACTGCGTTTCAACGAACTTTTTCAGTTTCGGGTAGGCAGGGGTCAAGGTATTCAGGATCATCCCAGCCTCCATTCAGCCTCACGTATGAATTTGACAACAGAGAGGCATCCGCGGCCGGGACCCCGGTTACCAGACCAGGATCAGACCGTTGCTGGACCCCACCGTTGGACAAAGAGTCACCACAAGGTATGCGCACTCCTTACGGAGTACAATCGGCCGCACGAACCATCAGGAACGGGAGCGCCTCGAACCCGCCCCTCCCCTCACATCAGATTCGGCAGCACGCGGTCCGGCGGGCGGTGGCCGTCTGTGAAGGTCTTGATGTTGATGACGACCTTTTCGCCCATATCGATGCGCCCTTCGATGGTGGCCGAGCCCATGTGCGGGATGGCCACCACGTTGTCCATGGCCAGCAGCTTCGGGTTGACGGACGGGGCGTGTTCGAACACGTCCAGGCCGGCACCGGCCAGTTCCCCGGCCGACAGCATCCGCACCAGGGCGGCTTCGTCGATCACCTCGCCGCGCGCCGTGTTGACCACGTAGGCGTGCGGCTGCAACAGCTTCAGACGCCGCGCCGACAGCAGGTGATAGGTGGCCGGCGTGTGCGGGCAGTGCACCGAGATCACGTCCATGCGGGCCAGCATCTGGTCCAGGCTGTCCCAGTAGGTGGCTTCCAGCTCGGACTCGATGTCCGGATGCAGCGGCCGGCGGTTATGATAGTGCACGGCCATGCCGAATCCGCGCGCGCGTCGCGCCACAGCCTGGCCGATGCGGCCCATGCCGACGATGCCCAGGCGCTTGCCCCAGATGCGGTGGCCCAGCATGTGGGTGGGCGACCAGCCGCTCCAGTTGCCGGAGTGCAGCAGGCGTTCGCCTTCCACCAGCCGGCGCGGCACGGCCAGGATCAGCGCCATGGTCATGTCGGCGGTGTCCTCGGTCAGCACGTCCGGGGTGTTGGTGACCGTCAGGCCGCGCTGGTGCGCCGTGGCCACGTCGATGTGGTCGACGCCGGTGCCGTAGTTGGCGATCAGGCGCAGATTCGGACCAGCCTGGGCCAGCACGGCGGCGTCGAGATGATCGGTGACGGTCGGCACCAGCACATCGGCCTCGGCCATGGCCGCGACCAGGTCCTCGCGACTGAAGGGACGGTCTTCCAGGTTCAGCTTGACGCGGAACAGCTCGGCCATGCGCGTTTCGATCGCCTCGGGCAGCTTGCGCGTGACGACGACGAGGGGCTTGGACGTCGGCATCCGGCCTTTCCTCTCCATTTCGGTGGGGTTGGGGGGCGCTCGGACGGCCCGGCCGGCGGCTGGACCCTGTGTCATGTGTAGCCGTTCCGCGGGGCGCCTGTCCAGAAAGCAGAATGCCGCGCGCCGGCCCGGCGAGGTGGCGGCGCCCCGTGGTGGCCACCATCTCACTTTGGTCACGATGTGCCGGTGGACTGAGGCTCGGGTCTTGGTTCTGTACTGGAGTCCGCCATGTTGTCCCGCCGCGCCGCCCTCGCCCTTGTGGCCGCCGCCCCGCTCGTCGCCTGCGCCACCCCGCCCGGCCGCCTGGAGCCGCCGGACGTCGGTCTGCGCGACATGCGGTTCGTCCAGGCCGGGCTGTTGCAGCAGGAGGTCGAACTGATCCTGTCCGTGGCCAACCCCAACACGCGCGCCATGGACCTGAACGGCCTGCGCGTGGCGCTGGACCTGAACGGCCGCCCCCTGGCCCAGGGGTACGCCGACGCGTCCCTGACCGTGCCGCGCCTGTCGACCATCACCGTGCCGGTGCGGACCACCGTCGGCTCGCTGGACTTGGTGCAGCGTTTCATGGACCTCGGGCAGCAGCGGTCGCTGGACTACGTCCTGCGCGGCGCGGCCTTCGTCGACGGCGCCGACCCCGACGGGCTGCCGTTCGAGAGCCGGGGGTCGCTCAGCCCGATGGCCGGGGGCGGCGCGTCGGCGTCGCCACGGTGAGGGACGGGCGGGAGACCCGCCGTTCAAACCGGAGAGCCGTCCTCTGTGTCAGGCACATGACGCGGCAGATCCATGGCGTCGTGCAGGATGCGCAAGATGTCGAGCGTCGGGTGGTCGGTGTTCGGCGCGACGCGAAAGACGATGAGATGACGGCCCTTGCGTCCCTGTCGGGCGACGTGAAGGGTCATGAGGCCACCGGATACGCCATCCAGCCGCCTGATCCCGGGCACGGTCGGCCCCCCTTGCAACGCCTCCAGAGCGGATTCAATCGTTTGCCTATAGGCTGTCGCCTGTGCCTTCCCAAACTGGCGCAGGGTCCAGTACAGGATGTCGGCAAAGTCTTTGTCCGCCTTTTTGGTCGGGCGCACGATCCATCGACCCTCGCGACCAGTCATCGGACCGGACCGTCCGCTTCCGCCGCCGCGAAGGCTTGTTCGGCAATGGCGTCAAAATGGTCCGCCAGCGCCTCCGCGCTGTCCAGGACCGTGTACCGCCCCGCCTCGATGTCCCGGATCCCCACGGCGACCGCCTCGCGCAGCGCCTCCAGGCGCGCGGCCTCCTCGGCGTCGCGGGTCTCGATCAGGCGCAGGCCGTCGCGCAGCACCTCGCTGGCGTTCTGGTAGCGGCCGGAGGCGACGAGGCGCTCGATCATCGCCGCCTGATGATCGGTGAGGACGACGTTGCGGGTAGGCATGGTGGGGGCTCCTCGGCGGGCATTTGCGTTCATGGCAGAATATGCCATCGGCCGACGCGGCGACAATCCCCCAACTTGCGCGCCTGTCTGCCCTCTTCCTATGTCGACTCGCACGACAGGGCCAGCGACCCACCCCCAAAACGGGGCGTCTCAATCGCCACCCTCATCCACATCCCGGCACAAGCGCCTTCAAATGGGCTTCACCTGATCGCCGGGTTGGGGGTCTTCGAAAGGCATATCCTCGTCATGATCCGGCTCTTCTATTTCCTCAGTTGACGCATTCCGGCCGAATGCAAGAGCAGACGCAAGGCCAGTTACTAATTTTCTCCTTGCACCAAGTACCCGAATTTTTTCAATGCTTCGAATTGTTGCCATCCGGGGCTGAACATGAACTACTTCGCCACGCCCTCGAACCAGTTCAAGGCGCCCAAGTGTTTCTTTCGTTTCAGGATCCACAACCTCGTCCCCGATTCCGTACACCAGGAAGCGCTGGCCTTCCTTGATACCGTCCTCGGCGCCGCGATTGATGACGACCTTGTAGTCATCGACAACGCGAGCCACCCGCAAGGGCCGTGTCTTGACCTCGACCATCACGCCATTCTCCCGATCTGATACCCCGGCTTGGCGAAAGTACACCTCAATGCGTCAGGACTTCTCTCGATTATGGATTTCCATTTGTCATCCGTCCCATCCTCGGCAGTCAGGACCACAATCTGCACGAGTTTTTCTTTCGTAATCGTCTCAACGTAACCCTGGCCGATCAGGATCTCGCACTTGTTTTCCAGATAGTATATCGAGACCAGCGTTCCAACGCCCAGCACCTCGGATCGGCGGAAGAGCAGTAGCGTTTTCTCCCCGATTGTGTGGCATCCGATCGCCATCGGAACGACCGCACACCCCTCCTTGATGAGCCAGCGCATCGCATCCAGAAGCGTGACACATACAATAAGCAACACCCCAATTGAAACGAAAAGATAGAACGCAGGAACCTGCGTTGAGAATGGAACCAAATAGGCGAACACAGCAAAGGCGACGCTGAAAATGCCTATGAATCCCAGGAACACCTGAAAACTGCTTCTCAAGCTCCTGAGAAATAGCTCCATCACACCATCACCCTACCAAAAAACTCATGTCAAGAGGGGCGCCACGGTAACGCCAAGTGCCCGCGCATCTCAACAAAATCGGGATCAACCGATGTGACAGCAATCCATGCGATGCCAGCATAAGCCTTCTCGTGGGGCCGCGCCACGCCAACTTGCGCCCCCTCTCCCGCCCTCCCTATATCGACCGGAGCGAGAGCCGGGTTTCACGACGACCCGCCACCACGTGGCGCCCGCCTGGACCAGGGGGCGCCGATCGGGGGGACGCGCGGCCGCCGTTCCGGGGCCGGTGTCCCTGCCACAGGAAAGAGGACACCCGTCATGGACATCGAAAAACTCACGGACCGTGCCAAGGGCTTCATCCAGGCCGCGCAAACCATTGCCCTCAGGGAGCACCACCAGCAGGTGACACCCGAACACCTGCTCAAGGCCCTGCTCGACGACCCGGAGGGCCTGGCCGCCAGCCTGATCACGGCTGCCGGCGGCGACGCCGAGAAGGCCCGCTCCGGCATCGACATGGAGGTCGGCAAGCTGCCCCGCGTCGAGGGCGCCTCGTCCATGTACTGGGCGCAGCAGACCACGCGGCTGCTCGATCAGGCGCAACAGATCGGCCAGAAGGCCGGCGACAGCTATGTGACCGTCGAGCGCATCCTGCTCGCGCTCGCCCTGGCCAAGGGCTCGCCGGCCGCCAAGGTGCTGGCCGAGGCCGGGGTGACGCCGCAGGGCCTGAACGCCGCCGTGGAGCGCCTGCGCAAGGGCCGCACCGCCGATTCCGCCGGGGCAGAGAACCAATACGACGCGCTGAAAAAATACGCCCGCGACCTGACCGCCGCCGCGCGCGAGGGCAAGCTCGACCCGGTGATCGGCCGCGATGAGGAAATCCGCCGCACGGTCCAGGTGCTGTCGCGGCGCACCAAGAACAACCCCGTCCTGATCGGCGAGCCGGGCGTCGGCAAAACCGCCATCGTCGAGGGCCTGGCCCTGCGCATGATCAACGGTGACGTGCCCGAATCCCTGCGCGACAAGAAGCTGATGGTGCTCGACCTGGGCGCCATGGTGGCCGGGGCCAAGTACCGGGGCGAGTTCGAGGAACGCCTGAAGGCCGTGCTGTCGGAAATCGCCTCCAGCGACGGCGAGTATGTTCTGTTCATCGACGAGATGCATACCCTGGTCGGCGCCGGCAAGGCGGAAGGCTCCATGGATGCCTCCAACCTGCTCAAGCCGGCCCTGGCGCGCGGCGAACTGCACTGCATCGGCGCCACCACGCTGGACGAGTACCGCAAGCACGTCGAGAAGGACGCGGCGCTGGCGCGGCGGTTCCAGCCGGTGTTCGTCTCGCAGCCGACGGTGGAGGACAGCATCTCCATCCTGCGCGGCATCAAGGAGAAGTACGAACTGCACCACGGCGTGCGCATCGCCGACGCCGCGTTGGTGGCGGCGGCGACGCTGTCCAACCGCTACATCACCGACCGGTTCCTGCCGGACAAGGCCATCGATCTGGTGGACGAGGCGGCCGCCCGCCTGCGGATGCAGGTGGACAGCAAACCGGAGGCGCTGGAGGACCTCGACCGTCGGGTGATCCAGCTCAAGATCGAACGCGAGGCGCTGAAGAAGGAGAACGACCCGGCCTCCCGCGAACGCCTGGGCAAGCTGGAGGACGAACTCGGCGACCTGGAGGCCAAGGCGGCGGTGATGGCCGCCGACTGGGAGCGGCAGAAGGGTGCCCTGGCCGGCGCCACGGCGCTGAAGGAACAGCTCGACCGGGCGCGCGGCGAACTGGACATCGCGCGGCGCGAGGCCAACTGGGCGCGCGCGGGCGAGTTGGAGTACGGGGTGATCCCCGGCCTGCTCAAACAGCTTGAGACGGCGGAAACGTCCCAGGGCGACGCCATGCTCAACGAGGTGGTCACCGAGGAGACGGTGGCCAGCGTGGTCTCGCGCTGGACCGGCATCCCGGTCGACAAGATGCTGACCGGCGAGCGCGACAAGCTGCTGGCGATGGAAACGGCCCTGGCCGCGCGCGTGGTCGGGCAGGCGGAGGCGGTCTCGGCCGTCTCCAACGCCGTGCGCCGGGCGCGCGCCGGGCTGGGCGACCCGAACCGGCCGATCGGCTCGTTCCTGTTCCTGGGGCCGACCGGCGTCGGCAAGACCGAACTGACCAAGGCCCTGGCCGCCTTCCTGTTCGACGACGAGACGGCGCTGATCCGCGTCGACATGTCGGAGTACATGGAAAAGCACGCCGTGGCCCGCCTGATCGGGGCGCCGCCTGGGTACGTGGGTTATGACGAGGGCGGCGCACTGACCGAGGCCGTGCGGCGCCGGCCCTATCAGGTGGTGCTGTTCGACGAGGTCGAGAAGGCCCACCCGGACGTGTTCAACGTGCTGCTGCAGGTGCTGGACGACGGCCGCCTGACCGACGGTCAAGGCCGCGTGGTGGACTTCAAGAACACCCTGATCGTCATGACCTCCAACCTGGGCGCCGACATCCTGGCGGCGCAGGCGGAGGGCGAGGACTCGTCGGCCGTGCGCGGACTGGTGATGGAGGAGGTGCGCGCCGCCTTCCGGCCGGAGTTCCTCAACCGGCTGGACGAAATCCTGCTGTTCCACCGCCTGTTCAAGGAGCACATGGCCGGCATCGTCGACATCCAGGTCGCCCGCCTGGCACAGCGGCTGGAGGATCGGGGGATCGCCCTGGAGATGGACAAGGCCGCGCGGGCGTGGTTGGCCGAGCGGGGGTATGACCCGGTGTACGGCGCCCGGCCGCTAAAGCGCGTCATCCAGCGCCACCTGGAAAACCCGCTGGCCATGATGGTGCTGGAGGGCCGGCTCGGCGATGGGGGCGACAGCGACACCGCCCGTGTCTCCGCCGGCGAGGACGGCCTGATCGTCAACGGCGCGGCGCTGGAGCAGCCGGCAGCGGCGTGACGGGGCCGCGGGAACAATTGTCGCCCTGAGGCCGGCGACCATAATGAGGATGGGGAGAGAGGGGCAAGGCCGGCCGGCGCCTGAACGCATTGGGCGCGCCAGCCGGCCGGCACGCCCGTGGAATGGCATGACAATGTCAGTCTGAAGCACCGGCGCGCCGAAGTGACCCAGAGCCGGACGCTGACACGCCGGGTTGCCCAAATCCTTTACACGTGCTTGCCTGGGAAAAAGCACGCTGGCGTTTGCGCCGTTTTCGGGGTAACATAAGGATCAGTGGTGAGCGTTGGGTGCATCCTGCCCGCTGCTTTTGTCTCATATCGGAATTGGATAACTGGAAATTA
>Ga0207419_1000122_pt1 | contig 61467 bp, 56 predicted proteins | sample ElkSloMetagenome_4_FD_184723 | JGI IMG/M metagenome (GOLD analysis project Ga0207419, IMG submission 184723) | Hot spring microbial communities from Elkhorn Slough, Monterey Bay, USA - MD2A (version 2) | ecosystem: Environmental > Aquatic > Marine > Intertidal zone > Estuary: Microbial mat ...
CCGGCTTTTCTGATCTCGAAACCGTTTCAGGAAGCGCAGGTCCAGTCGGCCGTTAGCCAGGCTATGTTTTTTGCGTCTACAGCAACGCTGAAGGGTTAGTAACTGCGTTCTCAAAGTCCGCCAAAGCCCTTGATCAACAGCAGCGCTCTGTCGGCGCGGAACGCGTCCGCGCCGACAGAAAACATCCGACTTTACGGGGTCGGTGGCTTTTTATCAGTCGGCCGAAATCGCCTTGAGCATCCATGCGGCTTGCTCGTGGAATGCAGACCGTTCGGTTGCAAGGTCTTCGGTGACTGGATCATTTCTATCGTCGGCCATTTTCGCCAAGGCGTGAAGACGATGGGCGACGCGTTCATGATCATCGGCGAGCGCACGGCACATATCACCGGCGGACAACGTGCCTCGGCTGTCTTCGATGGCCGAAGCATTCATGATCTCTTTCATAGACATCGGCGCCATTTGACCGATGGCGCGGATTCGTTCGGCCAGGTCATCCGCCGCATCGAACATGTCTTCGTACTGACCTTCGGTGAGATTGTGAATCGAATAGAACAGCGGACCTTCCACGTTCCAGTGATAGGCGTGGGTCTTGTAGGTCAGCATGTATGTATCGGCCAAAACATTGGTCAGACCTTCCGCGATCGTCTCGGGCTGTTGCACGCCTGATGCGATATCTTGCGGTTCTGGTACGACATTAAGTGGTTGTGTCATTGTTTGGCTCCTGTGATTTCAGGTGGGTTTGCCTAGGCCTGCTCGAGACCGGGCAGGCGCAATGGCGTTGCTCTACCGACAGAACAACACAGCCGCGGAATCGTTCCGCTCTGGAGGCGCGTGCTCACGAAATCTCTGCGCCTGCGGCGACTTTCCCCGCTGACCGGATTCCCTTGGGTTTCGTGCTGCCTGTGGAACTCTTGGGTGCCAGACGTGTTGCTTCGTCATAATGGGTTTTAACGAGCAACGTGAGGAAAGCTGTCTAAAGCACTGCCACCATCTTTGCAGCCGGCACACCCTTTTTGAACCACGCAGCAGGCTCCGAAGGGGCAAGACCGCAAAAGGCGGAGCAAAGCAGACGTCAACTTATCACGTGGATGCCCCGACGCTAATGGCCGATCGGCTTGAAATGAAAGGAACAAGACATGACACAGAGCGCAGCAATTGAAAAAGGTCTCTCCCACGACGAGGGTAAAACCTCCGCCGGGATGAAGGACCGGGCCGCGGATGCGATCGAAAAGGGCAAGGCGACAGCACAGGACGCATCGACCGAAGCGAGTCTGCAAGCGCAGATCGCAGCCGAGCGCGCCAACGACGAAATGCGCAAACTCAGTGAAACCGGTACGAACTTTGTGCGCGAAAACCCCGGCGCCGCAGTCGTAGGCGCGGTAGGGGTCGGTATTCTGCTGGGGCTGGCGCTCCGCGGTCGCGACTGACGCCAAGCAAACAAAACTGATAAGATGAAAAACCGCTGCAAGCTGTCTTGCGGCGGTTTTTTCTGAGCGGTGCCCGTCAGGTGCTATTCTCAGGCATGCCGATGGACAGGACCAATGCGTCATCGGGTGCCCGCGTCACATGTATCTCGGCAGGCGTTGTGATCTTCTGGCTACCATCTGTCGTGGCCAGTTCAATCTGATCACAGCGAAGCAACCCGTCATCAAGGACGACATCTTTGACCCGCGCTATGTTGGCGAGATGGGCGCAGACGGCATGATCTTGCAGTTCCGAAAACCATACGCCGGATTCTTCGACCGCAAGGGCTGTACGATCAATACCCCTGCGCCGATTGAACAAGGCCGCCATCATGGTAGGGGAAAACGTGTTCCCGAAAGGCCCGATGACAGTATTGGGCAAATGTGATGGATCGACGGGCACGTCCGCGCGCTCGATCGATGCGGCAACGCGCGATCTGACATCATCCTCATGGGCGCTCAGCGTCAATTGCCCGTTCACCATGGTCAGCACCGTAGGGCCGATCAGGATCGGTGCTGTTCCGGCAGAGGTTTTAACGTCTACAAGAAAGAACTCGGCTTCCTCCAAAGAAGCCCGAAAGACGATATCCAATATTTCGCCCGTTATGTCCGAGGTCGCGTTGTGAACCAACTTCAGGCCCATGAGTTCGGTGACTCTCATATTTTCATCTCCGTTCGTGTCACGCGGGACCCCTGTGCTGCGGCGAGGCCTGACAGCAGGGCGGCAGGATCCGCTTTTTGGTATTGAACACCTGATGCATGATTTTTCGCAAGTGCAGTGCTTGGGTCAGAACGCCCCGCATTGTCATCAATCACGTCGAATTCTTCCTCGCTCAACACGCTTTCACGGATTTGGTTCCCTGACATATCCGGTCGGGTTTCGCACCCATCGGCGCGGAACCATGGGCCGAATGTCGAGTTGATGCACTGAATTATATCTTTGAAGGAGATACGTTATGTCCAATGCATCCGATCTCGGGCAACAGGCGAAAGAACATGCTGCAGACCTGGGCGATCACGCCAAGGCCGCAGCCAAACAGGAAGCCGTGGCGCGGACAGATGAGCTCAAGGAGACTGCAGCCGGTAAGGTACAAGCAGCTGCCGACGCCGCTGACGCTGCTTCGAATGAATTGGACCCCACCTCGCCGCAGGCACAGGCTGTTCATCAGGTCGCCGACCATATCGAAGATGTTGCCGAAAGGTTGCGCACAGCCGACGTTGGTCAGCTGACCGACCAGATAACACAAATGGCCCGTCGTAATCCGCTGCTCTTCATGGGTGGTTCAGCCATCGCCGGTTTTGCGGTGGCCCGCTTTCTGAAAGCACGCGACACTCGGCCACGCCATGATCCGTACGGGGCAGACCCCTGGAGCCAACCCTATACGGGATCAGTCGGCCAACAATCGCCACACCAAGCGGAAGTTGCCGCACCGGGCGTCATGAGCGGAGACCGCCATGGCTACTAAGCACCCCATTCAGGACGCGCCCTCATTGCTGGTGGATACGTTGCGCCAGTTCATGTCGTTGATACAGGGCGAGATGAAACTCGCCCGGGCCGAGATGTCGCAAATTCTGACACGGGCAGGCGTGGGAATCGCGTTTATTGCGATCGCACTGATCATGACCATGGTCTCGCTGAACGTTTTGGCGTCGGCAGCGGTCGCGATGATTGCTGCAAATGGTATCTCGATAGGTTGGTCAGCCCTCATTGTCGGTGGTGTTCTTATCATCATCGCGGCGGCCTTTGCTTTGGCTGGGAAGTCTCGTCTCAGCGCCGAGGCGCTGACGCCGACCCGGACCACCGGCAGCGTTCGGGACGATATCTCAGCTATGAAGGAGGCATCCAATGTCTGATGTAGACCGTATTTCAAAAAGCGTGGAAGAAGACCGCGCGCGGCTAGCCAGTTCGCTCGATGCGCTGACTGAAACCGTCAACCCCCGTAGCCTCGCTGACGAGGTATCGACAGCGGCGAACGATATGGGCGGCGACCTGGCCGATAAGGCATGGCAGACTCTACGGCAAAATCCGGCAGGTGGTGTGCTTGTCGCCATCGGCGTGGGCCTTCTGGCAGGCGGGACAGAAAGACGACCGCCATCGTCTCAGCAGACCCGGCAAACTACAGCGACTGAACCAAACACCACGATGACCAGCCTTGATGAGCGCATGGCCGCAACGGACCGGGATCTACGCGCAGCGGTGACAGGCGAGCCGGAGCCGACACCAGAAGCATCCAAGATGCGCGCCGCACTTGAGAGCGGCCTTGAAAAGTTGCCGTCAAAGGCGCGTCAGCGGGTCATCAAGGCACGTCTCGCAGCGATTTCGGCACAGGAAAGCATCGAGCGGCAAACCCGCCGCACGGCGCGTCAGACAAAAGGCTTCGTTTACGAACAACCGCTGACCGCAGGTGCGCTGGCGCTTGGATTCGGCGTTGTGGCAGCGGCGCTTTTGCCTGGCACTCGACGCGAGGATGCTCTCATGGGCCGTCGCCGCGATGCGCTTTTGGCCGACGCGCGAAACGCTCTGGAAGAAGAGATGCTGAAGCTGAAACATCAGGCCGAAGACACATTGGCCGAAAAAACCCGAATGTCGGAGCATCAGCATCGGGCCTAGGTATTCAGTCGGATAGAACAGGCGGGGCGGCATAAGTGCCGCCTCTTCCTTTAGGCACCAAGTCAGTTCATGTGATTTCAGACATCAAGGCGCGGTAATCATAATCCATCGCGACGACCACTCCCGCGCTCCGCATTCGATCGATATCTGCCAAGGTGCTTGCCGACAGGCTTTTGGAATTTGGTCGCCGCAGAATGACCCGACAAATGCGACCCGGAAAATCATCGACGATCTTTGCATAGATATGCGGGTCATGCTGTCCGGTGTCACCGACCAGGATGAAACTTAGATCAGGATTCGCACCAAGAATGGTCATGATTGCCGCGGACTTGTGGTCACCATGTGTTCCCGTAATGAATTGGCTATCCGAAATGCCCAGATCGCGCAGGAAGAACGGACCAAGCGGCAGCATCGCTTTGCGGAAAACGGTCTGGAGATATCCATGCAGGTTCCATGGTGAGGAACTGACGTAGAAAAAACACGCCCCAGCCTTTTGGAACCGGCGCATCAGTGCCTTGGCGTCATCGAACACCTCGCGCTCGTGCACGTTGCCAGTCGCTGACGTCCAGAGGTTCTTGAGCAAAGAGTAGGCTCCGGTTCTGATGATCGTGTCGTCGATGTCGGAAATGACACCGTAAGGCGCGTCACGCGCTGCAAAAACTGGTGCATGATGGATCTCGTCAGTGCCGACTGCTCTGATGGCCAACTGCGCCGGCGGTTGCTGATCGTTCGGCACCCGCAAGACGAAGAAACCTTCCTCGTCGGTAACCGTACAAGAGCCATCATCAAGGGCTTCGATTTCAACGCCTTCCAACTCGTCGGTCAGGAAAAGCTGCAGAAAATCCAGAAAATTTCGGAATTTCGACTGGACGGCTTGCCCGCTGACGAGACGCGCTTTCGCCAGTATCCGTCCACGCACTACTATGTGTCCGGGGGCGGTGTAGCCACCGTAACAGTCGATAATCGGGTTATTGCGCGTCGGAGCGCGTCTAAACCTGTCGATCAGGCGTTCGAACCAATGGGCGATCCGGGCAAGGGCAGGCTTCAAAACCATGCTGTTCGCTTTAAGGTATCGGCGGCTGCGCCGCAAACGGCACCTCGGGCGGGCCTCTCTTCATCCTCGTCCTGTTCTTGCAGTTGCTTGACCAAGCAAACGCAGCGCTATCGCACCCGTTGCCGCACTCACCGAGACGGAACGAAATGCCGCGATCTGCGTTTTTTCGGCATATCAAACCACACGCGGGAGAGAGCCGATGCCGATGGACAGCCTCAAAGCAGTCTACCTTGACCAATTGCAAGACCTGTGGAGCGCGAATGCCCAAGCCATAGAAGTCGTCACAAAGCTCGGACAGGCCGCCGAAGACAAGAACCTGTCCGAGGCATTGATCGCCGGTATCAATGGCATGGACGATGGACAGCAGAAGATCGCCGAAATCTGCAATCGCCACGACATCAAACCCAATGATGAGCACTGCAAGGGCATGCAAGGTATCGTGGCCGAGGCGCACGCCCATGTCCTCAATGCCGACTTCGCCGATAACGATGTACGTGACGCCATGATCATCACCCAGTATCAGCGCATGGTTCATTACGCACTGGCCGGCTACGGTTGCCTGGTCGCTTTCGCCAACCGTCTTGATGAGGATGACGATGCCGCGATCCTGCAAGACTGTCTCGATAATACGTATAGCGGCGACCGCACGATGACCGCCATCGCGACAGGCGGGGTCAACGAAGCCGCAGCCTGAAACCGGAATGCCCGCGGCGACACAAGGCGTCTTGGCACGATCATATCAGGAGCGATCATGAGAGAATGGGCGCCGTTCCTGCAGGAGCGGCGCTAACTACTTTGACAGGCCAGAAAAACGATCCTGGCCGGGCCGAGATAAGGCCAAATGGCCTGAAGCCCAGTCTTTACCGCAGCTTACCCTATCAGCCGGTTCAGCGTCGGCGAAGGTCGCATCGCCTCTGCCGCCTTGGCGTCTGATTGGTGGTAATAGCCACCAAGGTCGACCGGCTTTCCACGCACCGCGGCAAACTCGGCGATGATCGCCTCCTCATGTGATGCGAGCGCCTCGGCGAGCGGGGCGAAGACCGATGCGAGTGCTGCATCTTCGCTCTGGTTGGCCAGCGCCTCGGCCCAATAGCGGGCAAACCAGTAATGGCTGTCGCGGTTGTCGGGTTGGCCGACCTTGCGTTGGGGCGAATGACCATGTGCCAGTACTTTCTCGGTCGCGGTATCGACGGCATCGCCCATGACCTTGGCAGATGAATTGCCCTTCGTACCCGCCACGGCGCGCAAGCTCTCGCCCAGTGCGCAGAACTCGCCCAGACTGTCCCAACGCAGATGATTTTCGTTCACCAGTTGTTCGACATGTTTGGGTGCGGACCCGCCCGCGCCTGTTTCGAACAGACCACCGCCGTTCATCAGACCGACGACCGACAGCATCTTGGCCGAAGTGCCGACCTCGAGGATCGGGAAAAGGTCGGTCAGATAGTCTCGCAGCACGTTACCCGTGACAGCGATGGTGTTTTCACCTGCATAGATGATCTCGAACGACCGCGTTGTCGCTTCTTTCGGGGCCATGATTTTGACCTTGTCGGCCACTCCGGCCGCAGCGAGTGCCGGTTCGACATACTTGAGAAGCTCGGCATCATGCGCGCGATTGCGATCCAGCCAGAAGATCGTCTCGAACCCCGTCGTCGCCATGCGGTCGAGCGCAAGCTGGATCCAGTTTTCAATGGGGGCCTTGCGGGTCGAGGCCATGCGCCAGATGTCACCGGCTTCCACATTGTGCTCAAGCAACAAATCACCGTTGCCCGCGATCACACGCACGGTTCCATTGACCGGAATCTCGAAAGTCGTCGGATGCGACCCGTATTCTTCGGCCTTTTGCGCCATAAGCCCCACGTTTTGCACAGTACCGGCGGTTGTCGGATCAAGCGCGCCATTGGCCTTGCAGTAGTCGACCGAGGCCGCATAAACCGGCGCATAAGAGCTGTCAGGGATCACGCAGTTTGTATCGGCTTCATTCCCGTCCGGGCCCCAGCCCTTGCCACCCGCACGGATCACAGCGGGCATGGAGGCGTCGATGATGACGTCGGAAGGGACGTGCAGGTTCGTGATCCCCCGGTCTGAGTTCACCATGTAAAGCGGCGGACGCTCGGCCAGAACCGCGTCGATTTCGGCCTTGATCTCAGCCCCGTTCTCCATCTTGGCGATCGCGGCAAACAGCGAGCCGAAGCCACCGTTCGGGCTGACACCGGCAGCGGCGAAATCAGCAGCATATTTGTCGAAAACCGGCTGGAGATAGGCGACCACCGCATGGCCAAAGATGATCGGGTCCGAGACCTTCATCATCGTGGCCTTCATATGCAGCGAAAAGAGGGTGCCGTCCGCTTCGGTATCCGCGATCTGGCCCTGGAAGAACTCTTTCAGCGCTTTGACGGACATGAACGTCGCATCGACAATGGCCCCTTCGGGCATCGAGATACCATCTTTCAGTATCGTGACGCTTCCGTCTTGCGCCGTGTGTTCGATCTTCAGACCACCTGCCGCTTGTTCAGCGCCGAGCGTCACCGACTTCTCATTCGAGAAAAAGTCGTTGGCGCCCATGGTGGACACCTTGGTCTTGCTATCCGACGTCCACTCACCCATGCGGTGTGGGTTTGCCTTTGCATAAGCCTTGACCGAGGACGGCGCACGGCGGTCGGAATTCCCTTCGCGCAGCACGGGGTTCACCGCTGATCCTTTCACCGCGTCATAGCGTTTGCGCACCTCTTTCTCGGCGTCGGTCTGGGGGGCTTCGGGATAGTCGGGGATGGCATATCCTTGGGACTGCAATTCGCGGACCGCTTCGACCAATTGCGGTACCGAGGCCGAGATATTCGGCAATTTGATCACGTTCGCTTCGGGCGTCTTCACGACATCGCCCAAGAGCGCGAGATCGTCTTCGATCCGCTGATCCTCGTTCAGGTGTTCGGGAAACTGCGAAAGGATACGTCCGGCAAGCGAAATGTCCCTCGTCTCGATTGTGATACCGGCCTCCGACAGGAACTTCTTCAGGATCGGCAACAGCGACGCAGCGGCGAGTTGCGGCGCCTCGTCTGTCTTGGTGTAGATGATGTCGGGAAGGCCTTGGTCTGACATGATGACGTCCTCTGGTTCGTGCCGTGATCGCGTGGTTGGCGGGTATGCGGGCCGCGTCTGTTCACAGGACGATCATCCGGAATATGAATATTTATCGCGATACCGCATACAATGGCATACAATAGAAATCAAGTCTTGGCCGCTGGCGCTCAAGGTAGTCGTCAGATGGTCGCCGGCGCCTTACCTGCGTCTTGGGCAAAGCGAATATTGATGACCAGCAGACCAATCACCATGAAGACCCCCGCAAGGTTGACCATCACAAGGCCGGGCCAGATCGCGGCAAGCCCCGCAGCACCCGCCAGCACGCGCATCACCAGTCCCAGTGGCTTTTCCATGCATCCTTGCAACGCCGCGGCCAGCCCATAGACCCCAGCGACACCGAAGGCGAAGACAGTCAGCATCTCGGGCCAGTTGCCCGATAGAAACGGCGTATAGGCAAAGAGCACAGGAACAATGTAAAGGCCCTTGGCGAGCTTCCAGCTCGCGACGCCCGTCGCCATTGCCGGTGCCTTCGCGATTGCCGCAGCCGTGAATGCAGCCAAGGCTACGGGCGGTGTGACATTACTGTCCTGTGACAGCCAGAATATGATCATATGCGCCGACAAGAGCGCCGCCATCGCGGCATCCTGCGGCACCACCAGATCGCGGAGAGGTGCCGCGACTTCAAGCGGGAGAGAGCCCACGATAGCCGCCGCCTGCGACTGGGACATCTCGCCGGATAGCGCCGCTGCTTGCTCCGGCACCCCGAAGAGCAGGACCGCCTGCGCCTGGTCGGAAAGCGCGCCAGCCGCCATTTGTGCGATCACGAACTGGTCCGAGATCATGCCCGCAAGCGCCGGGGCAGAGAGCGTGGCCAGAACGATATAGGCCGCCGTGACCGGCAGGCCCATTCCCAGGACCAGACTGGCCAGGGCGATCAGGATCAGGGCGATCAGGATGTTGCCACCCGACCAGCTTGCGATCATCAGGCTGAACGTGTTGCCGACACCGGCAGTCGCAATGACGTTTACCACCAGTCCGACCGAACAGAGCAGCACGGCCGTCAGCACCATCCCCTTCGTGCCCATCACGAAGGCCTCGAAGACTGCCTTGGGGCCCATAGGGTTCGTGGTCAGCCAGCTTGACACGATGACGGCGCCGATGCCGAAGACGGCCGCATACGTTGGCGTATATCCCGACACGAGAAGCCCGATCAGCAAGGCGATCGGGATGACGAAGCTCGCCCCGCCATCCTTGAATGCCGTCCAAAAGGTCTGCCCCTCGTCCGGCAGAGGCGGAAGGTTCTGGCGGCGAGCCTCAATCCGGACGAAAAACGCCACTGACAGGAAATAGAGCAGCGCAGGCAAAGCCGCGACCATCACGATATGCTCATAGGGGATCTGGGTGAAACTCGCCATTACGAAGGCACCGGCCCCCATGATCGGGGGCATCAACTGACCACCGGTCGATGACGCCGCCTCGACCCCACCCGCGAATTTTGGCTGAAAGCCCGCCCGCTTCATCAGCGGGATCGTAATCACGCCCGTGGATGCGGTATTTGCGACGGCCGACCCCGAGATCGTTCCCGTCAGACCCGAGGCGATGACTGCGACGATCCCCGGACCACCCACAAGTTTACCCGCAACGGCACGCGCCAGATTGATGACGAACTCGCCCGCACCGGAGCGCAGCAGGAAGGCCCCGAAAATGATGAAAAGGAACACATAGGTGGACGAAATCCGCGCGATCGTTCCGAACATCGCATCGTCGCCATAGATCGACCGGAAGGCGACGGTTTCGACGCTGAGCCCGGGGAAAGCGAAGACGCCGCCGATGAACTGTCCCCAGAACGCCACGTAGGTCAGTGAAATTATGATGAGCGCCGGTATGATTAGGCCCGCCACGCGGCGCGTGAGCTCGATCGCGCCAAGGATACAGATGGATGCGGCAATCCAGTCGGCCGTCGCGAATTTTACGCCACGGTCGTATATCGCGTTCTCGGCAAAAGACAGCCAGATCGCCGATGCCGCCACCAAAGCCCCGATGACTGCATCGAGCACAAGCGGTGTCGTACGGCCGCGCGCCGTGCGCCACATCGGATAGAGCAAAGCAGCAAGTGCTGCGAAACCTGCAAAGTGGAACGCGTTGCGCTGCATTTCCGAGATCAGGCCGGGGTCGAGTGCAACGTAGAGGTGGGCGACGGCAATGAGGAAGCAGGCAATCGATAGGAATGTGTTGCCAATCCCATCAAAACTTCGCAGCGCAGCCGATTGCTGTTCCTCAGGCTCTGCCATCACACTGTCCCCAAATACAAACCGGCCTGCGTCGATGCGCAGGCCGGTCAGATGTCTGTCGTGTTACTCAGCGATCAGGCGCTCCGGGATCTCGATACCTACTTCCTGGTAGTAGCGCGCAGCTCCTGGATGCAGCGGCAATGGCAGACCCGCGATCGCCCGCTCAATCGCCATTGCATTGGTGGCGGGGTGGATCGCCTGCAAGAACGGCAAGTTCTCGTAGATCGTCTTTGTCAGGAGATACACGTGCTCTTCGGGGATGTCGGCGCTTGTAGCCAAGAAGTTGGGCTGCGCGATTGTCTGCACATCCTCGTCCTGACCGGGGTAGGTCCCGGCCTCGATTGTGTACGGTGTCCAAAGTCCACGACCACCATCGGCCATTTCCATCTGCTCGTCGGTGAAGTTGAGAAGCGTCACGCTGTCACCGGCGGCTGCCATCAACTGGCTGACCGCACCAACAGGCACGCCCGCAGGCGTACCGATGCCTTTTACTTGACCGTTCTGCAATGCTTCGGCCGATGGGCCATATCCTGCGAAGACGAGTTCATAGTCGTTGTCGATGTCGATCCCGAAGCCACTCAGGATTGTCCGGTTGGACCCGATCGTACCCGAGTTCTGGCTGCCCAGCGCCATCGGCTCACCCGTCAAACCGGAAAGCACACCAACGGTACCGTCACCGGCAACATCGGATGACACAACGAAATGCTCCACGTTCTGCCACAGCATGGTGACCGAACGCAGGTTCTCTTGTGGGCCGACCTCTTCCAGTGGGCCGGTGCCGGAAGCGGCGTAATACCCGAACAGCCCCTGCATGATCCCGAACTGTGCCTCGCCCTCACGGATGAGGCGCACGTTTTCACCCGAACCGGCCGAGCTGATCGCCGACATCCCGATGCCGTTGCTTGGTTCGAGCCGGACCTTGGCCAACGTCGCAAGCGCGACCCCAACCGGATAATAGGTGCCGCCTGTCGAGGCCGTCGCCAGGATGTAGTTGGCATCGTCCTGCGCTTGTGCGCTGACGCCAGTTGCTGCGATCGTTGCAGACAGAAGTATTGTCTTGAGCTTGTTCATTTTCGTCCTCCCAGTTTTTTCTATCTAGGCAGATCGAGCCTAGTTAGTCCAAGATTATAATCTGTCCCGATCTGATAGATACCGCAACAGTTCTGTTGCCAAACCTGGTTGGACGCATCGGTGGCGTACAAAATTCTGATGCTTTTCTGGGCGGTTGGGGAATACCTCAAGAACTGACGGCGGCGTCAGCTTCAAGCAGACAGCCACACCGCACGGGGATAAGCGCGCCTGACGATGCCAGGCCAAAGCTGGCGCGCGAACCTGCTGTGTGGTCTGTTGTTTCCGAAGATTTCGCCTGGGCAGATACGGCTGTTTTCGATCCGGTCAGTCGGTTCCGCCCACGCCAATCGCACCCTTCAGGCCGCAGCGATCAGGAATACGGGCGTTCGCAACTGGAGGTGATGTGGTGCCGCTGAAGGGACTCGAACCCCCGACCCCATCATTACGAATGACGTGCTCTACCAGCTGAGCTACAGCGGCCAACCGGCGTCGTCATAGCATCGGGTCTTGCGGGCGAAAAGGGCTATTTGTCGGTCTTTGCCTGCGCGTTTTCAGGCTTGGCCGGGGCGTCGTCTTTCGCGTCCGCCACGTCTGCGTCGACGACCTCGGCAGGAACGTCCGAAGGGGCTGAGCGTCCGACGATCAGGGGCAGCATTTCGGTGCCGACAGGCATCGCGACCTCGTTCTCAGGCGGCGTGCGCCATGAAAGCGTATCGAAAGAGCCGCAATTGCCGCAGGTGGCACCCCATTTGGGATGAATGTGCTGGCAATTGTCACAAATCCATTGCGGGCCGCGAGGCGCGGTCAGGGCGCGTGTCAGCCAGCCCCGGACCACGGAATCATCCGCCCCCTCACCGCGTTCGATCGCCGCGATCAACGTCAGCACACGCGCTGTCGGCGCCGTATCGACCAGATCGCCAAGGGCACGGCGCGCGCCCGGGAAATCCTCGGCGGCGATCTGAAGCTCTGCCATCAGCATCTTTGTCTCGGGATGGTCGGGCGTCGCCTTGGTCAGCGCCTTGAACCGCTTGAGCCTTTCCGCCGCGCTTTCGTCGGGGGCGATCTCGGCATAGGTCGCGGCGATATCCGGGTGTGGTTGCGCATTCCAGGCTTTGGTCAGCACACGGCTCGCATAGCGATTATTGCCCTGGGCGATGTATCCCTCGGCCGCCATGATTGCGGCCGGGATCAGGTCGGGCGACAAGCGGTTGGCCTGAACAGCCGCCTCGCGTGCCTCGATCGTCTTGCCTTCGTCGAGGACGTCGCGGGCCTCGGACAGGGCCAGAACAGCGTCGCGCCTCTTGTGGACATCCCGTGGCAGGTTGCCGGACTTCAGCTTTGCACCCAGCGTTTTGCGCGCTCCTGACCAATCGGCTTTCTCGGCCTGCAACCGAAGCAGGACATCCTGCGTCTCTTCATGCTTGGGCTTGATGGCGAAGGCCTTCTTGGCAAGTTCCAGCGCGAGATCGGTATCACCATCCGACAGCTTCTGCTTCATGATGCCTCGCACACCGACAAAACGGGTCTTTTCGTCGGTCAGAAGCCGCTTGTAGGTTTCTTCGGCCTTCTTGCGGTCTCCTGTCATCTCGGCGGCCTGGGCGGTCAGCAGGTTGGTAAGCTGGGGCTGCTGGAGGTATTTTTCAGCGCGGGAGGCCTTGGTCATGGCAAGATGCCCCTCGCCCGAAGCCAGTGCCATCATGCCCTCGCTCAGTGCCTCGTACCCTTTGCGCTCTCGGTTGCGGTCGAAGTAGCGCGAAATCGCCGTCTCGTCCCCGTTGAGGAATTTGAACGTGGCCACCAAAAGGGCCAGCAGCTTCAGCCCCAGCCAGACGATCACCACCAGCGCCACGAGCCCGAATACCATCTCGAGCGGGCTGAGAGTGAACTCCTGCCCCGCCACGTCGACGGTCATGCCGCCATCCACCTCCATCAACTGGGTGCCGCCATATGTCAGCGCCGTGATTGCGGCGACGAATGCAAGGATTTTGATGAGGGACCAAAGCATGGGGATCGCCTTCAGTTATCTGAATAGGATGTTGAAAGAGCATCGACAGCCGCTATTGCATCGGCCCTTGCTTCGGCCCGGGCCAGCCAGTCGGACATTTCTGCACGGACCAGTTCTGGCAGGGCACCCAGTTCAGCAAGTGTATCCGACAAGCGCCCGTCTCGCAGGGCGGCCTCGGCCCGCGACAGGATCGCATCTGTGCTGTCGCCCTCGCGCGGGGCGGTGGACCTGACATCCAGCTGGGTGCGCAGGAATGCACCTATCCCGGACGTTTCCTCTCCGGCAACGCCTTCACGACGTGCCGCGGCAAGTGCGTCGCGCGCCACGTCGGGAAACGTGTCCTGCAAGGCCGCGAGCGTCGGGACTCCATCGGCCACTGCGAGCAGCGCGTCAGGCGCAGTTTCACCGGTTACGTCCTCGAGGTCACCCAATGCCGCACCGATAGGCGCACCACTTTCCAGTGACGTCTGCACCCGCGACAGGGCCGCCCGGGCCGCGGCGTTGCGGGCCGCGGCCGCCGCGTTTTCTTCGATCTGCGCGGCGGCGGCGCGCGCCTCGTCAAGGTCGGTCTGTGCCGCGTCCGCCATCTCGGCAAGCTGCGCACGCAGGGCCTCGACATCTGCCGCGACAGCTGCACCTGCATCACTGTCATCCGAAAGTACCACCCCGGGTCGCGATTCAAGCGCATCGATACGTGCAGCAAGATCAGAAACCGTAGCCGAAACTTCTGCGATCTGGGTATTCAAATCCGCTTCGAGCGCCGAGGTATCGGGCTGCGGCATTGCGGCCAGTCTTTCCTGCAGCGTGGCGATCGCTGTCGATTGCTGTGCCAATTCAACCGTCATGTCGTCATTGGCGGCGGGCGCTGTGAATGTCGCGACGGCGAAGCCGATCACACCTGCAACCAGCCCACCAAGCAGCAATGGCAGGAAGCCGCCACGCGATGCGGTTTGCGGCGGCTCGGAGCGCGAAGGCGCAGGCGACGGATCCTGCGGTGGAGGGGTTGTGGAGATTTCTTCAGCAGGTGGCGGTGGCGGCGCCGCGCGGTCGAACTCTGGCGCACCGCGTTCTGGCAAGGTCGGGCCGAGATATTCTGGTGGTATCGCATCGATCAACGGGTCCGCTGGCGCAACCGATTCGTCCCCGAGCGGGTTATTTGCCGACTTTCCGCCGGTATCCTTTGATGCCTTTCGGCCCTTGCTAGGCTGTTTTGCCACGATTCCACCCTTTTCGCCCATCGCCCGCATCGCACACAGTCGATGCCATAGACTAGCCCGCCGACAACAGACCCTCAAGCAAACTGCGGATTTGCCTAATTAATCACCAACGCATCCAACAAAGCGGCGACCCCCGAAGCCATCGCCTCGGCATCTGGCCGTGCTGCGACGACAAGGCGTGCCACGCTGAGCGAGGCTATTGCGTCAGCGACTGGATGACTCATTGCCACAACATGCACCGGTGCCTTGAAAGGGCCGTGGTTCAGCAAAATGGTTGCCGTCCGTGGTGAAAACAGGGGCACGACCACTGGCGAAACCCCCGACAAGGCGGTGGTTGCGTCCCGCGAGAGATTTTGCACCAGTTGTTCGTAGGCGATCACATCTTCACAGATCAAACCCGCCTTGTTCAGCCGGGCGGCGACATCGCCACGTGTGTGTATGCCGCGAATATGCGCAAGCCTGCCGCTCGGCCGGGCGGCGATTATTTCGGACACGAGGCCCGCGGCATCGCCTGATCCCGCACGCTCCGCGAATCCCGCATCGGCAGCGGCGCGGGCTGTGCGTCCGCCAACACACCAGGCCGGCTGACCCTTGGCCAGTCCCAGCCTGACCGCAGCTGCGACACCATTGACGGACGTAAAGATCAGATCATCGGCTTCGGGTGGCTGCGCCGCAACGAACGAAATCGCCAGAAGCGGTGAGCAAACGACGGCAAGCGGCTTGCTCCACGATGCACGCACCAGATCCGCAAACGCAGCGTTCCGCCCCTCGGGACGGGTCAGGAGAAGTGTGGGCGTCATCGCGGCACCATTGTTTGCGTGTTCGCGCAATGTTACCTGCGACGGGAAAACACGCAACCGGACCCCACATGAACGACCGTCTGACCATCCTCGGGATCGAAAGCAGCTGTGATGATACCGCATCCGCGGTCGTGCGCGGCCGCGAGGTGCTGTCGTCCGTTGTCTATGGGCAAACCGCATTGCATTCTGAATTCGGCGGTGTCGTGCCCGAGATCGCGGCGCGCGCGCATGCGGAAAAGCTTGACCTTTGCATCGAAGAAGCGCTTTCGGAGGCAGGGGTCAGCCTGCCGGATCTGGATGGTATAGCGGTGACAGCCGGGCCCGGACTGATCGGCGGTGTGCTGTCTGGTGTGATGTATGCAAAAGGACTGGCAGCCGCGACCGGACTGCCATTGGTCGGTGTAAACCATCTCGCCGGACACGCCCTGACGCCACGGCTGACCGATAAGATGCCCTATCCTTACCTGATGCTTTTGGTGTCGGGCGGGCATTGCCAGTTTCTGATCGTCGAAGGGGACGACCGGTTCACACGGATCGGCGGCACCATCGACGATGCTCCGGGCGAGGCCTTCGACAAGTCCGCAAGGCTTCTGGGCCTGCCGCAACCGGGCGGCCCGTCTGTCGAGGCCAGCGGCAAGACAGGCGATCCGACACGGTTTCCCTTTCCGCGACCGCTTCTCAACCAACCGGGGTGTGACATGTCGTTTTCCGGTCTCAAGACCGCGATCCTGCGTGCGCGGGATGCCTGCGTGGCCGCAAGCGGCGGGTTGAAAGCCACAGATCAGTCGGATCTGGCGGCAAGTTTCCAAGCTGCGGTTGCCGATGTGCTTGTCGAAAAGTCCCGCCGCGCACTGGACACATACCTCTCGCTATCGCCTGAAGTGCCGGGGTTTGCCATCGCGGGTGGCGTTGCGGCGAATGGCACCATCCGCAATGGCCTGAAAAACCTTTGCGCAGGTCTCGGGGTTGCATTTGTCGCACCACCACTGCGCCTGTGTACCGACAATGCCGCCATGATCGCCTTCACGGGGCAGATGCGATTTCTGGCCGGTCAGACCGACGACCTGACGCTTTCGGCAAGGCCGCGCTGGCCACTGGACCAACGGGCGGCGCCGATGCTGGGGTCGGGCAAGAAGGGGGCGAAAGCATGAAGATCGGCGTGGCAGGCGGCGGCGCATTCGGCACCGCACTGGCCGTCGCGCTTGCGCTGGATGAAAAAGAGGTCCTGCTCTGGGCGCGGAACAGGGATGCCGTCGACCAGATCAACACCGCACGCAGCAATGACCGCCTGCCGGGGGTGAAGATACCACCTGGTGTCTCTGCATCTACGGACCTCGGCGCATTGTTCGCCTGTGATACGCTGCTTCTGTCTATCCCGGCACAAAGCCTTCGCGGTTTCCTGACGGAACACGCGCCCGCACTGGACAGCAAACATCTGGTCGCCTGCTGCAAGGGTATCGATCTGAACCGCATGACCGGGCCCACGACAACGATCCGTGATCTGGTTCCGGGCGCGGTTGCCGCGCAGTTGACGGGCCCCAGTTTCGCTGCCGACATCGCGCGTGGACTGCCGACCGCACTCACACTCGCCTGTGCGGACGATGTCGCCGGTGAAATCCTGCAGACGGAATTGTCGACGGCATGTCTCCGGCTATACCGGACGACTGACACCGTGGGCGCGGAACTCGGCGGGGCCTTGAAGAATGTCATGGCCATCGCAGCGGGCATCACGATTGGCGCCGGTTTCGGAGAAAGTGCCCGTGCCGCCCTGATTACGCGTGGTTTTCCGGAAATGCAGCGATTTGCGCAGGCCCACGGAGGTCAGCCCGAAACGCTGGCGGGGCTTTCGGGACTTGGTGATCTGGTGCTGACCTGCACTTCGCCGCAATCGCGCAACTATCGCTACGGCCTTGCAATGGGTGAAGGCACAGAATTCGATACCTCGACCACCGTCGAAGGGGTCGCAACCGCCCGTGCAGTCCGCAAACTTGTGCAGGACCATGGCATCGACATGCCGATTTCGACGGTAGTTGCGGATTTGGCAGATGGGAAAACCAGCGTATATCAGGCACTCGACAGTTTGCTTTCTCGCCCCTTGAAGGAGGAATAGATGCGTTTTGCGTTGATGACCAAAGACAAACCCGGCGCTCTTGAAATACGGAAATCCAACCGCGATGCGCACCTCGCTTACATCAAAGAGACCGGCGTTGTCGAAATGGCGGGGCCAATGCTCGATGACGCGGGCGAGATGTGTGGTTCACTCATCGTCCTAGAAGTCGAAGATATGGTCGCAGCACAGGAATGGGCCGAAAATGACCCCTACGCAACGGCAGGCCTTTTCGACGAGGTAACCCTGAGAGCGTGGAAAAAGGTTGTCGGCTGATGGCGTACTGGCTGTTCAAATCCGAACCGGATGTCTGGGGATGGGACGCGCAGACAGCGAAGGGTGACGCGGGCGAAGAATGGGACGGCGTTCGCAATTATCAGGCACGCAACAACATGCGCGCTATGAAACTTGGCGATCGCGGCTTTTTCTATCACTCGCGGACCGGTCTGGAGATCGTCGGTATCGTCGAGGTCTGCGCCGAGGCGCACCCCGACAGCACCACCGACGACGAACGGTGGGAATGCGTCGATATTCGCGCGCTGAAACCCATGGCCAAGCCCGTCAGTCTTGACGCGATCAAGGCCGATCCACGCCTTGCCGATATGGTGCTGGTCAGGAACTCGCGCCTTTCTGTGCAACCGGTGACGGAAGACGAGTGGCGGGTTATCTGCGAGATGGGTGAAACGAAACCCTAGAAACGGCCGCGGCTGCGTTCGCACAAGCTGATGCAGACCTTTTCATAATGTCATTCATATTCATGACGATCGCGATGTCAGGGCGGCACCGGCTGGTCGATCAGCCGAGTGCCCGTTCCATTCGCACCGCGACGCCCGCAGTGGCCGGAGCTCATGAGGATGCAGGCGTGGCGATGCGATGTTCAGCAGGGTTCAGCCGTAAACGGACTCTTTGCCGAAATGCTTGGTCAGCATGTAATAGACCACAGCGCGATACTTGTTGCGCTCGGACTGGCCATAGGTCGCCAGCACAGATTGGATGGCATCCATAAGTTCAGGGCCGTCTTTCAGACCCAGTTTCTTGATCAGAAAGTTGTTCTTGACCGTCTCGATTTCACCCGGTTGGCTGCTGGCTACCGTCGATGCATCAGAGTCGTAAATCGCCGGACCGCACCCGATGGTGACTTTCGTGAGAAGATCCATGTCAGGCGTCATTCCACATTTTGTCTTGAGATCGTCTGCATATTTGGCAATCAGTTCGTCGCGCTTACCCATTTCCATCTGTCCCTTTTTATGCGTTGTTTTGCCAATTGCGGCCGCTATTGCCGCGTACCGCACACGTTAGTGTGACCAATCCGGATCGGTCCAGCAAAATTCTGGCGCATCGTCCTCTTTTGCGACCTACCTCGCTCCGGCCCGCATCACCTATCTGCACCCGCCCCATCCTGTCGCCTGCAGATGGAAATGATCGGCATGCAGCCGATTGAAATCAGGCGATAGCGTCAGCCCGAACCAATCACAGGCACCGTCGCGCACTTCCCTGAGAAACGCAGCGGCCCCATCCCTGCCGTCCCAATCGGACAGAAGACGCAGCCTGTCTCCTGTTGCAAGCGAAAACCCCGTCACGTCAATCGCCTGCGCCGTTGCATGGGTGCTCATCCTCGTTGAGATCCCGCTGCCTGTGCGCATGGGTCTGCAACTGTAGCTACCGATATGATTGATCGCCGTCACAGGTTGCCCAAGAACAGCCTCGGCTGCCGGTTGCACGCTGTGCCGCTCCCACATGGCCAGCCGCAATGCAGTGGCACAACTGGTTTCGACAGGCGCGATACGGGCCTGGCCGACACCTGACAACATGACCCTGTTGGCGATGTAACAGACGTCCGAGACCCTGCGCGGGTCCATTGACCGGACCTCTGCCGCGTCTGAAAGCGCCGCATTGCAGGCCTTTTCATCCGCGACGGTGCGCGAAAGTTTCCAAGCGGTCAAAGGGGTCACAGGGTCGGAGACCACAAGTGGGCGCAGCGGATTCCACTGGCGCGGCAAAGGTGTGTCGGGATGCCCGAACACGGCATATCCGCCCGAAACCAGCAGGGCGAGAGCACCCAGCGCGAAAGCACGCCTGAAAAGCGTCAGGCGTTTCTTCCCCCGTGACCCATGGTGTGCGGCATCGCGTTCAGCCATTTGCTGGCGTCGGGCATGCCGCATCGGGGTCAGTACCGGTAGTGTTCGGGCTTGAAGGGGCCTTCGACAGTCACGCCGATATAATCCGCCTGGTCCTTCTTCAATTCGGTCAGCTTGACGCCGATCCGCTTGAGGTGCAGGCGGGCGACTTTTTCATCGAGGCGCTTGGGCAGGATGTGGACACCGATTTCGTAGGCGTCCCCGTTGTTCCACAGTTCCATCTGTGCCAGCACCTGATTGGTGAACGAGGCCGACATCACGAACGATGGATGGCCGGTGGCATTGCCGAGGTTCAGCAGACGACCTTCGGACAGCAGGATCAGACGGTTGCCCGATGGCATCTCGATCATGTCCACCTGTTCCTTGATGTTCGTCCATTTGTGGTTCTTGAGGGCGGCAACCTGAATCTCGTTGTCGAAGTGGCCGATATTGCCGACGATCGCCATATCCTTCATCTCGCGCATATGCTCGATCCGGATGACGTCCTTGTTGCCGGTCGTTGTGATGAAGATGTCAGCACTTGCGAGTTCATCCTCCAGCAAGACGACCTCGAAACCGTCCATCGCGGCCTGCAACGCGCAGATCGGATCGACCTCGGTTACCTTGACGCGGGCACCGGCCCCGCGCAGCGAGGCGGCCGAGCCTTTGCCGACATCGCCATATCCGCATACGACCGCAACCTTGCCGGCCATCATGGTATCGGTGGCGCGGCGGATGCCGTCGACAAGCGATTCCTTGCAGCCGTATTTGTTGTCGAACTTCGACTTGGTAACAGAGTCGTTCACGTTGATCGCGGGAAACGGCAACTGACCCTTCTTGAAGAGGTCATAAAGCCGGTGAACGCCCGTCGTGGTTTCCTCGGAAACGCCCTTGATCGCGTCGCGCGTTTTGGTGAACCAACCCGGGCTTTCTGCCATGCGTTTCTTGATCTGGGCCTTGATGACCTCTTCTTCTTCGGACTGCGGAACGGGGATGATCTCTTCACCGGCTTCTGCACGCGCGCCCAGCAGCACGTAAAGCGTCGCATCGCCGCCGTCGTCCAAGATCATGTTCGCGCCTTCGGGGAACATGAATGACTTGTCGAGGTAATCCCAGTGCTCTTCCAGTGTCTGGCCCTTGATCGCAAAAACCGGAATGCCTGCCTCGGCGACCGCAGCGGCTGCGTGATCCTGGGTCGAGAAGATGTTGCAGGATGCCCAGCGCACATCGGCACCAAGTGCCGTGAGCGTTTCGATCAGAACAGCCGTCTGGATCGTCATGTGCAAAGAGCCCACGATCCGCGCCCCGGTCAGAGGCTTGCTGTCGCCATATTCCTCGCGCAAGGCCATCAGGCCGGGCATCTCGGTTTCCGCGATATCAAGCTCTTTGCGGCCATAGCCCGCGAGGGCGATATCCTTGACGACATAATCTTTCATGGGTTGCCTCCTGCGGCACGGAAAATCTGATTCACTCGGCTGATAGCAGGGCCCGTGGCGCACGACAATGCTGGCTGGTACCCCTTATCTTCCGGCCGATATAGAACGGTGATGAAGAAGTCATGCACAAGTCGCGGTTTACCTGCTGAAAGCAGGCGACTATGCCATCACAAACGTCATCCAGAGGCCCCGTCATGCCCAAATCCCAACCCCGCGCGTGGCAGCGAATGCTCTCGGGTCGCAGGCTCGACCTGCTCGATCCGACACCGGTCGACATCGAGATCGAGGACATCGCGCATGGCCTGTCATTCGTTGCGCGTTGGAATGGTCAGACGAAAGGTGATTATGCCTATTCGGTCGCTGAGCACTCTTTGCTCGTAACAGACATCTTTGCCCGTCAGAATCCGACCGCACCGATGAAATGGCAGCTGGCCGCATTGCTGCACGATGCGCCGGAATATGTCATCGGCGACATGATCAGCCCGGTCAAAGCCGCTGTGGGTCCGGGGTATGGTGCTTTGGATGAACGGCTTACGGCGGCGATCCATCTGCGTTTCGGCCTGCCGGCACAGATACCCGCAACGGTCAAACGGCAAATCAAGAAAGCCGACAGGGTTTCGGCCTGGCTCGAGGCAACGCAGATTGCAGGCTTTTCGAGATCCGAGGCAGATCGTTTTTTCGGCAAACAGGATCCCTTGATTACCAATGATGTGCAAATCGTGCCCAGCCCGCCCATCGTGGTGCGGGGCGCGTTTACAAGCCGCTACCGCAAGCTTGCCGACACCATTTGACCATCCGGGCTGACGCCGCGCAGCGCGAAGTATGCGAGATTACACGCAAATTTAAGCAATAGGGCGCAAAACACCGGCCGGGAGGGCTGGGAATCGGCGATGCGGTCATTAGCGACACGGTTTGAACGCGGACTTGCGCGGTTTGCACCCAGCAAACCCGAAAGACTGTGGGTCCATTTCGCCTTTGCGATATGCGTCTTCGGCACTTTCGTTTTGCTGGCCAACGCACTGGACCGCGCTGCGTTGGAAAAGACGCAGACCGCAGCGCAAGCTATCAGTGAGACACATGCGCAGATGGCACTTGCCGCCGAGGTGTTGGAGCTTGCCGAACGCTGGGAGCAACAGAATTCGCCCGATGCGATTGCAATGCGCGATGCGCTGGGCAGGCTTCAGGCATTGAACGCTGCCGGGGCGTCGCGCCCGGCTCCGGCCATCAACGTCGACCCCTTGCAACGGGCGATCGCTCATTTTTCGGCGATCGCACGTTCGATTCCCGATTTGCCACCAACCGGCGTTGGGGCGGCGCGGCGCGAGTTGCGGCTTTTATATCGGGGTGATGGCCTGCGCGACGGGGTACTCTCGATTTCGGCGACGTATGCGGACTTGATCTCGCAAGAGATTACCGACCTTATCGCGCTGCGCGACAGGCTTGCGATCGCTGCGGTTTTCATCCTTCTGGCCGAGGCCCTTTTCGTCTTTTGGCCGGCACACTTCACGATCCGCCGCACAATCAGAAAGCTACAGCGGCAGAAAGAAGTTCTGGCGCGCTCGCAAGATCGTATAAGGCAAGCCAATGAGCGGCTCGAGGACCTTCTGCGCCATGATCAGCTGACCGGCTTACCCAATCGCAAATCGCTGATCGACTATTTGGACAAGGCGATCATCCACCGGGAAACCTCGGATAACTGGCTGTTTCTTTTCGGGATCGACGGCTTCAAGGCCGTCAACGACACCTTGGGGCACGACTATGGTGATGGACTGTTGAAGGCCTTTGGAGCCGCGCTCAGAGATTGCACTGATGACGAGGACATGATCGCAAGGGTTGGCGGGGACGAGTTCGCAATCGTGACCGCAGAAGACGCCGCGGCAATCCTCGCACGGATCGCTGCCGTGCTCAGATTGCCAATCGAAGCCAACGGACGACCCATTCTCGTGCGATCGAGCATCGGGTATCTGCAGATCGGATTGCAACTGCGCAAAGCCACAGACATTCTGGCCGATACCGAATTGGCATTGCAGGTCGCCAAAACATTGGGAGGGGCCCGCGCACAGCAATTCGATACATCGCTTCGCACCGACCAGGGGCTGATGCAGGAACTGCAACTGGAACTGCAGGACGCAATCTACAATGGCGAGATCGAACCCTGGTTCCAGCCGCAGATCGACCTGAGCAGCGGCCTGTTGAGCGGAGCCGAGGTTCTGGTGCGCTGGCAGCATCCCACACGCGGTCTGTTGTTACCCAAGGACTTCCTCGGCGCGGCTGAACGCGCCGGTCTGATTGTCGAACTGGATCACACGATCTGGCAAACCGCGATGTCGCTGGCCCATGGCTGGCAGGTCAGCGGGCTTTGGCACCCGTCTATCTCGCTCAACGCCGCACCGGACACGATTGCGGATCCGAACATGATCGAAAGATTTCTCCTTTCGCTTCAACGGGCCGGACTTGCGGCCAACCAGGTCGTCATCGAGGTTTTGGAAACGACCCTGATCGAAAGCACCGACGACATGGCAGCGATCAATATCGACCAGTTGGCGGAATGCGGTGTTGCGCTGGAACTCGACGACTTCGGCACCGGTTATGCGTCACTGAGCAAGCTGACCCAACTACCTGTTTCTGGGATCAAACTGGATCGTTCGCTTGTCGCCCCCTTGCCAGAGCACGCAGCCGACACGGTCGTTCGCGCAATCCTTGCGCTGGCACAGGAACTCGGCCTGACTGTGGTTGCCGAGGGAATCGAAAAGGGCCCTCAGGCAAGATACCTCGGGCAAAGTGGTTGCAGGATCGGCCAGGGGTATGGATTCGGCAAACCGATGCGAGCAGATGATTTTGCCAACTGGCTGCGCACATACGCAAATCTGCCGTCGGACCTGCTGCGCGACGAACCGCCCGCCGCGCAGCAGGCTTGAGCATCGCCGCCCGAGGCCCTATCTGGGGTCACGCGTTTGAGCAGAAAAGGGCAGCGTATGGCGAACCACCTTTATCAGAGCGATCTGCCCGATGATCTCGATCTTGGGCCTTCGGTCGCTATCGACTGCGAAACAATGGGGCTGAACCCACACCGTGACCGGCTTTGCCTGATCCAGATGTCAGGGGGCGATGGTGATTGCCATCTCGTGCAGGTGGCGCCAGGACAGACCGAGGCGCCCAACCTTTGCCGCATGCTGACCAACCCCGACGTGCTGAAGCTTTTTCATTTCGGGCGTTTCGATATCGCAGCCTTGCAAAACAGTTTCGGAGTGACCACGACACCCGTCTATTGCACCAAAATCGCCTCACGCCTCGTGCGAACCTACACGGACCGGCACGGGCTGAAGGTGCTGTTGCAGGAACTTCTGGGAATCGACATCTCAAAACAGCAGCAGCAAAGCGATTGGGGCGCCGAGACCCTCAGCGAAGCACAACTGGAATACGCCGCCTCAGATGTACTTCACCTGCATGCCCTCAAGGAAAAGCTCGATGCTTTGCTTGAGCGTGAAAACCGTCGCGAGATAGCGCAGTCCTGCTTCGACTTTCTGCCGACCCGTGCAGAACTCGATCTTGCGGGATGGCCCGACTCCGACATTTTCGCACACTCATGACAGCGGGAACAAAATTTCTCGATGTCGCGAAACGGGTCATTGGTGAAGAAGCCGGTGCCCTGCGGGTTCTGGCTGACAGTCTGGATGGCAGTTTCGAAGATGCCGTGGAGCTTTTGCTCAATGCCAAGGGCCGCGTGATCGTGTCGGGCATGGGCAAATCGGGACACATCGCACGCAAGATCGCCGCAACATTCGCCAGCACCGGAACACCCGCGCATTTCGTGCATCCCGCCGAGGCCAGTCATGGTGATCTGGGGATGATGACGAAAGGCGACGTCGTGCTCGTCCTGTCCAATTCAGGCGAGACCCCGGAACTTGCCGATCTGGTCGCCTACACGCGCCGCTTTGCCATTCCGATGATCGGGGTTGCCAGCAAGCCCCAAAGTACCCTGTTGCAGCGTGCCGATATCGCGCTTGTCCTGCCCAGCCTCGGCGAGGCTTGCGGCACTGGCGTCGTTCCCACGACATCGACCACCATGACGCTGGCCCTTGGCGATGCACTGGCCGTCGCGCTGATGGAACACCGCGCATTCACACCCGAGAACTTTCGCGAGTTTCACCCTGGCGGCAAGTTGGGGGCGCGGTTGTCGACCGTTGCGGACTTGATGCACAAGGGGCAATCATTGCCGCTGGTCAAGCCCGATACGCCCATGGGCGAGGCGCTTTTGGTTATCAGCCAGAAAGGCTTTGGGGTTGTCGGTGTCACGGATGTGCAGGACAGGTTGATCGGTGTTGTCACCGACGGTGACCTGCGTCGCCACATGGACGGTTTGCTGGATCACACAGCAATGGAAGTCATGACGAAAGACCCTTTGACCGTGGCACCAAAGGCCCTTGCCGAAGAGGCGGTCGCCCTGATGAACCAGCGCAAGATCACCTGCCTTTTCGCGGTTGATCCTGGTGATGACGGCCGCGTCGCGGGCGTGCTGCATATTCACGACTGCCTGCGGGCCGGTATCGTCTAGCTGTGGCGCGTGCCGAGAACCTCCACTCGCAACTGGTCGGCTGGGCCAAGATCATCCTGCCGCTTTGTGCGATCGGCCTGCTGTCGACACTTTTTCTTTTCGCACGCGGGACCAGCGCACCGGATGCTGTCCCGCTTGAGCGGATCGAAGAAATCGCGCGTGAGCAACGCCTGTCCGCCCCTGAATTTTCGGGCCTGACCGACGAAGGTGCAACCGTTGTCATCCGGGCCAAAACCGCGCGGCCGGATATCACCCGGCCCGATACCGTGATGATCGATGACGTCGGGCTGCGCATGGACACGCCGGACGGGACCCGTATCGACGTCATGGCGGTCAGCGGCGAGATCGACGGCCGTGCGCAGGTCGCCCGTTTTCTGGGGCTGGCGCGTGTGACGACCTCGAACGGCTATGAGCTTGAAACCAATGGTCTGATCGCGAACCTTCAATCAGGCGTCGTCACCTCTGACGGGTTGCTTGAAGTCCGCGCGCCCTTCGGCGAGATCTCGGCAGGCAACGTTACTTTCGACTTCGACGAAGACGCCGGTGGGCAACGGATGCTGTTCACCAATGGTGTGCGGCTGCTATATAAAGGTCAGGCCGCCAGCGAAGGACAAGAGGAATGATCAGGCTAATCGCCATTGCCGCGGCAATCGTCGTCACCACAGCCAGCACAGTGATCGCACAAACCAATGTCGATCTGGGTGGGCTGACCGTGGATACCGCCGCCCCGATCGAGGTGACGGCGGATAATCTGACCATCGATCAGGACACCGGACGTGCGATCTTCGACGGGAATGTCATCATCGGACAGGGTGAGTTGCGGGTGACGGCTGCCCGGGTGGAAGTTGTCTACGGCTCGGAGAATAACGAGATCGCGGCACTGAACGCGAGCGGCGGGGTGACGTTCGTCACGCAAGGCGAAGCCGCAGAAGCACAGCAAGCCCGCTACGACATCGACACCGGACTTCTGACGCTGGAAGGCGAGGTGCTGCTGACGCAAGGTGCGAGCGCCATTTCAGCGGCGCGCATGATTATCAATGTCACCGATGGCTCGGCCCGTATGGAGGGGCGCGTGCGTACCGTCCTGCAGCAAGGCGGAAATTGATGCCGCAGGAGACCCATCTCTCGGTCACGGACGGAATGGCAGGGCTGCAGATCATCAGCTTGCGCAAAAGCTATCGCAAGCGACCGGTCATTCGCGATGTCAGCATGACTCTCGGCAAAGGTGAGGTCGTGGCGTTATTGGGGCCGAATGGTTCCGGCAAGACCACGTGCTTTTACGCGATTGCCGGCCTTGTGACGGCTGAAGGCGGACGTGTCATCATCGATGGCCGTGATGTCACGACCTTGCCGATGTATCGGCGTGCACGACTGGGCATCGGCTATCTGCCGCAGGAGATGTCGATCTTTCGCGGGCTGAGCGTTGAAGACAACATCTTGTCGATCCTCGAGATCGCCGTCAAAGACCGGCACCGCCGCCGAGAGCGGCTGGAAGAGCTCCTTTCGGAGTTCTCGATCGAACATTTGCGCCGCGCTTCCGCGCTCGCGCTTTCGGGCGGTGAGCGCCGGCGGGTCGAGATCGCACGATGCCTTGCTGCAGGCCCCAAGTATGTGCTTTTCGATGAACCATTCGCAGGTGTCGACCCGATCGCGGTCGGCGAGATCCGGCATCTTGTAGCTGACCTCAAGAACCGCGGGATCGGCGTTCTGATCACCGACCATAACGTGCAGGAAACGCTGCAGATCGTGGACCGCGCCTATATTCTTCATGATGGCAAGGTCTTGATGAGCGGCACCACCCAAGAAGTCGTGCAGGATGAGAACGTCCGGCGCGTTTATCTGGGCAACAACTTTCGGATCAACTGATGCGGCAGGCTGTGCGGATGCCGCGAACATTGACAAGGCGACCGGATTCATCGCCAAATGGAGCCGATGAAAAAGCGACGTGCCTTCCTCGCATCCGGACCGGCGTTCTGCCGTGCGAAAGGGATCACGCCCATGCCGTCGCTCTCTTGTCGCATCACTTAGCGGCGGAATTTGCGGATTGAGCCCTCGGGCAATCCGTGTGTTCTGCAAACGACCACAGGAGGAACGATGCGTTACCAAATCAGCGGAAAACAGATCGACATCGGCGAGGCTCTTCAGACCCATGTGAAGACCGAACTGACCGAAACCCTGAGCAAATATGCCGGTCGTCCCACGGAAGCGACAGTGACGTTCTCGAAATCCGGACACGAATTCGTTTGCGAAACCGTTGTGCATCTCTCCACCGGCCTCAACGCTTCGGCGACAGGCAAGGGCAACGAAATCTATGGTGCTTTCGATGCCAGCTCGGCAAAGATGGACAAGCAGCTTCGCCGCTACAAGAGGCGCCTCAAGGACCATCACCGGGACCGTTCACAACCTGTTGAACTTTCAGCGGCTGGATCATATATCCTCGAATCAAGAGACGAGTACGATGAGGGCGATCAGGACACCTTCAACGCGATGATAGTCGCCGAAATGGAGACCAAAATACCGTCTCTGTCTGTCGGTGAAGCCGTGATGCAAATGGAACTGGCCAGCGCGCCTGTTTTGGTATTTCGGAACGAGAAGCATAGCGGGATAAACGTCGTCTACAGGCGTGAAGACGGAAACATTGGCTGGATCGACCCACGCACCAACGGGTCGTGATATCCTTCAAGAACCGAAGAGACGCGATCAATGCAGTTAAGCACGATCCTCAGGGCTGAAGCAGTGAAGACGATTTCTTCCTGCACAAGCAAGAAGCGCCTGTTTCACGATCTGGGAGAATTGGCCGAGACCGCTTATGGCCTGACGTCCGTCCGCGTTATCGACGCCTTGATGGAACGCGAGGGGCTTGGGCCGACAGGCGTGGGGCAGGGCATCGCGCTGCCCCACGCGCGCCTTGCCGAGGCAGACGCTGTATGCGGCCTTTTTCTGCGTCTGGAAAAGCCGCTCAACTTCGACGCCGTTGATCGCCAGCCCGTCGATCTCGTCTTTGCGCTGATTGCGCCCGAGGATGCGGGGGTCGATCACCTCAAGGCGCTTGCGCTGGTATCGCGCACACTGCGCGACCAGTCGATCTGCGCCAAGCTGCGTGCCAATGCGGATACAGCGACCTTGCATACGATCCTGACCGAATTCCAATCGTCGCAGGCTGCCTAAAGCCAGTCCCTAAATCCGAAAAATCGATAGTCGCGGGCATAGGCCTGACGTGTGGCGCTTTCGACCTCGCTGTCGTAGATCCCGGCAAGCCAGTCTTGATACTTATGCGGGCCTGGCACGAAGGCTGGTACTTCGATTTTTCCGACCTCAGCCGCCAGTCGCGGCAACGCACTTGGCAGATCCTCTTCGCGCAGAATCGCATCGGGGACGACGAATTGGCCGACCCCCTGTAAGAGAACATGTTGGCTGGCCCAGTTGGGATCGACACGAATACTGGTCTGACCTGAGAGATTGACACGCAGGAAGGCAAGGAAACCGAGGAAAGCCGACCGATGCGATGCAAGGTCATAGCCGTCCTCGCCCGTCATGTCAGGCACCGTCGCCGGTATCGAGACCTTATGCACGCGACGCAAGTTCGCGCGAATTTCGGCGAAGCGGCCGCCTTTATCCAGCAGAATACGGTCACAGAAAACCGCGTGCGCCCGCGCCACCGGGTGCCGGAGAACGGCAAAGCTGCGGTGGGGTAGTCTTGAATCGAACCAGTCGCGCAGCGTGCGTTGCGAGAAGTTTGTTATCACATCAGCGCCGTCGAGGGCATGCAACCAGTTGCCGATCGCCAGGTCCGGGCCGGACCTGAGCGGCGTATAAAGAAGGCCCGTCTTCGATGGCGCCAGATAGGTCGGGATCGCCGGCCCGCGCTGTGGCTCGAAATGCGGCGTGCGCCAAAGGGTGAACCAATCTGTTTCACGCAGCGCTGTCTGCATCTCGTCGAAATTGGTGATCTTGCTTTCCAACGGATCCGGGTTCTGCTTTTTCAGCTTCTTGTTGATGGTCTCCAGACGATCCCGGACACCCAGAAACGCCGCTATGCCATTGACGACCTCTACGTCCCTCAGATCGTCATAGGAAATATGAAAGGCAGTCTGACCGGTGACCTGCAGTCGGCGCTGTACATGGCTTTGAAAGTCGAGCAGCGCATCAAGATGGGCCCGAAACTCTTGCATGTCAAAGTGGACCGGCCGTGTCTTGGAGTGTGTCGCATTCGTCAATTTCCACTGACCGGTGGCGCGCGCGATTTTCCAACTGACGAAGCTTTCGACGGGATTGCGTGTCAGAATGATTTTCGCGCAGCGACGATCGGCCAGACAGTGGGCCGCAATGCGGTGGTCGTGATTGTGAAAGAGCCGGAACCCGCCCATGCCTTCGCTACCCCTGATCCGGTCGAGCAAGGCGAAAGGGTCCGCTTCACGCGCGTCGTAGGTGATACCAAGCAGGTCTTCAGCCTTCGGGTCACCGATAAAGGATGGATTGAACGCTTCGCCAAAACAATGAACCCCATCGAGGAGGTTCAGATTAGCCTGCAGAAGGTTCGACCCGGTCCGCATCTCCGCAAGTACGACGAAGTAATCGAAACTGCTCATCTTCCGGCCACGATATAGGGTTTGCGCCGCGCTGTCTTTTGAGGCTCTTGCACCCCGCCGGGTGCAATGTCACCCGCAAGAAACGGATGCATACCCTGGTTCTTGAGGTCTTGGAGAAATTCCGCCAACCCCGCGATCCTGGCCATGCGCGGCGCCTCCGAGATAGCCTTGCCTTTGTGCCCCGCGATATCATCGATGATAGCCTGCAGGACTTCCATCGGTGCCGTGATGAATTCGGCCAGTGTCAGGATCTGGATCCTGGCCCGTGCTTCGGGTGATCTGAGGATCTTGAGAAACCTGCTTTCGATCCGTTGCAGCCGCGCGGCTTCCGCCCTGACTTCGCTTGCCGATCGCCCCGATGAGAATAGCGAAACCGACCATGCGCCCGAGACGACCCAGATACTTGCATTGGTATCCTTGGCCAGGGTCCAGCAAATCTCCTGACTGTCGGCAGGGCCGAACTGAAATGAATGATGTTTTTCCCTGCCGTTCCAGATCAGGTTCGTCAGGAACATCCTTGCGTTGTAGTCGCGCAAGCGGGGATGATCGGAAAGACACCCCCGATAGACAGGCACTTCGCCCGCGAAATGCACGCGGTCCGGTCCGAAGAGATGGCCATGGACTTCGGCACCGGTACGACGGCCCAGCCATTTCTGAAAGTCCGGGAAGATATCGTCGAAGCCCTGCAGGACTGCGTAGGGTGCTGCCGTGACGGCGCTCTGGCGATCCTTGCTGGGAAAGCGGCTTTGCATGTAAAGCCCGGGCCGCCCGCGTGTCCTCCGCTCGACGGCCTGGGAAAAGATGCGGTCGACCGTGCTGGTCCTGGGTTCGGCATCTACCTGTTCCGGCACGCCTTGTTGCGGGAAGGTCCGGTAAAGAACATCCGCCTCGCGCCATATCTTGCGGGCGACAAAGCAGCGCGACCGCTGCAGCAGCTCCAGATGATCATCAAAGAAGATGTGCGGCTTACCCTGATGGTCGAACTTGGCAAGGGTCAGCGACCGGCTTTCGATCCGCCGGGCATGCAGGCGCACAAGGCTTTGATAATAGCTTTCGTCAGGAATCCACACACTGCGAAAGTAGGTGTCATACTCCTCGCGCCTGGGGTCCTGCAAGATCGCCTCGAGCGTCTGGCGGGTCAGGCACCACCACTGCGACCCCATGTGCGGCACCAATCCTTCGGGCAGTCTGCGGCGGTAGCCCACAAGCTGCTGCAGCTTGACGAAGGAATCGAACAGTTTTCGGTGTCTCTTCCACGAAAACGGAAAGCGCAGCGTGAAACGCTCGCGGTCCAAGCCGCCGACGGTCCATGGCACGTCCGCTGTTGTCGCGCTTTCTATGAAATCGGTATCCGGCCGCTTTTCCAGATAAGACCGCAGCTCGGCGACAGGGCGTAATGGCAGACACGTGCCGGACGCCAGATAGACGTGCTGTGCCTCGGGAAACTCGTCCAGCATCAGTGTCGCCGCGGCCTGAGTGGCCTCGACCATACCCCACATGCCCCATTCGCAGCGATACCGCCCCGAAAAACGCACATCGGGGAGATCTGATAACGCCTGCACGAAAAGGTCGTGACGCGTCTTTTCGACCTTGCTGTCGACATGAATGACGACCGGACAGCCTCCTTGTGCCCAATGGCGGACCATCTGCTCGGCCCGGTCGAAGCCGTTGTGAACCAACATCACGATGCCGAGGCTCATGCCCAGTTACCCTTCGACATGAGGCCCAGTATCTCAAGCTGTCGCCAGTTGATGTATTGCTCGCTCCATTCGCACCACAGATCGGGATCGGTGCCGTGGCGATCGGCATAGGTTTGGTACTCGCGCCCGCCACGGTAATGCTCGCCGCGCTCCGCCTCTTCGGACACGCGGTCCCCGAAGGTGTTGAGAAACTTGGCATGGAGCAGAACGCCGGACGTCTTCTCACCCCCTTGTTGATCGTAGACGAGGTTCAGGCCCCGCGGCAAAATCATATGGGTCGAGCTGACGTAGGCATAAGGCTTGCGCCATTTGACGAAGGGGATCTTGTTCAAGGCGGGTGCCTGTTTCGGCTTTGCGGCAAAAAACACGCGCGCGCGCGGCCCGCCTTGAATCCACAGGTTCTTCATCAGTGCGTTGCGCCGCAGGGTGTAGTTGCCGGGATCGAACCAGCAGGCTGTCTTGAACGGGTCTTCGCCGCGGAGGTATGCAGATGAACCGACGGGGCCTTTGGGATACATATCCAGCAGCATCGCACCGAATGACCGCACCCGCGAAGCGTCGAGCCAGTCTGCCAATGCGCGGATCGGTCGGGTATCACAGAACGGATAGACGAAGAACTCGTCCACATCGACCGTCAGCGTCCAATGGCCTCCGGCATATTTGCCTTGCAGATAGGTCAGCCAGTCCATGCCATAGCGCGACCCGCTGTAGGCGGCGTCAGTGGACCAAAGCGAGACATCCTCTTGCGCGGCGATAAAATCGGCCCCGGCATCGGTGCTGCCATTGTCGACCATGATGAAGTGGTTGATGCCCAGATCCCGGTAATACGACAGAAAGTAGGGCAGGCGGACATCTTCGTTGCGAAAGACGCAGAACAACAGGATGTCGTCGGGCGCGATCAGTGCCGTCCGGTCGGTGACCGCGCGCAACTCGTGCGCTTTGCGCAACGCCCTGATGCGCCAGCGCTTGCGTCGCCATCTCAGTCGATATGATGTCCAGATACCCAAACCGCTACACTACGCTTCTTCGCTTTCTTCGCTGCGCATATCAGACCCAATCACCATTCGAGATCAAGCCGAGCGCGGCGAGTTTGTCCGGCCCTTCGTATCGTTCCGATGCAGAATGCCAGAGGTCCGGACCCTGCGCGAGTGTTTCGTGATATGTCTGGTAGAGAGCAGTGTTTTCAAAGTGCTGTCGGCGGATCAGTTCCTCGGCGGATTTTTCGGCGATGATGGGCAGGAACTTGGTATGCAAAAGCGCGCCGCTGACCTTGCTGTGACCTTCTAGATCGAATGTGTCGTGCAGGAACCGAGGCAGGATCTGGTGGGTCGAACTGACATAGGCATAGCGCCAGTGCCATTTGACGAGAGGGGTCTTGTTGAGCGTGGGTGAACGCTCGGGCTGGCTTGCGAAGAACACCCGTTCGCGAACACCGCCCTGAATCCACAGGTTGCCGTAGTAGCGGTGCCACTTGCTGCGATAGTTGTCGGCATCGAACCACCCCAGCACAGTGGTCGGGTCCTGCCCCGGCGCGTAGCGGACGGATGTCAGCGGACCTTTGGGATATAGGTCGATCATCATGGCCCCGAAGGAACGGATGCCGCGCGCATCCAGCCACGATGTAAGATCACGTAAACCACGAGTGGCGCTGTCGGCGTAGACCAGCAATTCGTCGGCATCGACGGTCAGGCACCAGTGGCCATGACCATACTGCCATTGCAGCCAGCCGAGCCAGTCCATGCCGAAACGGGCCAGACGGTAGCTTCGGTCCGTCTGCCAGAGCGAGACGTCGGGCTGCGCGGCCAGATACGCGGTGGTGCCATCATCACTGCCGTTGTCGACGAAAAGAAAATGGTCGATACCGAGCCGTCGATAGTAGTCCAGGAAATACGGAAGCCGGACCTTCTCGTTTCTGACGGTCGCAAAAGCCAGAATGGAATCCGCTTTCACCTGCCCGGTGCGATCAGAGGTACAATGGATCTCGTTGCGTTTGCGCCAGACACGAAACAGGAACCGCCGCCTCTTCCACCGCAACCGGTAGGCCCCGATCGGTCCTGAAAGCCCCGGCACCTGCCCCCCCGCCAATCGTTGCGCGCCTACTGCGCGGCCTGTCGCGATGCGTGAAGGTCTGCAAGAAAGTCGGAAAACTCGTCCCGCAGGTCATGACGGGCAAGGGCGAAAGCGACGGTGGCCTGCAAAAAACCCGCCTTCGAGCCACAATCGTAGCGCTGACCGTCAAAACGATATCCGTAGACATCCCGGCCCGCCGAAATCTCGGCCGCGATAGCGTCGGTCAATTGGTATTCCCCCCCGGCACCACGCTGGACATGTTCGAGATTGTCGAGAACCTGCGGTGTCAGGATATAGCGCCCGATAACGACGAGGTTCGATGGCGCCTGTCCAGCAGCGGGTTTTTCCACCATGCCTTTGACGCGGGAAATCGGCCCGTTCTGTTCCGAGACGTCCAGAACGCCATAAAGTGATGCCTGTTCGGGCGAGACTTCCATCGTGGCGACCATCGCGCCGCCTGTTTCCTGGTAGGCTTCGACCATCTGCTGAAGGCAGGGTGTCGTGCTGTCGATAACGTCATCGGGCAGCATCACCGCGAATGGTTCATCGCCGATCAGTTTGCGGGCACAGGCAACGGCATGGCCAAGACCCAAGGCCTTGTGCTGGCGCAGGTAAGCGATCGTGCCGCTATCCATGTTGGTGGCTTGCAGGACGTCGAGCAGTTCGGTCTTGCCCGCGCGCTCGAGCTCGGCTTCCAATTCCGGCGAGACGTCGAAATAGTCTTCAAGGGCGGATTTGCCGCGTGCCGTGACGAAGATGAAATCCTCGATCCCGGCAGCGCGCGCTTCATCGATGGCGTACTGGATCAGCGGGCGATCCACCAGCGTCATGATTTCCTTGGGAACCGATTTGGTGGCGGGTAGAAAACGTGTCCCGAGGCCCGCTACAGGAAAGATTGCCTTGGTGACTTTGGTATGCATGTTCGGCTTTCTGCGTTTGCTACATCTTGCGGCGCGAATATCGCGCTACTTCGACAACATTAAGACCCGATGAATGCTTTCCTGTGACGGAAAGCCTGACCCGACTGTGTCACACTTGACCCATTTCGGCCAGCATCGCCTCGATACGGGGAACGTCCTCGGGATTGTTCAGTTCCCAGAACTGCCGCCCTCGCGCGTCGACCTCGACGCAAAGCATCGGCACCCCGCGTTCGAGAAAGCGCAGCTGCTCAAGCCCTTCGAGGTTCTCCAGCGGTCCGGCGGCCCAGCCAGGATATGTCAACAGCGCGTCCGGTCGGTAGGCATAGACCCCGACATGGTGGAAGACCGGCGTTTCATCCGTATCCGCGAAGGACCGCCCAACGTAAGGGATCACCTCTTTCGAGAAATACAAAGCGCTGTGATCGGCGCCGAATACGGCTGTCGTTCCACCCACACGACCTTCGCGCCGGTCCTGCAAAAGCCCGCCAAGCGCCTTGCCATCCGTCCGCAGAACCGGTGTCGCGACCTTGGCGTCCGGATTCTCGCGAAGACCCAGAACAAGATCTTCCACGAACCACGCCGGGGTCAGGGGGGCATCACCCTGCAGGTTGACGACTATTTCGAAATCTCCGCCTAGTGTGGAAAGAGTCTCGGCGCAACGCTCTGTCCCGTTGGCGCAGTCGGGCGACGTCATAACGACTTCGGCCCCGAAATGCGTAGCGGCCTCGGCGATGCGGGTGTCATCGGTGGCCACAACCACGCGATCGACACCTCTGACGGAAACCGCCGCCTCCCATGAGCGCTGAATAAGGGTTTTCGCCGTTCCGTCGGTGCCCCTCAGTGTCGCAAGCGGTTTTCCGGGATAGCGGGAAGACGCATATCGGGCGGGGATCGCAATCAGAACGGACATCATTCGGCCTTGAGTTCGACGCCGGGCGCATGGGCGATGAAAAAGGGGTTTTCGAAATCCGGCTTGCCATAAACCAAGGGGCGGTGATCGTCGAACCTCACGACCTCGCCACCAGCGCCGCGCAGGACCGCATGACCCGCTGCCGTGTCCCATTCCATGGTGCGGCCAAGGCGGGGATAGAGATCCGCCTCGCCGGTAGCGACCAGGCAGAATTTCAAAGAAGACCCCGCGCTTTTGCTGTCTGCGATCGCGTATTTTCCGATGTAGTCGTCGGTCGCGCGATCACGATGCGACTTGGACGCCACCACCATCAGGGCGTCGTTGTCCGGATGCGAGACCGATATCGGCTGGATCGGTCCGTCCATGTCCTTGTCGAACGGCGGCGCCTCCTCGACCGATTGGCCGTTCTGATCGGTATAGAAAAGCCGGGCTTTGGCCGGCGCGTAAACCACGCCCCGCAGCGGTTCGCCCGCAACCACGAAAGCGATGTTGACGGTAAAGTCGCCACGCCTTTGCACGAACTCCTTCGTGCCATCCAGCGGGTCGACGATCAGGAATGTCTGCGCAGACAGACTGTGCGACGCTGCCTGCTCTTCGGTGACAAGTGGAATATCGGGGAATGCATCCCGCAGACCCGCTGATATGATGGCGTCGGCCGCGAGATCTGCCTCGGTCACAGGACTGTCGTCCTGCTTGGCGCGGACCTCGAAGTCATCAGCCTCATATACTTCCATGATCTTGTCGCCCGCTTCGATGGCAAGACGTCGCATGACGCGAGTGAGAGCGGCGTAATCCATTTGACAGGGCCTCGAGTTGATCCGGTTTGCACACTCGCTTATGCTCGGTCGATATCAATTCAGCAAGGTGATCGTCCGAAGCTTTCCGGACAGCGAAAGACGCCAGCCCATGTTCCAGACCAACCGCGTCCACCGCAATACCGTCAGCAGCTTTTTCGGTATCGTCTCGGTGATTTATCACACGATGGTACAGAATATCCGCGGCGGCCATCGCAACGCCGTCGTCGGCATCTTCCTCATGATCATGCGCAGCGTGATCATGGTCGGCGTCTTCTATGCGATGTTCGTGCTGATCGGGGTCAGAAGTTCGCCAATCCGCGGCGATTTCATCCTCTACATCATGAGCGGTATCTTTCTATACATGATCCATGTCACGACTGTCAGAAGCCTGGCCCGCGCTGTCAGTCCGAACGAGCCCACGATGCTCCACAGCCCCATGAATACAGTGATCGCTTTTTTGGCCAGCGCTCTCAGCATGCTTTACCAGCAAACCTTCGCGATCATCGCCATGCTGCTGGTCTACCATCTGGTCGTGACTCCGATTTCCATCGATCAGCCGGTGCAGGCCTACGGCATGCTGCTCATCGCATGGGGCAGCGGCTGTGCTGTCGGTCTTATCTTCGGGGTCCTGACGCCGTGGTTTCCCAATGCGATGCCTTTGATCATGAATTTCTATATTCGCGCCAACATGATCGCGTCGGGTAAGATGTTTCTGGCCAATACGCTGCCGGCATCCATGCTTGCACTGTTCGACTGGAATCCTCTGTTCCACGCGATCGATCAAGCGCGGGGTTTTGTTTTCCTGCATTACAATCCGATGAATTCCGAAATCGCCTATCCTGTCATTCTGACCCTTGTGCTTTTGTTGATCGGCCTGATGGCAGAGTTCTTCAGCCGCCAGCATGCATCCGTCAGCTGGTTTGCAGGGCGGTGAGGGCATATTCGTGCCGGCCGCATAAAGCCCCGCTGCGCGCGGCAGAAAATCCACCCATTTTCCCGGCGCCCTGCTGGTATGGGCGGTTGCAGCACCCAAGAGCCGTCCCTATATACGCCAAGATCGCGTTTCAGACATTTAGTCTGTCACGTCACACCAAACTGGCGCGGGTGCCGACTGCGGGTTCGCGCTGCTCAAACCGCCTAGAGTCAAGGGATTTGAAAAATGGCCAAAGTTATCGGAATCGACCTTGGGACAACCAACTCCTGCGTCGCCATCATGGATGGCTCCAAGCCGCGGGTGATTGAAAACGCCGAAGGTGCACGCACCACACCATCCATCGTTGCGTTCACGGATGATGAACGCCTCGTCGGCCAGCCTGCCAAGCGCCAGGCCGTCACCAACCCAGAGAACACCATCTTTGCTGTCAAGCGCCTGATCGGTCGCCGGTTTGACGACAGCGATCTGGCCAAGGACAAGAAGAACATGCCCTTCGCCGTGATCAACGGCGGCAATGGTGATGCCTGGGTAGAAGCGAAGGGCGAGAAATACTCGCCAAGCCAGATTTCCGCTTTCATACTCGGCAAGATGAAAGAGACGGCCGAGACATATCTCGGCGAAGAAGTGACGCAGGCGGTCATTACCGTACCGGCCTACTTCAACGACGCACAGCGTCAGGCCACCAAGGATGCCGGCAAGATCGCGGGCCTTGAAGTGCTGCGCATCATCAACGAACCGACAGCCGCTGCATTGGCCTATGGTCTGGACAAGAAAGACAGCAAGACGATCGCTGTTTATGACCTTGGCGGTGGTACGTTCGACGTCACCATCCTCGAGATCGACGATGGCCTGTTCGAAGTGAAATCCACCAACGGTGATACGTTTCTGGGTGGTGAAGATTTCGACATGCGGATTGTCAGCTATCTTGCTGACGAGTTCAAGAAAGAGCACTCGGTCGACCTGACACAGGACAAGATGGCACTGCAGCGTCTGAAGGAAGCTGCCGAAAAGGCCAAGATCGAGCTTTCATCGTCCTCCAGCACCGAAATCAACCAACCGTTCATCTCGATGGGATCGAATGGTCAACCGCTGCACATGGTGATGAAGCTGACCCGTGCCAAGCTGGAAAGCCTTGTATCGGACCTGATCAAGCAGTCGATCAAGCCATGCAAGGACGCCATCAAGGACGCCGGCCTCTCGGTGAATGACATTGATGAGGTTGTCCTTGTCGGTGGTATGACCCGGATGCCCAAAGTCCGTGAGGAAGTATCCAAGTTCTTCGGCAAGGACCCACATCAGGGTGTGAACCCCGATGAAGTCGTCGCCATGGGTGCCGCAATTCAGGCCGGTGTCCTGCAAGGTGATGTGAAAGACGTTGTCCTGCTTGATGTGACACCGCTGTCTTTGGGCATCGAAACGCTCGGTGGCGTGTTCACGCGCCTGATCGATCGCAACACGACGATTCCGACCAAGAAAAGCCAGGTCTTTTCGACCGCCGAAGACAACCAGAACGCCGTGACACTGCGCGTCTTCCAGGGTGAACGCGAAATGGCGGCCGACAACAAGCTGCTCGGCCAGTTCAACCTTGAAGACATTCCGCCGGCACCACGCGGCATGCCACAGATCGAGGTGACCTTCGACATCGATGCCAACGGTATCGTCGAGGTCGGCGCCAAGGACAAAGGCACCGGCAAGGAACAGAAAATCACCATTCAGGCGTCCGGCGGTTTGTCGGACGAGGATATCGAAGCCATGGTGCAGGATGCCGAAGCCAACGCCGAGGCCGACAAGGCCCGCCGCGAGCTGGTCGATGCCAAAAACCAGGCGGAAAGCCTTATCCATTCGACCGAAAAGTCGATGGAAGAGCATGCCGACAAGGTCGATCCGACGACGATCGAAGCCATTGAACTGGCGATTGCCGCCCTCAAGGATGATCTGGAAGGTGACAGCGCCGACAAGATCAGGGCCGGTATCCAGAACGTGACGGAATCCGCCATGAAGCTGGGCGAGGCGATCTACAAGTCGCAGCAGGAAGACGAGGGCAACGTCGAGCCCGACGCGTCGGCCTCTGATGATGATATCGTGGATGCCGACTTCGAAGATCTCGACGACGACAAGCGTGACAAGTAAGCCCATGTGGCTTTGAAAATGGCCGGCCCGCGAATGGGCCGGTCATTGTCATTCCCGAGGGGAACGGACTATGGCGAAACGTGATTATTATGATGTGCTCGGCATTGCTCGGGGCGCGGACGGGGCAGAGATCAAGAAGGCCTATCGCCAGAAGGCGAAAGAGCTGCACCCTGACCGAAACAAGGACAACCCCGACGCGGAAGCGCAATTCAAGGAAGCGAACGAGGCCTATGAGGTTCTCAAGGACGCTGAAAAGAAAGCGGCCTACGACCGCTTTGGCCACGCCGCGTTCGAAAACGGCATGGGCGGCGGCGGCGGTGGCGGCCCGCGCGGTCAAGCCGATTTCGCCAGTGCGTTCTCTGATGTGTTCGACGACCTTTTCGGCGACTTCATGGGGGGACGCGGCGGTGGCGGTCGTCGCTCAAGCGCGCAGCGCGGCAACGATCTGCGTTACAACCTCCGCATCAACCTCGAAGATGCCTATGCCGGTTTACAAAAAACAATCACGGTCCCTACAGCGGTAACCTGTAGCGCCTGCACAGGCACGGGGGCCGAAGGCGGATCAGAACCGCAGACCTGTCCGACCTGTTCGGGCATGGGCAAGGTGCGCGCGCAGCAGGGGTTTTTCACCGTTGAACGCTCTTGCCCGACGTGCGGCGGTTTGGGTCAGATTATCAAGAACCCCTGTCAGGTCTGCCACGGGCAGGGACGGGAACAGAAAGAAAAATCGCTGTCGGTCAACATCCCTGCCGGGGTGGAAACCGGCACGCGCATCCGTCTGGCCGGAGAAGGCGAGGCAGGGATGCGCGGCGGGCCGACAGGCGATCTTTATATTTTCATCGAGGTGAAGGAGCACGCGCTTTTTGAGCGTGACAACATCAACCTGCATTGCCGTGTGCCTGTCTCGATCGCGACAGCGGCACTGGGTGGCGAGATCGAGGTGCCCACCATTGATGGCGGACGCAGCCGCGTAAAGGTGCCCGAGGGATCGCAAACCGGTCGCCAGATGCGTCTGCGCGGCAAGGGTATGCCATCACTTCGTGGTGGCACGACCGGCGACATGTTCATTGAGCTTGCCGTCGAGACACCCGTAAAGCTGACGGCACGACAGCGCGAAATTCTCAAGGAATTCGACCAGTTGAGCGAAGACAACAATCCGCAGGGGTCCAGCTTTTTCAAGTCGGTCAAGAGTTTCTGGGATTCGATGAAGGGCTGATCTTTACCTGATCGTAACCAGGCCTCGGCAGACTGTCGGAATGCGACAGTTTGCCGAAGCACCCTCTCTCTTCGAAAATATCGACGAAACTGTGAACCCGGCGCCGGTCACCGGGGGGCGGCTCCCGTCTTATATCAAGGATCATCGCAAACGCCTCCGCGCCCGTTTTCTCGATGGCGGGGCCAAAGCCATGCCAGAATACGAGTTGCTCGAACTGGTTCTCTTCCGCGCCATCGCAAGGCAGGATGTCAAACCCCTGGCGCGGGCGCTTATTGACCGGTTCGGGGATTTCAACGGTGTCCTCTCGGCCAGCCACGATGCCCTGCGCAAGATCGACGGGGTCGGTGATGCGGTCATCCTCGAATTGAAGATCGTCGAAGCTGCGGCGCATCGGTTGTCGCGCGCGCGGGTGATGCAGCGGCAGGTCGTGTCAAGCTGGGATGCCTTGCTCGATTATTGCCACGCGACGATGGCGCATCGGTCAACGGAACAGTTCCGCATCCTTTTCCTCGATACCAAGAACGTCCTGATCGCTGACGAAGAACAGGCAAGCGGTACCGTAGACCATGTTCCGGTCTACCCGCGCGAGGTCGTGAAACGTGCGCTGGAACTGAACGCGGCCGCCATTATTCTGGTCCATAATCACCCGTCAGGCGACCCGACGCCGTCGCAGGCAGACATCGATATGACACGGGCCATCGTCGCTGCGGCAAACGCGCTGTCCATCAGCGTCCACGATCATCTGATCATAGGCAAGTCATGCGAGATCAGTTTTCGCTCTGAAGGATTGCTCTAGCGGGCTCCACCACGCCGCAGGATGCTCGCTGAATGCCTAGACCAGCCTGCCATGGCAGTGTTTGAATTTCTTGCCCGAGCCACACGGACAGGGATCGTTCCGCCCGGGATTGCCCCATGTCGTCGGATCGTTTTCATCGAATCCTTCGCGGGCATTCTCGGTCGGCGCAGGCACGGACGACGCGGCTGAGGCAGCCTCGGCGGCGGCCGCCTGTTGCTGACGGATCTGCGCCAGCATCTTCTGCTGCTCTTCCTCGGTCATGGGGCGGATTTGCGCCAGCTTCTTGGTGACGTCAACACGCAGACTGTCAAGCATGCCTTCGAACAGCTGAAAGCCTTCGGTCTTGTATTCGTTCAGCGGATCCCGCTGTGCATAGCCGCGAAACCCGACAACTGACCGCAGATGTTCCAGCGTCAGCAGATGTTCGCGCCACTTTCCATCGATGGTTTGCAAAAGGATCTGCTTTTCCACACTCCGCATGGTTTCATCACCGAAGGCCGCTGCCTTTTCGGTCATATACGCATCAGCGGCCTCTTCGAGCCTTTCACGGATAGTGTCGTCATCCACGCCTTCTTCATCGGCCCACGCAATCACGGGGACGTCCAGCGCCAGTTGTTCCTTGACCGCCTCTTGCAGGCCTTCGGTATCCCATTGATCGGCATAGCTTCTTGGCGGGATGTGGTCGTGGACGAGATCGTCGATCACCTGATCGCGCATATCCTTGGCCACTTCGGACAGGTCCTTGGCTTCCATGATGTCGCGGCGCTGGCTGAAAATCACCTTGCGCTGCTCGTTCATCACATCGTCGAATTTCAAAAGCTGCTTGCGGATATCGAAGTTGCGTCCCTCCACCTTCGCCTGTGCGCGTTCCAGCGATTTGTTGACCCAGGGGTGCACGATCGCCTCGCCCTCTTTCATGCCCAGACCCGAAAGAACCTTGTCCAACCTGTCGGACCCAAAGATCCGCATCAGGTCATCTTCCAGCGACAGGAAGAACGCCGAGCGCCCCGGGTCACCCTGACGTCCCGAACGACCGCGCAGCTGGTTGTCGATCCGGCGGCTTTCGTGACGTTCGGTCGCCAGAACGTAGAGGCCACCGGCCTCTTTCACCTTTTCCTTTTCATCCGCGACTTCCGCTTCGATCCGGGCGCGCAGCGCTTCGGGATCCGCGTCGGGATCGGCCGCCATCGCGTCCAGCACGCGCATTTCGACATTCCCGCCCAACTGGATATCGGTGCCCCGGCCAGCCATGTTGGTCGCGATCGTAACGGCATTCAGTTTGCCGGCATCAGCAACGATCTGCGCCTCCTGTTCGTGCTGGCGCGCATTCAGGACGTTGAAGGTGATGCCTTCTGTTTTCAACAGCTCGGCCAGTGCCTCGGATTTTTCGATCGAGGTCGTACCGACAAGGATCGGCTGGCCCACCGCGTGCGCCTTCCTGATTTCTTCGACGATACCGGCGAACTTTTCGCGCGCCGTGCGATACACCTGATCGTCTTCGTCGATCCGCGCAATGGGCCGGTTGGTCGGGATTTCGACAACACCCAGATTGTAGATTTCGCGGAATTCCTCGGCTTCGGTTGCCGCTGTGCCGGTCATGCCCGCCAGCTTGTCATAGAGCCGGAAGTAATTCTGGAACGTCACCGAGGCGAGGGTCACGTTCTCGGGCTTGATCGAACAGCCTTCCTTGGCCTCGATGGCCTGATGCAGTCCGTCCGACAGACGCCTGCCAGCCATCATCCGGCCTGTGAACTCATCGATCAGGACCACGTCGTCGTCGCGTACGATGTAGTCCTTGTCCTTGGTGAACAGCTTGTGCGCACGCAGCCCCTGATTGACGTGATGCACAAGGGTGGCGCTTTCGGGATCATAGAGCGACTGCCCTTCCTCAAGAAGCCCGGCTGCCCCGAGGTGCTGTTCGAGAAAATCGTTACCCTCGTCGGTGAAGCTCACCTGACGTGTCTTCTCATCGAGGGTGTAGTGTTCGTCCTTCACCTCGGGAATGACCTTGTCGATGGCCACGTAAAGCTCGCTCCGGTCCTGTGCGGGACCCGAGATGATCAGCGGCGTCCGCGCCTCGTCGATCAGGATGCTGTCGACCTCGTCCACGATGGCAAAGTTGTGGTCGCGCTGGAACATCTGCGACAATTCCGACTTCATGTTGTCGCGCAGATAGTCGAAGCCCAGCTCGTTGTTCGTGGCGTAGGTGACGTCACAGGCATACGCGGCCTTCTTTTCATCGTCGGGCTGCTGGGGGTAGACCACGCCCGTGGTCATCCCAAGGGCCCCGTACACCTTGCCCATCCATTCCGCATCCCGCCGGGCCAGATAGTCGTTCACGGTCACGATATGCACGCCCTTGCCGGTCAAGGCATTCAGATAGGCGGGGAAGGTCGCAACAAGTGTCTTTCCTTCGCCGGTCTTCATCTCGGCGATATTACCCTGATGCAGGAAAATACCACCGACCAGCTGGGTGTCGAAAGCGCGCAGGCCCAGTGCACGCCTGGCGGCTTCGCGGCAATTGGCGAAGGCCTCGGGCAGCAAGACATCCAGCGCCTCACCGGCCTTGGCCCGCTCGGCGAGGTCTTGCGTCTTTTTCTTGAGTCCCTCATCCGTCAGCTTTTCGTAGTCCGGCTCAAGCGCGTTGATCTTCGCCACCATGGGGCCTGCCGCTTTGACCTTGCGGTCGTTTGCGGTGCCGAACACCTTTTTGGCAACTGTTCCGAAACCCAGCATGTTCTCTCCGGCGGCGCGCGGGCGCCTGTCTGACGTCGATTTGAGAGGAGGTCGCTTGTAGGCCAGTCGCGACCCACTTAAACAGGGCCCAAAGCTGCTGTAGATGCGCCCCCTCGGGACCTCACAGGGATGTAAGGGGCCGCCTCTGGAGTGTCAACGCCGCGCGCTGGCGCGGCCAAACAAGGGATCATTGAGATGCTGAAACATAAAACTCTTCTGGCTGCGGCTGCGCTCGGCACTGCCATCGCAACAGGCGCCACGGCACAGGATGCCACTGCGGACACCGTGGTCGCCACCGTCGGCGACACCGAAATCACTCTGGGCGAGGTCATTATCGCGCGCACCGCTCTGCCACAGCAATATGCACAGTTCCCCAACGAGGTGCTGTTCACCGGATTGGTCGATCAGCTGGTGCAGCAACAGTTGCTCGCAGATGTGCTGGGCGAACCGACGTCGCGGATCACCTACACACTGGCGAATGAGCAGCGCGCATTGATGGCGGCCGACGTGATCACCGAGATCGCCGAGACGGCGATCACCGAAGCCGATATCGAGGCCGCCTACGCTGCGCGCTTCGCCGACGCCGCCGACATTCCCGAATTCAATGCCTCGCATATTCTTCTCGAGACCGAGGAAGAGGCTGCAGAGGCAAAAGCCCGCGTCGATGGTGGCGAGGAATTCGCTGCCGTTGCACAGGACATGTCGACTGGCCCGACCGGGCCGAATGGCGGCAATCTGGGCTGGTTCGGGCAGGGTGACATGGTCCCCGAATTCGAAGATCAGATCACCACGCTGGAAACAGGGTCCGTCAGCGAACCTTTCCAGACCCAGTTCGGCTGGCACATCGCGCGCTTGAACGAAACGCGGGTGCAGGAACGTCCGACACTCGAAGATATGCGCCGCGAACTCACGGCCCAACTTCAGGAAGCGGCTGTCACTGCGCGTCTGGAAGAACTGGCAGCCGAAACCACCGTCATCTTGCCCGAAGAAGGTGAATTCGATCCAGCGGTGCTCGACAATCTCGAGCTATTGGAAGAGTAGACATGCCCATCTCTCCGCTGGCCCCCGCCGCCTTTCCGGACCTGCCGGTGATCGGTGGCGTCACTTTCGCGGCGGTGGCGGCGGGCGTGAAATACCGCGACAGGTCCGATGTGATGTTGGCACTGCTGGCCCCCGGCACATCGGTGGCCGGCGCTTTCACGCGTTCTGCAACACGATCGGCACCTGTTCTGGATTGTCAGGCAAAGCTTGGCGGGGATACCAATACTCCGGCGGCCATCCTGGTCAATTCGGGCAACTCCAACGCATTCACCGGCGGGCGCGGTGTGGAATCCGTGCAATCGGTGGTTCAGGCAGTCGCCGCCTGCACCGGTGTGCCGCCAGCGCGTATCTTTACGGCTTCGACCGGTGTGATCGGCGAACCACTGCCCCACGACAAGATCATCGCCAAGATCTCGGAACTTCACGAACACCAGTCGTCCGAGGGCATCGCGGATGCCGCCCAAGCAATCATGACAACGGATACATTTCCCAAAGGGGCCGCTGCCGAGATTTCAGTGGGCGGCAAATCCGTAAAGATCGCGGGCATCGCCAAGGGATCGGGCATGGTCGCCCCCGATATGGCCACGATGCTCGTATATATTTTCACCGATGCCGTAATGGATCAGGCCGCGTTGCAATCGCTCGTATCCGCGACGAATGACACGACCTTCAACTGTATCACCGTCGATAGTGACACATCGACATCCGACAGCCTGATCGTTGCGGCGACCGGGGCATCCGGTGTCGATGTTGCTGGCAATGCCGCTTTTGCCGATGCGCTGCACGCGGTCATGTTGGATCTTGCGCACCAGGTCGTCCGCGACGGGGAAGGTGCCACCAAGTTCGTCACGATTTCTGTCAATGGGGCCCGAGACGATCGGGATGCAAGAAAAGTCGCCTTCTCCATCGCCAATTCGCCGCTGGTCAAGACCGCCATGGCGGGCGAGGACGCCAATTGGGGCCGTGTCGTCATGGCCGTCGGCAAATCGGGTGCCGTCGCCGACCGTGACAAGCTCAGCATTCGCTTTGGTACGATGACGGTTGCCGAGAATGGTTGGCGCGCACCGGATTATTCCGAAGACGCCGCCAGCGCCTACATGAAGAACGATATGCTCGAGATTGGTGTCGATCTCGGCATAGGGTCCGGCACGAGCACCGTCTGGACATGCGATCTTACCCACGGCTACATCACGATAAACGCGGATTACCGGTCATGAAGACGGTTCTGGTTTCCGCCGCTGCGCTGATCGACGCGGAAGGAAGGGTTCTTCTGGCCCAGCGGCCCGAGGGAAAATCCATGGCGGGCCTGTGGGAGTTTCCCGGCGGCAAGGTCGAGGATGGCGAGACCCCCGAGGCTGCATTGATACGTGAATTGCAGGAAGAACTGGGGATCGACACATGGGCGTCGTGCCTGGCACCGCTCAGTTTCGCAAGTCACGCCTATGCCGACTTTCATTTGCTGATGCCACTTTTCGCCTGCCGGCGTTGGGAAGGAACACCGCAATCCCGTGAAGGACAGACGCTGAAATGGGTGCGTGCAAACCGTTTGCGCGACTATCCGATGCCGCCGGCCGATCTTCCCCTTATCCCCGTTTTGCGCGATTGGCTTTAGCGCGCGATAGACGGGAAACCATCATTTCTCAAATAGATGTGAGAATAAGCATTTCCCTGAATCTTTTTGGAACATTGTTCCTTACCCGCGGTTGGTATGTCGGAAGCAGCGAGCGTATGGCTCGCCGCATAGAGAACGAAGGAGGTAAACTATGTTTAACTTCATGAAAACAACCGCAATCGTTGCCGCACTTGGCACAGGTACCGCAGCAGCAGCAGACGGCTGGTTTGGCTATCAGACAACCGTATCTGAAGACAGCAGCATTACGCTTGATCTGGTCCGCACCAACGCCGACGGTTTTGTAGCAGTATATGACTTTTCGACCGGTGATTTCGGCGAGATGCTTGGTACTGCCGAACTGACCGCAGGTGCCAACGATGATGTCACCGTGCCCCTGGGCGAAAACGACGCGCAGACACTGGCAGCCGTGATTTTCGAAGGTGAAATGTCGGATCCGGCAATGGCAACCAACTACATTGAACTGGATGTAGCTGACGAAAGCTAATGTCAGTTCATATTGAACGAAAAGGGTGGTCCTCGCGACCACCCTTTTTTTGTTCAGGGGTGGCGGTCAGCCAGCCAGCCATGCCTCGGCCGCATCGGCTTCATCAAGCGGAAACGCCTTGATCGCCAGCCCCGGTATCAGCGCGCCTTCAATCTCGGCGGCGGTGCGCAACCACTTGGTATCTGTCAGCACGGCGCAACGATCATACTTGCCCAGCAAGCTGAACAGCTTGGGCAGCCGTCTGATCTCAACGCCCAGCGCAGCCAGCTCCGGGATAGCGAAACTGGTGACACGGTAGAGCATCTGTCCGTTTTCAACGCCTTCGGACTGCGCGATCAATTGATCCAGTCCCCTGGCCATCTCATTGGCATCAAGTTCACCTTTCAGATCGATATCGACGCGGTTGGGGGATTTCTTGGTTATTTCTAGCATGACCGTTCCTCCTCTGAGGTGCACAGTATACGCCTTGGTCGTCCCGTGGTCCTTGATGCCGGTCAATTGAGGGCAGGAACGGCAACGAAAGACCGGTCGTCTGTCTTCCGGCTTTACGTGTGGGGCGCCGGCGATTGACCGACATCAATGCGCACCGTGCAACGTTGTGAAAGGGTCCGACCACAAAAGCGGGTTGATCGGTTCAGGTTAACAGAGCCGAAATGATATCTACCGTACTATAAAGAGGGCGGGATGACCGATGTAACCCATCTACGGCGGACCCTGGGGCTGGGCCTGCTCACGCTCTACGGTCTTGGCGTGACAGTCGGTGCCGGGATCTATGTTCTGATCGGCGTCACCGTGGCCGAGGCTGGGGCTTATGCGTGGATCTCGTTCCTTCTCGCGGGTGTCGTCGTCGCATTCACGGCCTTTTCATATGCCGAATTGTCCACCCGCTTTCCGGTAAGCGCCGGGGAAGCAGCCTATGTCGATGCGGGACTGGGCTGGCCGCTACTGGCGCAGATCGTGGGGCTTTCGGTCGCGCTGGCGGGGATTGTCTCGGCTTCGGCCGTGTCCATCGGGGCTTCGGCCTACTTGGGCGAATTGACGGGCCTGCCACCTTTTGCCTTGCTCATCGTGATCGTCGTCGGAATGGGTGCCGTCGCATGGTGGGGTATCATGCAATCCGTCGCGATTGCCGGGGTGGTGACGCTGATCGAAATCGGCGGTCTGTTCATCGTGATCGGCTGGGGATTGGGGTTTTCAGCACAGGACGGCGTGACGGTTTCCGCCCTGTTTCCTCCGCTGACAGGGGCCCATTGGGGCGGGATCTTCTCGGCAGCGCTGTTGGCTTTCTTTGCCTTCATCGGTTTCGAGGACATGGTGAACGTCGCCGAAGAGGTCAAAGACCCGCGACGCACGATGCCTTTGGCCATCATACTGACCTTGGGCATCGCTTTGGTCCTTTATGTCGCGACAGCTATCGCGACGTTGATGGCCGTGCCGGTCGACGCTCTGGCAGGGTCGCCCCGCCCGCTGTCGCTGGTGTTTGCCAATGCACCGGTCTGGCTGGCAAGCGCATTCCTGGCGATTGCAACAATCGCGACGGTCAACGGTGTGCTGATCCAGATCATCATGGCATCGCGGGTATTGTTCGGCATGGCAAATCGCGGACAGTTGCCCAAGCCCTTGGCGCAGATTTCCACAAAGACGCAGACGCCAGCGGTCGCCACCTTCGTTGTCACGCTCATGATTGCGGCATTCAGCCTGGTTTTGCCCATCGAAAGGCTGGCCGAGTGGACATCCCAGATCGTTCTCGCGGTCTTCGTGATCGTCAACGTCGCTCTTGTCGGGCTGAAGCGTCACGCAACAGACGGCGACCATTTCTCGGTGCCCCTGCTGGTTCCCTTGTGCGGGATTGTACTGAGCATCGGACTGCTGGCCACCAGGTTGCTTTAGGTCACTGCAGAGCACCATATCCGCGTGCACAAGCCCGGCAGGCTCGTACACGCGAAAGATCAAGCTCGGTTAAAGCTGGCGTTCGACTTCTTCGCGCTCGAAGATCTCGATCACATCATCGGCACGGACGTCTTCGTAGTTCTCGAACGCCATACCGCATTCCTGGCCTGACTGAACCTCGGCCACTTCATCCTTGAAGCGCTTCAACGTCTTCAGCGTGCCCTCGTGGATCACCACGTTGTCGCGCAGCAGACGCACCCCGGCAGACCGGCGGGCGACGCCCTCGGTGACGAGGCAGCCCGCAACCTTGCCCACATTCGAGACCTTGAAGACCTCCTTGACGGTGGCATAGCCGATGAACTTTTCCCGGATTTCGGCAGACAGCAGACCGGAAGCCGCATTCTTCACGTCATCCACGAGGTCGTAGATCACCGAGTAATAACGGATTTCGACACCCTTCTGGTTCGCTGTATTCCGAGCCGAGGCATTCGCACGCACATTGAAACCGAAAACCGGCGCACCCGAGGCTTCGGCAAGACCGATATCCGTCTCGGTGATCGCACCAACGCCGGAATGCAGCACGCGGACACGCACCTCGTCGTTGCCGATCTTTTCCATCGCCTGAACGATCGCTTCGGCAGAGCCTTGCACGTCGGCTTTGACAACGATGGGCAGTTCGCTGACGTTTTCATTCGCCTTGGCGTTTGCCATAAGCTGTTCCAGCGTCGTTGCCGCACCAGCGGCCGCGCGTTTCTCTTTCGCCGCGCTTTCACGATATTCGGCGATTTCACGCGCCTGAGAGTCCGTGGAGACGACGTTCAGAACGTCACCCGCTTCGGGTGTCCCGTTCAGGCCCAGCACCTCGACGGGAACCGATGGGCCGGCCTCGTTCACACGTTCGCCCTTGTCGTTGATCAGCGCACGCACCTTGCCGTACTGCTCGCCGACAACAAAGATATCGCCCTGACGCAATGTGCCGCGCTGCACAAGAACGGTTGCGACCGGACCGCGCCCGACATCAAGCTGGGCCTCGATCACGGCACCTTCTGCGGCGCGATCGGGGTTGGCCTTGAGTTCAAGGATTTCAGCCTGAAGCGCAATCGCCTCAAGCAGTTCGTCCAGACCCTTGCCCGAGATCGCCGACACTTCGACATCCTGCACGTCACCCGACATCTTCTCGACGATGACCTCGTGCTGAAGAAGATCGGTCCGCACCTTGTCGGGGTTCGCTTCGGGCTTGTCGATCTTGTTGATGGCGACGATCATCGGCACTTTCGCTGCTTTGGCGTGATTGATCGCCTCGATGGTCTGCGGCATCACCGCATCGTCTGCCGCAACCACGAGCACCACGATATCCGTCACCTGCGCTCCGCGGGACCGCATCGAGGTGAAAGCCGCGTGGCCGGGTGTGTCGAGAAAGGACAGCACCGCACCGCTGTCGGTCTTCACCTGATAGGCACCGATGTGCTGCGTGATGCCACCGGCCTCACCCGCGACGACCTTGGCATCGCGAATGGCGTCGAGCAGCGATGTCTTGCCGTGATCGACGTGGCCCATGATGGTGATGATGGGCGGACGAGGCTTGAGGTCTTCGGTCTTGTCCTCGACGCCCAGGATCACGTCCTCAACGTCGGAATCGGACACCCGCACGACCGTGTGGCCGAATTCCTCGACAATGAGTTCGGCGGTATCCTGATCGATGGTCTGGTTCTGGGTCGCCATGATGCCGTTGTTCATCAGCGCCTTGACGACGTCGGCCACCCGTTCGGTCATGCGGTTTGCAAGTTCCGAAACGGTGATCGCATCGGGTACAGACACCTCGCGATAGATCTTTTCACGCTCCGCGGTCTGGCCCATGGCCTTGGCGCGGGCACGATCCTGCTTGCGCTTCATGGCTGCCATTGACCTCTGACGCCCGCCTTCGCGGCCGGTCAGTGCCTCGTTCAACGTCAGCTTGCCTGCGCGACGGTTATCTTCTCCGCGTCCCGGCTTGGCCTTGGTATTGCGATCACGATCATTGTCGCGGTCGTTCTTGCGTGGTCCAGAACTCGGACGCCCAGCCGACGGCTCTGCCGGCGGTGCAGCAGGCGTCGGAGGTGCAGCAGCAGCAGCCTTGGCACGCTCTGCTTCAAGGCGCTTGCGCTCTTCCTCTTCGGCTTTGGCCTTGGCGCGTTCTTCACGTTCGCGCACTTCGGCTTCTTTGGCTTCCTGCTCGGCACGGCGGGCTTCACGTGCCTCGGCGCGCGCTTTCTCTTCGGCTTCGCGCTTGGCGGATTCCTCGGCCTCGCGGGCCTTGGCCATCGCCAGGGCCTTCATCCGGCGTTCGAGTTCCGCATCCGAAATACCGGCAGGCCGCTTTGACGGATCACCGCCCGGCGCCGTGTTGGATCCCGCGCCGCCCGCTGGTTTGGCAGCACCCGGCTTGGGGACCACGACGCGCTTACGTTTGGTTTCCACCACGACGTTCTTGGTCCGTCCATGGCTGAAGCTCTGCTTCACGTTCCCGGGACGTGAACCACCAAGGCCGAGTTTTTTCTTACCGTCGTTATCGCTCATTTAGCTTTCTTTTCCTTCCCGAGGACCGCATTGTCCCCGATGCTTTCGCGCATCCCGCGTAGCTTTGTGGCTTCCTCTACAACACGATCGCTGAGTCCACCAGTCGCAAGCGCGCCATGTATCACACTTTGCCGCCCAAATGCCAAACCCAATTCCCGGGCAGACAGGCACCCGAAATACCGGGCCCCTTCAGGCGTCCATAATTTCGTTTTGCCCCGCTCGGACCCGTCAGAGGCCTGTAGCAGAACACGGACCCTCTCGCCTCCGGCGAGCCAGCCCTTCACCTTCTCGAAGCCGCAGACCGCGCGTCCCGACTTTCGCGTCAAAGCGATCAGATCAACCACGCGACGGACCAACTGGCGCTCGACCTCGTCCACCAGACCGTCGGGCACCGTGACCGGCTGCTTGGCCGAGCGCGAAAACCGCCCCCGACCAGCTTCGTCGAGAAGGCGACGGTCAGCGGTCACATACATACCGCGCCCCGGCAATTTGCCGAGAACATCCGGCACCACCTGATTGTCCGGCCCGATCACAAATCGGATCAAGCCGGCCTTCGGCTGCGTCTCACCGGTGACGATGCATTTTCGTTCCGCATCGTCCCGATCCTTGCTTTGGCCACCACGTGCCATGTCTCGGCCCTCCGCGAGGCCCGGGATCAGACCTCGCCCTCCACGGCAAGCTCTTCTTCACCGGATTCGGCCTCGCCCTCGGCTTCCAGATCAGCGGGATCGACCCAGCCCAGCATGACACGGGCGGTCATGATCATGTCCTGCGCCTCTTCGAGCGACACATCGAACGGCTCGAGAACACCGTCGTCCTTGACCCGCTCGCCACCGACCGTGGTCCAGCCACCGGCCAGTTCCCAGTCGGCGCAAGTCGCGAAGTCTTCCAGTGTCTTGACGCCGTCCTTGCCCAGCGCTTCGAGCATTTGCGGCGTCAGCCCTTCAAAGTTCACCAGGCTGTCCTCGACACCCAAAGCGCGGGCGGCTTCCATCGCTTTTGCCGCTTCGGCTTCGAGATAATCGCGTGCGCGCGCTTGCAGTTCCTTTGCGGTGTCATCGTCAACGCCTTCGATGACCAGCAGTTCGTCCAGCTCTACATAGGCCACTTCTTCAAGACTTGTGAAGCCTTCCGAGACCAGAAGCTGAGCAAAGAATTCGTCCAGATCGAGCGTATCCATGAAGAGCTTGGTGCGCTCCTCGAATTCCGCCTGCCGGCGCTTGCTTTCCTCTTCCTCGGTCATGATGTCGATATCGAGACCGGTCAACTGCGAGGCAAGGCGCACGTTCTGACCGCGGCGACCAATCGCGAGCGACAGCTGTTCATCGGGAACCACCACCTCGATCTTGCCCGCTTCCTCGTCCAGGACCACCTTGGACACCTCTGCCGGCTGTAGCGCATTCACAAGGAAGGTCGGCATGTCTTCATTCCATGGAATGATGTCGATCTTTTCGCCCTGCAATTCGTTCACGACGGCCTGAACACGGCTCCCGCGCATACCGACACAGGCACCCACGGGGTCGATCGACCCGTCATACGAGATGACGGCGATCTTCGCGCGCGAACCGGGGTCACGGGCGACGGCCTTGATTTCGATGATACCCTCGTAGATCTCGGGCACTTCCATCTTGAACAGCTCGGCCATGAACTCGGGTGCGGTGCGGCTGAGGAAGATCTGAGGTCCGCGCTGCTCGCGGCGCACATCCTTGATGTAGCAACGGATACGGTCGTTGGGGCGGTAAGCCTCGCGGCCGATTTTTTCGTTGCGGCGCAGAACGGCTTCTCCGGCACCCACATCGACGATGACATTGCCGTATTCCTCGCGCTTCACGAGCGCATTGATGATGGTGCCCGCACGATCCTTGAATTCTTCGTACTGCTTGTCACGCTCGGCCTCGCGGACCTTTTGCAGGATGACCTGCTTGGCCGATTGTGCCGCGATCCGGCCCAGTTCGACCGGCGGAACCTCTTCGACGTAGGTATCGCCTACGGCGGGATCCTCGAGATACTGCTTGGCCTGTTCGACGGTGAACTCTGCCTGATAGTTCTCAAGCTCTTCATCCTCGACCACGGTGCGCACGCGGGTAAAGGTCGCACGGCCGGTCTTGCGGTCGATCGACACGCGGATATCCATTTCCGCCCCGTAGCGGGACTTGGCCGCACGGGCGAGGGATTCTTCCATCGCCTCGACCACCAGCCCGGGTTCGATGTTCTTTTCGCGCGCCACGGCCTCGGCCGTCTGCAAAAGCTCAAGCTGGTTGGCAGATGTATATGCCATCAGGTGTTCTCCTCACCGTCAATAATCGTTTCGATTTCATCATATTGGGTCTCGTCGATCTGACCCGCATCCTTGCGCCCGCGCAGCACGTCGCGGATCAAGTCATCCGTAAGCACCAGCTTTGCGTCGGAAAGCCAGTCGAATTTCAGGCCGATGGTGCCCTCGGGAATCGTAATCAGGATCTCGTCATCCTCGATGCCGGCCAGTTCACCCTTGAAGCGGCGGCGACCGTCAATCAGGTCATCCGTCTCGACCTTGGCTTCAAAACCCTGCCACTGGTCGAAATCCTTGAGGCGCGTCAGCGGACGGTCGATGCCGGGGCTGGAAACCTCGAGGTTGTATTCATCCAGTATCGGATCCTCCACGTCGAGAACGGCGGACAGCGCGGTCGAGATCCGCCCGCATTCATCGACCTCGATCTGGCCGTCGGGTCGCTGCACCATGATCTGCAAAATGGTATCCTTGCCGGACATCAGGCGGACACGCACGACTTCGAATCCCATGTCTTCGACGACTGGGGTCACGATCTCGGCGATCCGGCGGTCAATCGCCGCTTTGGCAATCAGGTCATTCATGGTCTCAAAGCCCTGTCTGCGGGCACAAAAAAACGGGCGCGCGGCCCGTGGAAATTTCCGGTGGAGGCTTGGGGGTGGAGGCCAAACCGCCGCTATGCCACTGCATATACGCAGACCTCGGCGGTTCTGCAAGCCCTCTCATCCGTGCAAATGAAAACGCCCCGCCTTGCGGCAGGGCGTTCCTTCATTTCCCGATCGACAGCCGCTATGCGACCGACCAGCGCTCGGCCATGCGGGCGTTATCCATTTGCCACAGGTTACCGACCGTATCAGGGGACGCGATACGATTGTTCACCGCCTGCACATAGTTGGCGAACATCGGCACCAGGACACCGCCTTCGTCACGCAGAATCTGCTGCATCTCGAAATACTGCTCGCGACGGCGGTCGCTATCCAGCTCGGCACGTGCCATCAGGAGCAGTTCCTGGAAACGGGCACTGTCGTCCTCGTCCCACTGGCTGTCGTTCCATGGGACCCCGGCCTCGTAGGCAGTCGAGAACATCCAGTCCTCGGTCGCACGTCCCGACCAGTAGCAGGCGCAGAACGGCTTTTTCAGCCATACGTTCGACCAGTAGCCATCTGCCGGCTCCTGGATGACATTGAGGTTGATACCACCCTCGGCAGCCGACGCCTGGAACAGCTGGGCCGCATCAACAGCACCTTCGAATGCCGCGTTCGACGCGGAAAGGTCGATGTCGAGGCTGTCGAGGCCGGCCTGCTGAAGATAGAACTTCGCCTGATCCGGATCGTATTCCAGTTGCTCCATCTCGGCGTGGTAGAACTGGTTCGCAGGCCCGATAGGCGTGTCGTTCCCGACAGCACCGTGACCCAGCAGAATCTTGTCGACCATCTCTTGCCGGTTGATGCCGTACTTGAGAGCCTTGCGGACATTCACGTCATTGAACGGGGCGACATCCGTCAACATCGGGAAGGTATACTGCTGGTTGCCCGTCACCTCCTGGATGCGCAGCGCAGGGTTCGCGCGCAGCAGGGCTTCGGTCTTGAAGTCGATGCGGTTGATCGCATCCACCTGACCGGTCATCAGCGCGTTCATCCGTGCCGTGTTGTCATTGATCGCGATGTATTCGATCTCGTCGAAGAAGCCCGCACTGTCGCCCTTGTAGTGGTCGGCATAGCGGGTGGCGACCATGCGTACACCGGGTTCGAACGACTGCACCTGATAGAGGCCGGTCCCGATACCGTTTGCGATACCTTCTTCGATCTGGCCGGCGGGATAGATCAGCAGGTGATAATCGGACAGCAGGTAGGGGAAATCGGCATTGCCGCTTTCCAATACGAACTGAACCTGATGCTCGGTCACCTTCGTCATCTCTGTGATCGCGGCGACGATCGGCTGTGCAGCCGACTGCGACCCTTCGGCCACGTGAAGGTTGAGCGATTCGATCACATCATCCGCGCCGAACGACTTGCCGTTGTGGAAGGTCACACCCTGGCGCAGGTTGAACGTCCAGGTCTTGGCGTCCGCCGAGGCTTCCCAGCTTTCGGCCAATTCGCCCTTGAGCGAGCCGTCAGCGGCGATTTCGGTCAGGCTGTCGAAGACCGCGCCCTGCGCCGAAGCGATCATGTACAGGTCAGAGTGCGTGCGCCCGTCCCAGTTGTCCGAGCTGTTCGCACCCGAAAGCCCGGCCGTCAGTTTCCCGCCGCGCGTCTGCGCCCGCAGGGGCAATCCGGTCAGGCCGAGAACACCTGCGGCGGCACCCGTCTTCAAAAGACCGCGTCTACTTATTCCATGCATATTTCTTCTCCCTAGTTTTCCAAATGGGCGTTGGGTGCCCTGTTTTTCTCATCACGTGATGGATGATTCGCCTTACATCTTATCAACTGCCGCATCGCCGATGTTATCAACTCCGCGTTCTTTGAGCAGGTGCGTCAGCCAGTCGGGGTCCATTTCCGGGACCGACGACAGCAACAGATCGGTGTAAGGGTGGTGTGGCGGGGTGAACATTTCCTGCTTTTCACCCTGCTCGACAACACGCCCGTCTTTCATCACGACAACCTCATCCGCGATGGCGCGTACCGTCGCAAGGTCATGCGTGATGAACATATACGTGAGTGACAGCTCATCTTGAAGGTCGGCCAATAGTCGCAGAATACCCTCGGCGACCAACTGGTCGAGCGCCGATGTCACCTCGTCACAGATGATGAACTTGGGTTCGGCGGCCAGTGCGCGCGCAATCCCGATCCGCTGTTTCTGCCCGCCCGAAAGCTCGCCGGGAAGGCGATGGTAATAGGTCGCGGGATCAAGCTCGATCTTTTCGAGCAAGTCGTTCACCCTGTCCCGCTTCTCCTTGCCCTTGAGCCCGAGATAGAATTCGACGGGGCGCGCGATGATCTGGCCGATGGGTACCCTTGGATTCAGGGCGGTATCGGCCATCTGGTAAATCATCTGGATCTGCCGCAACTGATCCTTGGACCGTTTGCGATAATCGGCGGGAAGCGTTTCGCCATCCAGCACGATCTGCCCCGCCCGCGGTGGCAAAAGCCCGGTGATGCAGCGAGCAGTCGTCGATTTTCCCGAGCCGCTTTCGCCCACGACGGCAACGGTGCGGCCCTGGTGCATGTCGAAGCTCACATCATGCAGGACCGGGACGACACCATAAGCGGCATCGACGTTCTGCACGCTGACGACGGGAACGGCCTTGTCATGCACGACCGGCTTGGGCGGTCGCTGGAAACTGCGCACTGCCCAGAGCGATTTGGTGTACTCCGCAGAGGGCGCGGCAAGCATCTGGCGCGTGTCGGCTGTCTCGACCTCGTCGCCCTTCAGCAGCACCTTGATCTGGTCGGCCATCTGCGCCACCACCGCAAGGTCATGCGTGATGTAGATCGCGGCTGTATCGAACTGGTCCACGATGTCGCGGATCGCCGCCAGCACCTCGATCTGGGTGGTGACATCAAGCGCGGTCGTGGGTTCGTCGAAGATGATCAGATCAGGACGGCAGGACATGGCCATGGCCGTCATGCAGCGCTGCAACTGCCCCCCCGAGACCTGGTGCGGATAACGAAAGCCGATCTCCTCGGGGTTCGGCAGACGCAGCTTGCGATAAAGCTCGATGCCGTCAGCTTCGCTTTCGGCACGCCCCATGACACCATGCTGAACAGGGCTCTCGACATGCTGGTCAATCAGCTTGTGGGCAGGATTGAAACTGGCCGCGGCCGACTGCGCGACATAGGCGATGCGTTTGCCCAGCAGGTCGCGCTTTGTAGCGGCGGAGGCCTGCAACAGGTCGATCCCGTCGAATTCTACGGTTCCGCTGCTGATCCGGACACCGTCACGGGTATACCCCATCGCGGCAAGCCCGAGGGTCGATTTGCCCGCACCGGATTCGCCGATCAGACCCAGAACCTCACCACGATGCAACGTCAGGTCGACACCATTGATGATCGGGGTCCACGTCTCGTCACTGCGCCCTTCCATGGTGACACCGCGCATCTTGACCAGAGGCTGTTCGCTTGCGTCCTTCATATCACTCTTTCAGTCCGGATGATTTGTGCAGCATCCAGTCCACCACGAAATTGACGGCAACGGTCAGCAACGCGATGGCGCCTGCCGCCAGAAGCGGGGCAGCGGCGGCCAGAGGCGCGAAGGCGGCGAAATTCACGAAACTCGACAAGTCGCGCACCATGGTGCCCCAATCGGCAAGCGGCGGCTGGATACCCACGCCAAGGAACGACAGCGCCGCAATCGTCAGGAAGACAAAGCAGAAGCGCAGCCCGAACTCGGCCAGAAGGGGGGCGGTGGCATTTGGCAGGATCTCTTTGAAGATCAGATAGCCAAGACCCTCTCCGCGCAGCTTTGCGGCTTCGATATAGTCCATCACGACGATATTCTGCCCGACGGCACGCGCCAGCCGGTAAACCCGCGTGCTGTCGATCACGGCGATGATGATCACCATGAATACCGTCAACGGAATCCCCAGTCGCGGCGCCCAGACGCTGGCGATCGTCATCAAGAGCAACGCAAAGATCAGCGACGGGATTGCCATGAGGACATCGACCGCGCGCGACAGAATCTGATCGAGCCACCCTCCGAGCGTCGCGGCGAGAAAGCCGAGCGTTCCACCAAGAAGGAAGGCCAGACAGGTCGTCGCAAAAGCGATGCCCACGGTATTCTGCGCCCCGTAAATCAGGCGGCTGAGAATATCGCGCCCGATCTGGTCGGTCCCGAGCGGAAAATCGGGATCGCCGCCGATGGCGGGATCGCCGCCCGCCATGATGTTCGCACCGACGCCGGGGATGATCTGCTCTTGTCCGTAGGGTGCGATCGCGCCGGCGAAGATCGCGACTATCGCATAGATGATGATCGTCAGGATCCCGAAAGAAGCCGTCAGCGGCATCGACCGGAATAGCCGCTTGGTCCAGGCTGTGCCGACCGACCGTCCCAGCAACCGGAACAGCCATGCGGCAACCGCAGCGACGATCAGGCCTTCGATCGCGATCCGCAGAAAGAAGAACTTGTTTGCGATCGCGGGATCCGGACTGCGCCCCTGCATATAGGCCCAGATCAGCCATGCCAGCACCGAAACCCCCAGCACGTATCCGAAGGCCACGCCAAGTGGCATGTCCCGAAAACGGGGGGCGTTGCCCGTGGCCGCCTGTCCGGCAAAGCGGAAACCCCAGGCAATTCCCAGCATGGCGAGCAGTGTTATCGCGGTCCACCAGATCATTTGGGATGCCTCAGCCGCGGATTGGACAGGATCGACATGATGTCCGCAGTCAGGTTCAGCAGGATGAACGCGGATGCGAAAATCAGGCAGCACGCCTGAACCACGGGAATGTCACGGATCCGCACACTGTCGACGAAAAGCTGGCCGATGCCGGGGTAGACGAACACGACTTCGACCACGACCACACCGGTGATCAGATAGGCCAGGTTGATCGCAACGACATTGATGATCGGGGCCAGCGCATTGGGGAACGCATGTCGGACGATAACCCTCATGGGAGACAACCCCTTGAGCCGCGCCATTTCGATATAAGGTGATGACAGCAGGTTGATGATCGCGGCACGCGTCATCCGCATCATATGGGCCATGACCACAAGCGTCAGGGTCAACGCGGGAAGCATCGACCGTTCGACCCGTTCTCCGAACGACATGCCTTCGAAGATATTCGACAAGGACGGGAAGATCGGATTCAGCACCGCGAGAAACAGGATCAGGATATACGCCAGAAAGAATTCCGGGCTCGAGATCGAGGACAAGGTGAAAATGTTCGTGGCCCGGTCGAAAACGGTGTTGCGGTAAAGCGCCGCCAGAATACCGAGTATGATCGACAACGGCACTGCGATCGCCGCGGTGATCATCGCCAGAAACATCGTGTTGGCAAAGCGTGGGGCGATCTGCGCGGCCACTGTCGTTGCCCCGGAATCCGTGCCGGTGAAAGCGGCAAAATTCGCCTGCGCAAAGCTTGTGCCCAGATCTCCCTGCACAACCCCACCAAGCCAGCTGAAGTAGCGGCTGATCAACGGCTCGTTCAGACCGAGGTCTTGCCGGATGGCCTCCACTGCGGCAGGCGTCGCACCCTGACCCAATATGGATTCAGCAAAATCACCCGGCAGCAGGTTGACCGCGACGAAGATCACGATCGACACTATCAGAAGGGTAAGGAGACCAAGTGCCAGTCTTTGAAGGATTATTTTTAGGACACTGCCCAAGACGTGAGGATACTCCGGTTGGTCGGGCTAAGCTTAACGACAGATAGACGACTGTAAAGGCTAAAGCCCGAACGACTTCCGGTGGGTCCCCAACATGTCCATGGTCCGGACGAGTTCGGCAGTTATGCCCGGTTCGGACAAGGCATGGCCCGCCCGCCCGATGAACGTCAGGCGTGACTTTGACCATGCTTGCGACAGAAGATGCGCCGACAGCGGCGGGCAGATCATGTCGTAACGACCCTGCACGATAACACCATGGATGTCGGCGATTCTTGCCATCCGGTCAGGATGCAGGATCTGCTGATCTTCAGACAGAAAACCCATGTTGTGGAAATAATGGTTCTCCAGCCGGGCGAAGGCGCGGGCGTACTCGGCAGGGCTTTCACCGGTGATGCCGTCGCTGTCCATGGCTGCCAGAGCGTTTTCCCAGGATGCCCATGCGCGCGCATACCGTGTCTCGATCATGCGGTCGCCTGAAAACAGGCGGCGATGATAGGCCGCGATCATGTCGTCCTGTTCGTCCTCGGGGACGAGGGATGCAAACCTTGCCCAGAGATCCGGCCAGAAATTCGCGGCCCCGCCACCATAGAACCAGTCCAGTTCGCGCTTCGACATCAGGAAGACACCGCGTAGAACAAGCGATGCGGCGTGCGCGGGATGCGCTTGCGCGTAAATGAGCGCAAGCGTGGCCCCCCACGAGCCACCGAAGATGATCCAGCGGCCGATACCG
>Ga0207419_1000124_pt1 | contig 59998 bp, 46 predicted proteins | sample ElkSloMetagenome_4_FD_184723 | JGI IMG/M metagenome (GOLD analysis project Ga0207419, IMG submission 184723) | Hot spring microbial communities from Elkhorn Slough, Monterey Bay, USA - MD2A (version 2) | ecosystem: Environmental > Aquatic > Marine > Intertidal zone > Estuary: Microbial mat ...
AAGGAACAAGCAGGAATGGTTACCAGGAGAAAATACATTTTATTAATATATCCTATAGCGCTGAAATGGAAATTGTTAGCCAAACAGAGATAGCTTTTGAATTAGGATACCTGAAGAAGGATGTATTTGACAATATTTCGAAAAAGGCAAAAAACTATCGGTAAAATGAGCAACTATCTTGTGTCAATCAAAAAAAGCAATATTTAAACCATATTTCAACCACATTTACAACTATATTTAAACAGTATTTTAGGTCCTGTAAAAATATTTAACCACTAAAATAAGGGTAGCACCAAATTTTAAGAAAATCATCCTGGAATTACTGAAAAATCATTAAAAAATTTCATCCCAATGAGAATTATGGATTTATTTTTATACTAATTTTGATATTTCAAAACTGTGTCTTACACTAAAGGAAATGGTTTCCCCAAACGTAGGGATGCTTAATACAAGATGCAATGATTCACCCTAAAACAGAATTAAAATTCATTAGTAATGAAGTAGGCTATGGCGTGGTAGCCACGGAATTTATACCCGCCGGAACTATTACCTGGGTATTTGATAAACTCGACCGGGAGTTTACCCCTGAAGACCTTGAAACCCTTGAAGCAATCTACCAAAACATTCTGGACACTTATACATTCCGGAATAATAAAGGCAATTACGTGCTTTGCTGGGATAATGGCCGGTATGTAAATCATAGTTTCAATTCGAACTGCCTTACTACTGCTTACGATTTTGAAATTGCCATTCGTGATATCCATCCCGGCGAGCAACTTACTGATGATTACGGCTACCTCAACATCCCCCGGCCTTTTCGGGGTATTGACGAAGGCACGCGACGTAAAATAGTTTACCCGGATGATTTGCTGCGCTATTATAAAGTCTGGGACAGAAAGTTACTGACCGTATTTAAAAAAATCACCAGCCATCAGCAACTTTTAGGAGAATTGCTGGACCCAAAAATGTGGGAGGAAATAAATGCCGTAGTTGCGGGTAAGAAACCTATGGATTCCATTTTAAAAAACTATTATTATTCCGAAGATTTGGTATATGTTGGAGAAAACTGATTATTATTCTATTCGAAAAGCACTTGCGCTTTATCAACCTTTTAACTCAGGCAACATTACCCGTGTCTCCTGAAGTAAAATGAATGAGATAGCTTAATCGTCCTGATAATAAAGGCAATGAAATATCAGATTCAAGCTCGTGATAGTATTAAGCCATAGTTGACAGATAGCAACAACTGGCAATGCCAAATGCTGCAATTGTATTTATTATTGCAAATTATTGATATCATGATCTTTTAAATATCCCCGGATGCCTTTTCCGGGGGCTTTTTTTCTGCCTTTCTGACTATAAAGTGTTTTTTATGGTAAGAATTTAGTGACTTATAAAAACTAAAGCACATAACGATTAATATAACCGCAAAAGGTAAGCCTGTTAGGATGGTCGCTGTTTGTAATGCGGTCAACCCTCCACCTATTAAAAGAATGCCGGCTACAGTACCTTCCATCGTTGCCCAGAAAATTTTTTGCCCGGTGGGTGCATCATGGCGCCCGCCTGAGGTAAGTGTATCTACTACCATGGAACCCGAATCGGAAGATGTAACAAAGAAACTTGCCACAAGCACCACGGTAAGCAAAGAACTAAAGAAAGTAAAAGGGAACTTTTCAAGCAAATGAAAAATGGCTGTGGACACATTCAGGTTCACCGCTTCGGTAATACTGGTATCACCAATTAATTCCTGGTAAATAGCGCTGCCACCAAATACACTTATCCAGAGAAAGGTAAGAATGGTGGGCACAAACAGCACGCCTAAAATAAATTCACGTATGGTTCTTCCTTTGGATATTCGGGCAATAAATATTCCTACAAAGGGTGACCATGATATCCACCAGGCCCAGTAAAAGACCGTCCATTTGTTTTGCCAGTGCGTATGGTCACTTACCCCCTGGTATGATTCAGTCCAGAAACTGAGTTCAAAAAATTCATTAATATAATGTCCGAGGTTCTGTACAAAGGATTTAAAAATAAACAAAGTTGGACCAATGAGCAATACAAATACCAGTATTAGCAGTGCCAAACGCATGTTCCATTCACTCAGCACCCGGATACCTTTATCAAGACCCAGTATCAGCGAAAGTGTGGCAAAACCGGTAATCACAGCTATTAATACCAATTGCACCCATACAGCGTAGTCAAAATCAAATAAATACTGCAGGCCCGCATTTACCTGCTGCACCCCAAAACCTAAAGAAGTTGCCAGCCCAAACAGGGTGGCAATCACTGAAATGATATCTATTACGTCACCTATCCAACCATAAATGCGCCGGCCAAATAAAGGATAGAAGATAGAACGTATGGTAAGAGGAAGTTTTCTGTTGAAGGTGAAAAATGCCAGGGCCAGTCCTACAATAGCATAGATTGCCCACGCATGCACACCCCAGTGCAGGAATGTAATACCCATGGCAGACTTGGCTGCTTCAAGTTTTCCGCCACCATTCATAAGTGGATTGCTGTTGAAATGAAATATAGGCTCGGCTACACTCCAGAACAACAAACCAATACCCATACCAGCGCTAAATAACATTGAAAACCATGCCCCCCTTGAGAAACGGGGCTTGGCATTTTTACCGCCAAGCCTTATTTTCCCGAAGCGACTAAAGCCAAGATATAGCACAAATAGCAGCAACACATTTACCAAAAGGATAAAAAACCACCCTGTATTGTTTGAGACGACAGCCTGGACTCTTGCAAACCACACTTCCATGGGTTTGCCAACAATTAGCGTTACCAGTACAAGCAGTATAATAACACTAAAAGAGGTAAGAAACACTGGGGCATTAGCTTTTATTCCAAAAAGTGTTTTCTCATCGCTACGTAAATATTTCTTATGCTTCATGGCTTCATTATTATGTTTACACTTTTTTTTCAATTAATTATAGCCATATCCGTATATTGTTTAACCGGATATGGCTATAAATAGTTCTAATAATAATTTTTATTATTCCTTCATCAGCCACATTTCAGCATTTTGGGAATTCTCACCCAAACGATCAATCACAGCGTTATAATTTTCAGCATTCAGGGTTTGTTCACTTCCCGGATACAGAAAACGCACCGGCAACATGTCATTGTTTGTATTCTCGCAGGGAGGGTTAACAAAAGTGAGTGCTGACCAGTCAAAACCAGATTCATACATCCATCGGCGAATTTCAAAGTAAGGTTCAAGCCCATGAAAGAAAAGTGCAATCCACTTTTGGCGCCATACAGACAACAATTCGCCATCATAACCAACTCCTGAGTTGGCATAGTAATCAGCAAAATCGGTCCAGCCAAATTCCATGTAATTGACATCATAGTAATCCATTCCTGCTTTGACCCCTGCCTCGTAATGTGCACCGGCATCGACAGAAATAATACCCTTTTGTGCGGCTTCGGCAATCAGAAATTCCACTTCAGCATAAGTCATAATGATACCATTGGCCTGGTTATCAGCCGTAGGATGGCCCGGATAAGAGAAATAGCGAAGGCCCAGCCGTGAACCGGATTTATCGCAACCACCCGTTTCCAGACCGTTTACAGCACCATCAAAAACCGGTTCCACATCAGGATCATCTGCTACCTCAACTATATTATCCGGACGGGCATATCGTCCTAAACGTGGATCATCAAGGTCCTGCAACACACTTACAAGACTTTGACTCATTACAACGGCATCAAAGTCTCCCTGCTTTAGCGGGAAAAGTGGGAATTCATTGGGAAAAGTGCCAGTGTACTCCAAAACAGCATTATCATTATTTGAAGTCATAATGGGTTCATTGTTTACGATATCAGCAAATTCGGCTGAAACATCCTGCTTGTTTGACAGGTGCATAAGCAATCTAAGGCGTAGCGAGTTACCAAATTTTTGCCAGTTTGCAGCATTACCGGCAAAAATGATGTCCCCATCAATTGTTCCGCCTCCCGATGCCAGCATGGTATTGGCTTCTTCAAGCTCCACAAGTAAACCTCCTTCGCCCGTAAAAATTTCCTGCTGAGAGTCATAAGCCGGAGACCAGTCATCTTCCGAAACTCCTTTTATGGCTTCGCTGTAAGGTATGTCTCCATAGGCCATTGTAAGGGTAGAGTAAAGATAAACCTTATAAATTTTTGCTGCTGCTTCCATGGCAACATTACCTTCGGCAGCAGCCAGGTTCTCCACTTCTAAAGTATTGGCCAGGGTTTCGTATAAACCTTCCCATACCGTGGGGAAGGCGTTCCATGAGTACACATCCACCTCAGTACGGAGGGTTTTTGAGGTTAGCTGGGCCACGTTGTTTCCCAGCAGAAAAGACTCCATAACCATTATATTTGCAGAATTGCGCAGTGATGATGTAAAAAGAACATCAGGCGATATTTCTTCAGGCTGATTGGGATTCTCATTTAATTCCGAAAGGTCTTCACAATTGGTAAGCAAAAACGCTGTTAAAAACAATATGATATAGTTATTTCTAAACTTCATGATTCTATATTTTAAATATAATTACTACTGATTAAAACTTAAGATTAACGGAAAAACCATAACTCCGTAATGAAGGAAGTTGGGTACTCTCAAAGCCATTTACAAATTGTCCGTTCCTGATAGAGTAAGTTTCAGGATCAATGGTGGGTACATCGGTAAAAAGCAACAGATTTTTACCTACCAGTGAAACATCCATACCTTGAATGCCCCAGCTTTCAATCATGCGTTCTGGAATGCTATATGTCAGTTTCACTTCCCTAAGCTTAACATAGGTAGCATCAAACGTAGCTGCCTCAACATTATCGCGGTTAAACCAATTACCGTAATATTTATAAAAGTAATCGCGAACGGGCACAGTGACATCATTTTCCACCAGGTTTCCATTTCCATCATCCATTACACCATCTCCAATGATACCACCCTCGTCAACTATTGTATAAACGGGCTCACCTGCATTATCATAACTAATATCGTATACCGCACGGCCATCAAGTGTTGACCGGTCAAAATTCGGGTCGTCGTTATTCGTGATGGCACCACCAGTATTATACAGGGCATGTGAACGGGAGTAAATTTTACCACCAATCTGGCCATCAAATAGTATTCCAAGTGTCCAATTGCGGTAAGCAAAGGTGTTTTGCCATCCTATTCTAAGATCTGGCTGGTAGGAACCAATGGCTTCCTTATCTTCTGTTAGCAGGGGCAGTCCATCTTCATGAATGATATTTCCCTCATCGTCGCGTTGGAAAACCAATCCTCTTATCTGCCCAAGTAATTCGCCCTCAACTGCGACATATTCCATATCAGCAGATCCTTCATCTCCGGGATATACATCGGCTACAAGCGGGTAACTGTCTTCTACGCCATCGGGAAGTGAATTTACCACTGCCTGGTTGTGTCCAAGATTCAATGTGGTGATCCATCGGAAATCAATTGTCTGCACAGGTTCAGCAAACAATTGCAATTCAATTCCGGTGTTTTGTATTTCACCTGCATTGGCCAGGCGCGACAGTTTACCAGTGGTAATGGCCACAGGAAGGAAAATGATCTGGTCTGTACTGGTCATGTCATAGTAGGTTGCATCAATACCCAGTCGGCCATTGAAAAATCTTGCATCTACTCCAATTTCATAGGATGATGTACGTTCTGGTTTCAAATTCGGATTAGCGGCAAATTCATTTATAGAAAAGGCGGGAAAACTACCAAAGAGTGGCTCAGGCTCAAAGAAATTTGCTAAAAGATAAGGATTTGTGTCGCTGCCCACTTGTGCATAAGCGGCACGAACTTTTAAGAATGAAAGTGCTGCATTTGAAGAAAGATTTAGTTTTTCCGTAATGATTGCACTTAATGAAACTGAGGGATAAAAGTAGGAGTTATTGTTGGCAGGCAATGTACTGGACCAGTCATTACGGGCTGTAACATCCATATAAATGAAATTTTGATAGGATACAGTGGCCATACCAAATACACTATTTATTCCTTTACGGGCGTAAGGATTATCCACGAGAATGCTTGACCGGTTATTGGTAAGGGTAAATTCTCCCGGTAATAGTAGCTGCGGGTTATTTGCAGTTAGTATATTACTTTCCTGACGCATGATGTTACCTCCTGCCCTAAGATCTACAGCAAAATCAGAACCATTGTAACGATCACTGCTATAAGTAAAAAGTAATTCTGCATTGGTTTCCGTGAAGGTTATTTCATCCTCACGGTAACTTCCAAATGGAACACCTTTGGTAGATGTAGCCCTGCGGAACTGGCGCTGTTCATTTTTCAGGTCAGAGCCCAAACGTAAGCGCATGTTAAAATTATCGGTGAAGTTTACTTTTGTAGTAAGATTTCCTATCAGGCGGTTTTCCTGAAATGAGTTGGTATTTTCATGTACGATAAACCAGGGATTGTTCACCCAAAGCTCTTCTACATAACGTTGTTGTTCATTTTCCATACCTTCTTTCCAGTAATCACGTAAATCGGCTATTTCAACCTGGCGGGGATACCATAGCCATCCGTACATCACAGAACTACTCTCATCGTAACCGGCATTGGGCACATTATCTGAGCTACTGCCCACATAAAAAGCATTAAAATCTATCTCAATACGATTATCAAAAAGGTTTTTGCCAACACTTGTTTGTAAAGTATTTCTATTCAGGTTGGTATTTGGTACTACGCCTTCACGAAATAAATTGGTGTAGGATAAACGAAAATGCCCTGTATTACTTACATTATTCACGGCTATATTGTTGGTGGTAACTACTCCTGTCTGAAAGAAATTACGAACATTGTCCTCTGCAGGTGTGAAAGGTACTGGTTCGCCATTAGAATTCCATTGTTTAATGGGCGTACCATCAGTGCGAGGGCCCCAGTTTTCTCCAAACGCATCGTAGTATTGTCCGGTATAAGTAGTACCCCCATTGTAGCTGTATTTTCCATAGCCACCAAATCCATATTCATTTTGGAAATCAGGGAGGCGCAAAGGAGTTTCAAAATAAGTTGAAGTATTTACTTCCACGCCAAACCCAGCTGCGTTAGACCCATCTTTTGTTGTAATTACAATTACGCCATTTGAGGCCCTTGAACCATATAGCGCAGCTGCAGCAGGCCCCTTTAAAACAGATACATTTTCAATATCATGAGCATTGATAATTTGTGCTGCATTTCCGAAATCGATTGTGGTTGAACCATTCAATCCATCGCCAGGGCTGTAAAGTCCATTTGTAATTGGTATACCATTCACCACAAACAATGCCTGGCTGCTTCCGGAAAGTGAGGTTTCACCACGGATGGTAATATTTGAACTGGAGGTTGGGCCCGAAGAACCACTGGTAATGTAAACACCCGCAATTTTACCTGAAAGGTTATTTACAATATTGGTGCTTTGCACAGCAGCAATTTCTTCACTTTCAAGTTTTTGCACGGCGTATCCAAGGGCTTTCTCCTCCCGGGCAACGCCCAGGGCAGTAATTACAACCTCCTCAACTTCGGCTGAAACAGAGAGGGAGACATTTATCTGATCTTTATTCACAATGTTAATCTCCACAGGTTCATAACCGATGTATGAAACTACAATGGTTTCATCACTTGGTAGAACTTCCAGTTGAAAGTTTCCGTCTACATCGGTAATGGTTCCGCGTGTGGTGTTTTTAACTTTAATGTTAGCGCCAATAAGGGGTAATCCCTCACTGTCAGTAATCTTTCCCGAAATTTCACGGGTTTCTTGTGCCTGCGCGGGCAGTACAATTAATAAAGCAAGTAATGGAATAAAAATGTGCTTTAGAATTAGGTAAATAGGTTTCATGATTTAATCATTTAATTTATTGGATGAAAAATAAAATAGACTTTAGGAAAATAAAGGTATCCGCGGTGTATTTAGTTATAAATACCCGTGAGGTTTAGCCAAAAGATGATGAAGTAGAAAGCAATACACTACATCCGAGGAGGCTCGCTTTCGGATAGGTTGGTCTCGCTGCAGAAATGACGAACAAAATTCAAAAATGTCAGTAAAAACCTGAGTGTTTGTTTTTTCATGTTCTTTTTTCTGTTGATACAAGTTTTCTAACAGCTTGCAAAGTAAATTGTTTAAGTTTTATTTCGCAAACTATCAGGCAATTTAAAAAGTTTATGAATATGAGCTTACATCCATAAAGTATTGTAAAAGTGAATTTTAAATTAAGGGGTCTATAAATAAGCAGGTTTGGAATATTAAATATCCCAAATCCCTTTCCATTTGAGCGTTAGTTTATTATTTAGAATCTTTTTATATTATTTTTCAACTAAAAATACTTTCAAATTGTTGCTATTTAAACACCTTCATTTTAAAAATATAAGTTTGTAACTTAAAAATGAATATATTTTGATTTTACGATTAATTCTGGGTGATCAATGTAATTATCATCATTCATGGTACAGGCAAACAGATAAGGAGGTGCTTTACCTCATCATGGAAATGAGACAGGAGACTGATTACGTTAAGCACCACATACAAAAAGTTACCGCTTTCTTTCTTTGTATGGAACAATTTGCAGAACATCTTAAAAAGAAGGGGCATAAAGTAATGCTGCTCAAACTGAATGATACTGATAATTTGCACGACCTGCAAAAGAATATTGAGCGTGCCGTAAAGAGATTTAAGATTTCGAAATTTGAATATATGTATCCAGATGAGTACAGACTGGATGAGCAGTTAAATACAATATGTACAAAGCTGAATATCCCCTTTGAGGCATTTGATACGGAACATTTTTACACCAAAAGAGATGAGGTAAAGCATTTTTTTGAGGGGAAAAAGCAAGTGGTGATGGAGAATTTTTATCGCCACATGCGGAAAAAACATGGCTTACTGATGGCTAAGGATAAACCCGAAGGTAACCGGTGGAATTTTGATATGGAAAACCGCAAGCCCATACCTGAAGGAATGACACCTCCCCGGCCCCTGCTGTTCTCCCGCAATGCCACAGCCGTAGTCAAACGCATCCGCGAAAGCGGTGTAAAAACTTTTGGCAACATTAATGAAAAGGATTTTACATGGCCGGTAAACCGCGATGACAGCCTGAATTTGTTAAAATATTTCTGTGATGAGTTATTGCAATATTACGGCACTTACCAGGATGCCATGACAGATAAAAGCTGGAGTTTATTTCACTCGCGGCTTTCGTTCAGCCTAAACACCAAAATGCTCTCTCCTGCAGAGGTTATTGAGAAAGTGATTGATGCTGGAAAAAAGCAGCAGGTTGATTTGTCACAAATTGAAGGTTTTGTAAGACAGATTTTAGGCTGGCGCGAATTTTTACGTGGCATATACTGGTGGAAAATGCCCGGTTACAGGCGGTGCAATTTTTTCAGGCATCAGCGAAAGCTGCCTGGTTACTTTTGGACAGCCAAAACAAAAATGAACTGCATGCACCATGCCATAAAAAACTCACTTGACCATGCATGGGCGCACCACATACAGCGCCTGATGGTAACGGGAAACTTCGCCCTGCTTGCCGGCATACATCCAAATGATGTGGATGCCTGGTACCTCGGTATTTATGCCGATGCCATTGAGTGGGTTGAAATAACCAATACCCGCGGCATGAGCCAATATGCCGATGGTGGTTTAATTGCCACTAAGCCTTATGTTTCATCTGCATCCTACATAAACAAAATGAGCAATTACTGCAAGGATTGCCATTACGCCAAAAGCAAAAAAACGGGCGAAAAAGCCTGCCCCTTTAACAGCTTGTATTGGAACTTTATTGATACAAATAAAGAGAAGTTCACAGACAACCGCCGCATGAAGATGATGCTGGCTACCTGGAACAAAATGCAGGCTGAGAAAAAGTCGGACCTGTTAGAACAGGCAGAGAAGTACCTGAATAACCTGGAAGATCTTTAGTGATTTTTATCCCTGAAAGCAAAAAACACCATAACAGCAGATATCAGCACGGGGATAAGCGAAAAGAAGAACGCACCCTGCAATCCTGCAATCCCGTAAAAAAGACCGGTATAAAGTGGCCCCACGGTTTGCCCGATACGCAGAACCATGCCATTTACCGACATAAACGCGGCACGTTGCTCCCTGGGTGCAAGGCCTGCCAGAATGGTTTGCATTACAGGCATGTTCAGGCCATTGGCCAAACCCAGTAAGGCAGTCGGAAGCAGTAAAACATAGATACTTTTCACAAAAGGCACACTTACCAGGGTAATAGCGTAAAGCAAAAAAGAGAACAATAACAAGTTACGATAAGATGTTTTCCTGGATAATTTGCCAAGTTGCGAGGCAGTTATGGCAGCAAATACAGAAGTTCCTGACATGACTAAACCAATAATAAATACCGGAGAATCAAACCTGTTGCGCATAAGAAAAGGAAAATAGGTGAGAAAAGCCCCATAAATAATAATAAAAAAGGAAATGCTGCTGAAATACAGCGTTACAACTTTAAAACGCCCCATGCTGCGCAATGTATTGCCCAGATATTGCTTGAGGTTCGTACGGTTTTTTGGCTCTTTATTGTTTAAAAACTTCAGCACAGCCAAACCTACTAACACCCCAAGCAAAGGCAACAGGAAGGGATAGTACCAGGCCACTGCAGCCAGTGCTCCCCCTACTGCCGGATAGGCAGCCGTACCCATACTCAGCACACTGCCATTATACCCCATGGCAGTTCCCCGTCGGTGCCCGGTATATAAATCGCCAATAAGTGTAACATTCAGTGAGCCGATAGAAGCTGCACCCACGCCCTGCAAAAATCGCATCCAGAGCAGAAACTGAAAATCGCGGGCAAAAAAGCAGGCAAATCCGGCCGCACCGAACAGCATAAGCGCCGGAACCAATATGGTTTTGCGGCCATACCTATCAGCCAGCACACCCAAAAATGGGGTGAGAAAGATGCCCGGAAAGGTAAATACGGAAATTAAATAGCCCACCTTTTGCGAGCTGATGCCAAAGGTATCGGCAATTTTTGGGAAAGCCGGTGTAATGGAGGCCACACCCATAACGCCAACTAGGGTGATGGAAAAAATAAGGTAGAGGTTACGGTCTTTCAGCAGATCTACAGATGAATTTTTTACATCAGACTTCACCATTTCTTTTTTCGGCAAAAGTAGTTTCTTTTATGTCTCGGTTCCGGATATTTATTTTAAAAACAACACGCATAGAAACAAATACAGCCGGAAAAGATAGGCTTTTCCGGCTGCAGATTTATTAGCGTAACACTTTATCCTGTATTATAATTACCGACTCAGCTTCATCTTTATCTTCTTCTGATTCCCTTTTTAAATACTTATCCAGGAAAGTGAGTATCTGCCCGTATCCCTTAATTTCGTTTTCCTTTTTTACAAAGCCATGTCCTTCATCGGGAAAAACGATATATTCCACGGGCACATCATTTGCCTTCATGGCTTCCACTATTTCATCAGATTCAACCTGTAATACACGCGGATCATTCGCACCCTGCAATACCATTACAGGATTTTGAATATTATCTGCATGAAACAAGGGCGAAATATTATAAAGCCGCAACGAGTCTTCTGTGTAGGGGTCGCCCATTTCTTCATATAATGCTTCACGGAAAGATTCCCAGTACGGCGGTATTGACTTAAGTGTACGTAACCAGTTGGTAACCCCAAATATATTTACCCCCACTTCAAATTCTTCGGGGGCAAATGCCATGGCAGCCATAGTCATATATCCACCATAGCTTCCACCAATAATCCCAATTTTTTCATCGTCGATATATTCCTGCTCCTGCAACCATTTTTTACCCCAGATACAGTCTTTTAAATCCTTGTCGCCATGATTTCTATCATCCATTTTATAAAATGTTTTTCCATACCCACTGCTTCCCCGGTTATTCACAGCCAGAATAGCGTAACCATTGTTCACCAAAAATTGAATTAAAGAAAAATATCCTACACGGGATTGTCCGCCCGGCCCACCATGCACCCATACAAGGGCCGGCACTTTATTATTTTCATTTGCAGCTAATGGTTTGTAATAAATGGCGGGAATCTCCAAACCGTCGAAAGACTCATAACGTACCACCTCTGCTGAAACAAGGTAATCAGGATTTAAATCCGGATTTAAGGTAGAAGTCACTTTTTTGAGTTCTCCGGAATTAAAATCATACACATAAATATTGTTCGGTGCTTTAGAAGTACCTACAGTTAGGCGTATTTTTTCTTCACTGTCAGCAAAACTTACCCCTACAATATTTCCATCAGGTATCTCCGGAAAGTCTACCTGAGCGCCTGTTGCCTGATCCATTACCACCAGCTTTGTACGGCCGTCTTCATTAATTCCAATTACCCTGTAGGTCTCGTTTTCACTAAGATACGAATACATCACATCCCAATCAGTTTCGAATATGGTCTCCTTAGTAGCGCTGGCGATATCATATCCGGCCAGATAAGCAAATTCGCTTCCTACATCCGTTATGTAATAGAAAGTACTGCCGTCATCACTAAAACCAGCACTACTATAACTTCCGGGTTCTTCTGATATTTCGGTCATTTGGCCAGTTTCCCTGTTAAACAAAAATAACTTGTTTTCACTGGTAGTAATGGTTTGTGATAGTGCAAGTATATTTTCATCATTTGAAATACCGGAAATATCCAGGCCTTCATTATTTTGGTAAATCATTTCGTTAGACCAGTCCTCAATATTCATTTTATAGAAATCAAAGAAGCGTGAGTCGCGAACATTTGAAACATAATAAAAAGCATCTTCGGCTTCGTTCCAGCCTCCAAAGCTGGCTTTTTCGTTTTCTCCCGGGGTAAGGTCTGTCACAGAATCACCCTCCTTGAGAAAAATATGGCTTATTTCATTACCTCCTTTATCTGCTGAATATAAAATACCGCCACCAGGTACATAATCAATGGCAAAAAAAGATTCAGTATCAGAGAAAGTAATTTGCTCTTTTAAGGTATCTTCAATATTAATTTCATACACATTAAAAATACCTGATTGATCGCTACTGACAAGCAATTTTGTTTCGTCTTCGGAAAAAGAGCCTCCTCCTATCCGTGTGTTTTCATAAAACTGATCGATGGTGTAGGTCTCAGCTTCAAATTTTTCTGATTGCTGGCAAGCTGCAAAGGATGCAATTGCCAGAAATACCAGAGATTTTTTGATTTGTTTGTTCATTTCTGCAAAATTTAAATTTGTAATTAAAAATAACCCTTATGAGAAGTAAATGTAGAAAATAACTTCTGCTTATAAAAACAAACACGATATAAACTAACTAAAACCTATAAGTCAGTGCCGATTAAACTCATGGTAGGTTATCTGGTTTTTGAATCATCTTTATTAAAATCTCCTTGAAGAATAGTAGAGCAAGAAGCAAACCCTACATTGTGATATTTAATAATAGTGGTTATAACTTTTGTAATTTATCAGAAAAGATATCAGTTATTGGGGTTTTGGCTTACAAAGGTTAATTATTTGTTAATTCGTAGAGACATCAAGCCTGCGCATTAAACCATTTCACATCTATGTAGTCTAAGCATAGTCAACATTTCAGGATCTATACAACGGACAAATATTCTGTATTTAAAACATTGTATAATCTTTTACTGTTAAGAAGACTAAAAGGTGATTTCTTATTTAAAAGCCACCCTGTAAGATCGAATTAAGCATGGTAATGATTTTGATAATCAAGGGAACTGAGGCTAATTTTAATATTAAATTTAAGATGAAAAATCAAACAAAATTCTATCTCTCCATACTGGGTATCTCTATATTATTTTCACTACAGGTATTGCATGCCTTGGATAGTGAAGCAAAGGGCAAAATTACAGGTAAAGTAATTGAAGCCTCCACGCAAGAACCTATGGAATTTGCCACTGTTTCAGTCTACAGTCAGGACTCAAGCCTTATAACCGGCACCATTACCGATAACAATGGAAACTTTACCATGGAGGTCCCAAATGGCAATTATTACGTAGTAGTTGATTTTGTAGGATTTAGTGAAAAGTCTTTTGCAGGAATTGAAATTGGATCCGGAAACAGAAATATGGATTTGGGTGACATTACTCTTCAGCTTACTACCCGCGATTTGGATGAAGTTACCGTAAGAGCTGAACGTAGTGAAATGGTAATGACTCTTGATAAAAGAATATTCACTGTAGGTAAAGATCTCACAAACACTGGCAATACAGCCGCTGATATCCTTGAGAACGTACCTTCAATTACCGTAGATGTTGATGGCAATGTGGAATTGCGCGGAAGTGGAAATGTTAAAATATTAATAGATGGAAAGCCTTCAGGCCTGGTAAATTCGAGTAGTTCAAATTTCCTTGAAAGCCTGCAGGGCAGTTTGATCGACCGGGTTGAAGTAATAACAAATCCTAGTGTGCGCTATGAAGCAGAGGGACAAGCAGGCATTATTAATATTATTCTTAAAAAGGATCAACGCCGTGGGATGAACGGCTCATTTGAGGTTTCAGCAGGATATCCGGAACAGTATTCAGCTGCCGCTAACGTAAACTTCCGAAGAGAAAAGATTAATTATTTTGTGAATTATGGCTTTGATTACCGCGAACGCCCCGGAGATGGAAGCTCATTGCAAACATTCACCTTCCCTGATACTGCTTATAAAACGAGGGTAGACCGAGATCGGTTGCGTTCTGGCTGGGACCAAAACATACGTGGAGGTGCTGATTTTTTTATTAATGATAAAAATACCATAACCACTTCTGCAATGCTTAGTCTGGAAAATAGTTTTAATCCTACAGATATCTGGTATTATGATTATAATATTAATGATGAACTCACAGAACGCTCTTTGCGCACAGATGAAGAAAGTGAAGATGAAATAAACGCCGAATTTTCCCTGAATTATGATAAGGAATTTGATAAAAAAGATCAGAAACTGACCGCCGTTATTCAGTATGTGCTGGATACTGAAACAGAAACCTCTGACGTGATAGAAAAAACCACTTCCTTAACAGGCGAAAACTTACCGGGTGAAGATCCCATAATTCAGAAAGTAAATAATGAAGAATTTGAAGCCAATCTATTGATTCAGGTTGATTATGTGCATCCTTTCGACGATAATTCTAAATTTGAAGTTGGTTACAGAAGTGAATTCAGAAGAATTGAAAATCCATATTTTGTTAATGAATTAGATGAAGCCGGAAAATGGGTTTCGTTGAAAAATTTCACCAACACCTTTGATTATAATGAGAATGTGCATGCCTTGTATGCCATTTATGGAAGAGAATTTAACCGATTCTCAGCCCAGGCAGGTTTGCGTGGAGAATATAGCGATATATCAACCTTTTTTAAGGAAACTGATGAAGGAAGTAACAAAAAATATTTCAACCTTTTCCCGAGTATTCACACCACTTATGAACTAACAAAGAAACAATCATTGCAACTTAGCTACAGCAGGCGTATTAATCGACCCGGCCATTGGTATCTGAACCCATTTTCTAACCTTACTGACTCACGCAATATTCGTACCGGCAACCCTGATCTGGATCCGGAATTCACCAACTCCTATGAATTTGGATACCTTTTCCGGGAAAAATCAACCTCAGTTTATTCAGGAATTTACTACCGGAGGACCACAGATGTTATTGACCGCATTTCAGAGGTGGATACAACAGGGGTAACCTATTTCAGACCAAAAAACCTGGCAGAACAGCAATCCTATGGGTTAGAAACAAATTTAAGCGTAAATCCATTCTCCTGGTGGCGTATCTCAGGTAGTGCCAATTTTTTTCGGTTTATAACGGAAGGAGAATATAAAGGTCAGGATCTGAACGCTGATGCTTATTCCTGGTTTGCCCGGGGAAATTCCGTATTCAAATTTAAAAATGATTTACAAGTACAGCTCACTTACTTTTACCGTGGACGAAGAGAAACTACACAGGGTTATACGGAGCCATTCTATATGGTAAATACTGCCATGAGCAAGGATATTCTAAAAGGTAATGGTACTATCACACTTAATATAAGGGATTTGCTAAATAGCCGTAAGTACCGCTTTTATAGCGAAGGGCTCAACTTTTCTTCAGAACATGAATTCCGATGGGCTGCTCGTAGCGTGGTTTTGACATTTATTTACCGACTTAACCAGAAAAAAAACATGGGAAGTGGAGAGCGTTCTGGAGGCAACAATGGTGGTGGCGACGATATGGGTTTTTAAAAAAGAAAGCTGAATAACGAGATACCCTTAAATGAAAAAACACCACCCGCTTCCGGGAGGAAGACGGAGTGATGCCTTAACTATTAACTAAACACACAATGCAAATATAAATAAAAAATTATATTTGAGTCAATAGTTTTTGTTAGTTTTTTATTTATTAAGTAGAATATAATTACGGAATTCCCCTATTGGCGTATTAAACAGTATTTTTCGCTCGATAAAAGTGGCGATTTTGTATCTTAACTTCTCATGTTTGTGAGGCAACCTGTTTTTATCAATTTTTCCTGAATAGCGTAAATCCTTCCCCCAATTAAATTTTTCTATCCATTCTTTCATCACCTTCGGGTGTGTACCAGTAAACTCCGATAAATCCTTAAGGTTTCCATAATCAAAGGCAAAATAATCTGCTTTGGCACCTTCAAGTTCAGCAATTCGAGCTTTACCTTTGTGGTTGGTCTGAAAAACCTTGATTTTACTTTTCATATACACCGGCGGCCGCACCCAGCCGTAATGGTAAACATAGGCATCAACCTTGGCTACCTTCAGTTTAAAGGTATTTTCCTGCTGACGGTAGTTCAAACAGTCAAATTCAGGAATTCTCCTGAAAGACTGCGCAGATTCCCAGGAATGGATATCAGGTCTGTTCCTGATAATCCGAATCTCATTCCGGTACCATCCGTGTGAATGCTGATAATGCCAGTAGTCGCCCCAAAAATGCATGTATTTAAACAGAAGCCCCTCCACTTCCTCATCGTGAAGAAGCTCTTCGCATCTTTTTTTAATGATGGGGAGGTATTTTTCATGAATTACTTCATCAGCCTGTAGATAAAACAGCCAGTCACCGGAGCAATGCTCTTTGGCAATATCAGTCTGATGTGCATGTTCCATACCACGTGGGTATTTTTCAATATCCCACACCGTATCAATAATTTTTATTTTATCGCTGCCTATACTTTCAATTTCTGACCTTGTATTGTCATCCTCGTCACAATCTCCCAAAGCAACAACAAATTCATCCACAATGGGCAAAACAGACATTATACTTTGCTTAACGGGGTAGTAAAGCTTACTTACATTCTTCCCCATGGTAAAGCCACTTATCTTCACAATAAACGCATATTATATGAAACTAATTTTTTGCAAATATGATAAAATGTATTATAATTATGAGCTTGGTACACCTATAAATTCTATTAAATATGTTTAGGAAAACATTTGAAGGTCGTGCAGCTTTTTATAGTAACCTGCCTTATTAAGCAAATCATCATGCTTTCCTCTTTCCACTATCTCACCCTCATGCACTACACAAATCTCATCAGCAAATTGCACCGTTGATAGCCTGTGTGCAATTACCAAAGAAGTGCGGTTCTTCATAAGATTAAACAAAGCCTCCTGCACGAGCCTTTCCGATTCTGTATCCAGAGCAGAGGTGGCTTCATCCAAAATAAGGATGGGAGGATTCTTAAGCACTGCACGGGCAATGCTTACCCGCTGTCGTTGCCCACCGGAAAGCTTGCCGCCACGGTCGCCAATATTAGTGTAATATCCGTTTTTAGTAGCAGAAATAAACTCATGGGCATTGGCTACTTTGGCAGCCTGAATAACATCTTCTTCTGATACATTTTCCACACCAAAAGCAATGTTGTTAAAGAAGGTGTCATTAAAAAGGATGCTTTCCTGGTTTACATTTCCCATAAGGTTGCGCAAATCCTTTAACTTTAATTCTTTTAGCGGAATATTATCAATGGTTATTGTACCCTCAGGCACATCATAAAACCGGGGCAGTAAATCCGCCATGGTAGATTTTCCAGAACCGGATTGCCCAACCAGTGCAATTGATTTTCCTTTTTCTATTCTAAGGTTTATATTTCGAAGCACATAGTCTTTATCATACTTAAAGCTTACATTTCTGTATTCGATGCAATTATTGAAAGATTTTATCGGTTTGGCTGCAGCCATTTCTTTAATAGAGACATCGGCTCCCAGAATACCGTCAATCCGGTCAGCAGAAGCCATGCCTTTGATAACATTATAATAGGCATTAGAAAACGCTTTGGCAGGATTAATAATCTGTGAAAATATAGCCAGATACCCGATAAATGCCTGCGACGACAGACTGCTTTCATTATTCAGCACCATCGACCCACCATACCACATTACAATTATCATAACACTAATACCAAGAAACTCACTGATGGGACTGGCCAGATCTCTCCTGCGCCACATCTTTATCATCAGGCGGGTGTAGAAATTATTTGTGCTCTGGAAACGCCTGTTCATTTTATCTTCCGCATTAAAAGCTTTTACTATGCGTAAACCACCCAATGTCTCCTCAATAATGGCCAGAAGAGCACCCATACGTTTTTGCCCTTTAAAAGAGGTTTTTCTCAGGCTACGGCCTATGCGGCCAATTACCAGGCCTGAAAGCGGAAGTAAAACAAGCACAAACAATGTGAGCTGAAAACTCATGTAAAATAGCGTGGCCAGGTATACCAGGATGATTATAGGATCACGAAAAAACAGGTCCAGTGAACGAATGATGGATATTTCTATCTCATTTACATCACCCGTCATGCGTGATATAATATCCCCTTTGCGTTCTTCAGAAAAAAACCCAAGTGGCAATATCAGTATTTTATTAAATAACTCATTTCTGATGTCTCTTACAACCCCATTCCGCACAGGTGCCAGAATATAAACGCTCATATAATGAAAAAAACTTTTCAGGAAAGAGGTTACCACTACCGTAATGCTTACAAATATCAATGCGTTTACCCTACCCTGCTCCACAATAATATTGCTCAGAATGTAGTAAAAGTAATCCTGCAGAGCTCCGGTGGAATCAAGTTCCGGCTGTTCTGTCACCATTGGCTGGGTGTTAAACAGTATGCCCAGAAAAGGTATAATAAGGGTAATGGAAAAAAGAGAAAATATTACAGAAAGCAGATTAAGAAATATACTAATACTTACCTTGGGCCAGTAAGGATAAAGATACCGCAGTATTTTGTTGAACTTTTTCATTAAAATTTAATATTCTTTCAAATTTCCCTGCCGGGAATAAAATCCCCAAAAGTATAAAATAAACTTTAGCTAAGGCATATAAATGATGTAAATAGGTGCGCATTAAATAACAAAACGAAGGAATGAAGTAAATATTCTACGGTTTCCGTACGGTAAGCTTTTACTGTTTAGATTCATTACCTTTTTTGTACTTTTGCGCACTAAACAATAAATATATCACAGCATGGAATGTAGAATTTGCGGTGGCACCCATTTATCACTTTACTATACACAGGGGAATGATGGTGAGTTTAAATATTATCGTTGTACTGATTGCACTAATGTAAATTATGATTTATCTAACGGTCTTGACCAGGAAAAATATGCTGCCAGGTATTTTGATCCGGAAGATGAAAGTGCCCGCACGAATGTTGGCCAGACTGTTTCATATAATTTCATCAAAAAGCATGTACCCCTAAAGGGAAGATTTCTGGATATAGGATGTGGCAATGGTAGAATATTGTTGCTTGCAAAACGCGACGGATTTGAAGCTGAAGGGCTGGAATTATCTGAATTCTATGCTGAAAAATTGTGGAAAAAGGCGCAGATACCTGTTAGGGTAGCCAATTTTCTTGAGCTGGAGATACCCGGAGAAATGCGCTATGATGTAATCACCCTGCGGCATGTACTGGAACATTTACCCAATCCGCGCCTGGCCATGTCTAAAATAAATGAATTGCTCAACCCTGAAGGATTTGCAGAGCTTGAATTCCCACATATTGAAGGATATGGCTCGAAACTCAAACGATTTAAGGAAAAAACAGGACTAAGCAAAAAGAAATACCCTGCTGGTTACAAACCCGGACATTGCAACGAGTACACTAAAAAATCATTTAATATGCTGGCTGAAATCTCAGGATTTGAGATGATAAAATGGCAGACGTATTCAAGCTCCGGAGCAGCCAGTTTCTTTTATAAAATTTTCCCTGTAGGCTCGAAGGTACGGGTAATTATAAAGAAGAAAAACACCAATCATTAAAAATTGTGTTTAAAGCTCATCCCTGCAGGCGTAATGCTAACCTTCTCCAAAAGTGGGTAAACATACTGCTTTGTACGTGAGCGTTGTAAACCATACATTACCACATCAAAAACAAATAAGAACCCTCCCTGGAGCAAGATGGAATTACCATAACCTTTCCAGCGGGCGGCATTACCTGAATTATTCAGCGATAATTCTCTCAGGTAAAGACCAAAAGCCATGTAACCCACATCAAGTCCGGCATTAACAATAAAAGCCGTTTCACTTCCGTGTTGTTGCTTCACCAAATCTGCCAGCGTAGTGTTTTCAATAGAGGTGTTTGCGTATGCCAAAAGTGAGAATCCGGCAATGCCAAGGTTTACACCATTCCAGATTGCATTCATCTCATGAAAGTATTTATTAGCGCCTTCACTTGAAAGTGAACCATAAATTCCAGTGCCTATGTTGGCGACAGCCCATGAGCCAAGCACCACCATCCCTTTCTTATTAACTTCAATACTTTCTTGCGAAATTTTATCAAAAAAAGGCTCCTGCGCAAATAGAATGTGTGAGATGATAAAATGCAGTAAAAAAACAATGGAAATATTTTTTTTCATTTCGGTTATTCTTTTTTAAAACAACAACCGACTATGCCATTGGTTTATTCAGTGCCACACATAGAGTCGTGTGTTTGTAACTTTAAGTTTGACAATAAGGTTTTTGAAATTTAAAATAACGCTGCAATATAGCGCTGCACAAAATATTCAATCGCGAATCAGAAAACAGTTTGTGAGAGTTATACAATAAAGAGTTATAAAAATATTCTATTAATTAAAACGGACGCCTGTATAATTCAATGGCGTAATTTGTTTTAATTCATTTTTCACCTCTTCTTTAACTTCAAGCTTATCAATAAACTGATACAGTGAATCGCGTGTTATCCCAGCATTTGTCCGAGTAAGCTCTTTAAGCACTTCGTACGGATGTGGATATTCTTCGCGGCGCAAAATGGTCTGAATGGCTTCGGCAACAACATTCCAATTATCCTCGAGTTCAGCAGTGATTACTTTTTCGTTAATGATTAATTTACTCATCCCTTTTGTAAGCGATTTAAAAGCTATCAGGGTATGTGCCAGAGGAACGCCAATATTTCGCAGCACAGTGGAATCAGTCAAGTCGCGTTGCAGGCGAGAAACAGGTAATTTCGCCGATAGGTGCTCAAAAATAGCATTTGCCATACCGAAATTACCTTCGGCATTTTCAAAATCAATGGGATTTACCTTATGTGGCATGGCGGAGGACCCCACTTCGCCCTTTTTAATTTTCTGCTTAAAGTAATTCATGGAAATGTACGTCCAGATATCCCGTGAGAAATCAACCAATATGGTATTGATCCGTTTAAGGTTATCAAATATGGCTGCTAGGTTGTCATAGTGCTCTATTTGAGTAGTAACACGGGAACGGTCGAGACCAAGAATTTTATTTACAAAGTTGTCTGCAAATGCAACCCAGTCGATATTTGGATATGCCACATGATGTGCATTGAAGTTACCTGTGGCACCACCAAATTTAGCAGATCCGGGAATGCTTTTCAATAACACCCTTTGCTGACGTAATCTTTCTGCAAAAACCAGCATCTCTTTCCCAAGCCTCGTGGGGGAAGCCGGCTGCCCATGGGTACGTGCCAACATGGGGATATCGGCCCATGTTTCAGCCAACATGCTTAAGTCTTCAATAATTTTCTGCAAATATGGATAGTAGACTTCATAAAGGGCTTCTTTAAGTGAGAGCGGTACGGCCGTATTGTTAATATCCTGGCTGGTTAGCCCAAAATGAATAAACTCTTTGTAGGCAGATAGATTTAGCCCCTCGAACTTTTCGCGTAGAAAATATTCAACTGCTTTAACATCATGGTTTGTGGTTTCTTCAATTTTTTTGATTCTGGCAGCATCCTCAATTGTAAAATCCTTGTATATTTTTCGCAAAGGGTCAAATTGCTTAGGGTCTACATCCATAAGCTGAGGCAAAGGCCATTGACAAAGAGCAATAAAATATTCAATTTCAACCAGCACGCGGTATTTTATCAAACCAAATTCTGAAAAATACAGAGATAATTCATCCGTCTTGTTCCGGTACCTGCCATCAACCGGAGAAATTGTTGTGAGTAACGTTATATCCATGAACTTAAAATTTTTAAGAGCACAAAGATATAAAATTTGGAACGTGTATCATATCATAAGATAATGATTTATGCTCATCCATTGTTTGCAAAACCTTTATCATCACACGCATTAAAGAGGATATCATGAAGCATTAAAAAATGAATCAAACTGTTTTTTGACACAGGTAAATTATAAATGAAAGTATGTATTATCAAATAAATCTTTTCGTAACTTCGTATCATATTAGAAATTACATATTTTAAGCCACGTTAGAAATCTGATTTTGTGGCACAGATGAACCGATGACAAAGAAGATAAAAATTTCTGCCGTTTCTTACTCTAACTCCATCCCATTTATATATGGGATTATGCAATCCGGTATTTTGGATGAAATTGAGCTCTCCCTTGATCATCCTGCTGCTTGCGCGCAAAAACTGCTACATGCGGAGGCAGATATTGGACTGGTACCCGTGGCTACCCTACCCCATTTTAAAGACTACCACATAATTTCCAACTATTGCCTTGGAGCTGATGGTGAAGTAAAAACTGTACTGCTTTGCAGCCAGGTGCCGCTGGATAAAATTGATACCATTTATCTCGATTACCAATCAAGAACATCTGCCATGCTTGTGCAAATTCTGGCGCATAAATTCTGGAGAACAGAAATAGCTTTTAAAAATGGTTTTCCACATTTTGAGGAAGCTGTTATTAAAAGCAGAACTGCAGCGCTTGTTATTGGGGATCGGTCACTTGATATTGCCGCAAAAAGCAATTATATCTACGATTTGTCAGCAGAGTGGAAAAAATTCACCGGATTGCCATTTGTATTTGCTACATGGACTTCTAACTCCGAGATGCCAAATGACTTCTTGCAACGGTTTAATCAGGCACTGGAATGGGGGCTGCAAAATAAAGATCAATCTATCAGCATGTTATCTGGAGAAAAGACACCAACCTCATTCAATCTACAGGAATATCTCAATAAAAACATCAGCTACACATTAACGGATACCAAAAGAGCAGGATTAAATTTGTTTTTGGAATATCTTTGTAACTTACAGTCGTGTGAAGTTGCTGAGGATAAACAAATCATTGTACACGCCGCAAGCAAGTGCATCTGTAAAAATAAACTAAACAGTAAGGTAAGTATCTATGAAAAATAATTTCACGCTTTTCCGCAGGATGCACATCCTGATAGCAATTTTATTATTGTTTACAAGTGCGCGCGGAACATTGGAAAATGGCGAATCCAATAGTAACGATGAGGTAATAGTATATATAATACCCATAAAACAACAGATTGACCCTCGCACAGTGCGCATTACTCAGCGCGGTTTTGAGGAAGCCATGGCCATGAATGCCTCTTACATTATCATTCATATGAATACTTATGGGGGCCTGGTGGATGCTGCCGATAGCATTCGTACACGCATTTTAAACAGCAAAATTCCTGTATATGTTTTTATTGATAATAATGCAGCTTCAGCAGGAGCCCTGATTTCCATTGCCTGCGACAGCATCTACATGCGTCCGGGCGGCAACATTGGTGCCGCTACCGTGGTCAACCAAACAGGCGAAGCTGCACCTGATAAATACCAGAGCTATATGCGCAGCACCATGCGTGCAACTGCAGAGGCGCAAGGAAAAGACACTGTAATACGTGGTAATGACACCATTATTGAATGGCGAAGAGACCCTGCCATTGCCGAAGCCATGGTAGATCCGTCCACTTATATTGAAGGTGTAATTGATACCGGAAAAGTACTTACACTTACGGCAGAAGAAGCGCTGGATATTGGCTACGCCGACGCAATAGCAGAAAATATGGAGGAAGTGCTGGCCCAGGCAGGGATAGAGAACTATAAAAAAGTTGAATATAAAATAAGTAGTCTTGAAAAAATCATCCTTTTCTTTTTAAATCCTGTTATCCAGGGCGTACTGATAATGCTCATAGTAGGAGGTATATATTTTGAACTCCAAACACCAGGCATTGGCTTTCCGATTGCTGCCGCCGGAGTGGCTGCCATACTTTACTTTTTACCGCTTTACCTGGAAGGAATTGCCGAAAACTGGGAGATTTTGCTATTTATTGGAGGTCTGATCCTGCTTGCACTCGAAATATTTGTTATCCCTGGCTTTGGCATTGCAGGATTTGGCGGTGTTGCGCTGCTGGTAACAGGGCTTACACTTGCCATGATTGATAATATCGTATTTGAAATGGAGGACTTCTCCATCGGAATTACAGCTATTATAAGGGCACTCTTTATTGTACTCAGCTCGCTGTTTACCTCAATAGTACTCTCTATTTACCTCTCAAAGTTCTTTTTTGCATCCAGCTTTTTTCATGGACTTGCACTAGACACGGTTCAGAATCAAGCAGAGGGATATGTGGGAGTAGATCCACTTTTTAAATCAATGGTAGGAAAAGCAGGTATTGCACGAACCGTGCTACGGCCATCAGGTTCAATTATAATTGATGATGAAATTTACGATGCAAAATCCTTAACAGGATACATTGAGAAAAACACACCTGTAAAGGTGGTGAAATATGAAACGGGGCAACTTTATGTGGTAAAGAAGGAAGATGCATAACCATAATCAGTTACGTAAAATGCGAATCTTAAATATTTTTTTAATTAAAATAAAACAACAAATATAGAGATCTGCTGTTTTATTAGATAAAGGATATTATATGACAGGTACACATTTGGATATGTGGCTATGTATATATATGTTTGTAGTTGCCAAATTACTAAACACTTTATCAAAATGCAGCACAATTACTTTCACCTTGGCATGTCAAAAACTGCCTCCACTTACCTGCAGGTATATGTATTCCCAAACATTCCTGAAATTAAATTCATAAGAAAGCATAACTACCACCTTTATAAAACAGATGAGCCCGAAGGGAAAAAACTACTTTTTAGTAATGAAAAAGACAGGAATATAAAAAAGGAAATTGCCGAAATAAAAGAATACAGACCTGACTCAAAAATAATAATCGTTTTTCGCGAGCACTTTGACTGGGTAAAATCAAAATATAAATACTACATCAGAAAATTTGGTCACCGTAAATTCTCCAGCTACTACAATGAGGTTCTCATTCCTGAACTTGGGATGCACGAGATGTATTATTCTGACATCATTAAAACTTTAAATGAGGCATTCCCAAACCGATGTTTGTTCCTGACCTATAAAATGTTTAAAAAAGAGCCGGATTTATTTTATTCTAAGTTGCACAGTTTTCTGGGGACTGAAACAAATACTGAGTATGCAAAAAAAGTAGTGAAACCGGCGTTTAGCAACCGGCAGTTATTCTTTATCAGGCGTTTTAACAGAATTTACAAATATAAACCTTCAAAGCATCCTTCACGATTTGCGCGGAAAGTACATTATAAATACCGCGAATTTCTATTGCATATCATTGGCTTTTTTAGCAAATTTATTCCCTCAGGCCACCGTTCTGTTGATAAGGAATTGAATGAAGAAAAAGAAAAAATCCGTAACCGCTTCCGAGAAGACTGGCAAAAAGTAGAGGAATATGCTTACCAGTAAAATGTTTTTTTGAATGAAGGGTTAAGGATTACACATAGAAAGTTTCATAAAATTTCTGACTAAACCAATTAATGTTGCATGTGTTATGTTTTATAAGTTCTGAAAATAATGTTTTTTTCAGCGTGATAACCTTATCTTGCAATCCAAACATAATAAAACCAATAATAAACCATCAACATGAACGAAGAAATTTTAAAATTGAATCCCACTGGCATATGGAAGCATTTTAAAACCCTCTGCGACATCCCCAGGCCCAGTAAAAAAGAAGAAAGAATTGCCAAATATGTGAAAGAATTTGGTGAAGGACTTGGTTTGGAAACAATTGTAGACTCTACGGGGAATATCATTATACGAAAACCTGCCACTGCGGGCCTGGAACATAAAAAAGGCATTATACTTCAGGCACACCTTGATATGGTTCCCCAGGCCAACAGCGATACTACCCATAATTTTGAAACGGACCCAATTGAAACCATAATTGAAGGCGAATGGGTTACAGCCAATGGCACTACCCTGGGAGCGGACAATGGTATGGGTGTGGCAGCAGCCATGGCCGTATTGGAGTCAGACAATATTCCACACGGACCGATAGAAGCCCTCTTCACCATTGATGAGGAAACCGGTATGACGGGCGCCTTTGGCCTTGAACCGAACATACTGAAAGGAGATATTCTTATCAATATGGACTCGGAAGATGAAGGTGAGTTGTATGTTGGCTGTGCAGGAGGAATGGATGCCAGTATATCGCTTAGTTATGCCGAAGAATCTCCAGCAGATACTGAAAAAGCTTATATAATATCTGTAAAAGGATTAAAAGGAGGTCATTCAGGCATGGACATCAGTCTGGGAAGGGCAAATTCCAATAAACTTTTGGTTCGATTGCTCCGCCATTGCACCAAACTCAATGACATCTCTGTTTCCTCCATCAAAGGGGGTAGTTTACGCAATGCCATACCACGGGAATCATTTGCTACCATTACCATTCCAGCCGAAAATACAAAGGCCTTCCTGCTCGAAGCAGAAAAACTCACCGGGGCATATAAACAGGAATATGCTGAAACAGAACCTGATCTGCAAGTAAAAATCGAAGAAACCACACTTCCCGCCAAAGTAATGGGTAAAGCAAGCCAGGAAGCACTGCTAAACAGTGTTTATGGCTGCCCCAATGGGGTTATCCGAATGAGTCAAAGCATGCAGGGACTGGTTGAAACTTCCGTAAATCTGGCGGTGGTAAATGCAAAAGAAGGTAAGGCGGAAATACTTTGCCTTTTGCGCAGCTCTGTGGATACAGCAAAATTAGATCTGGGAAATATGATTGAAAGTATATTTGAACTGGCTGGCGCCGAGGTGATGTTTGCCGGCAGCTATCCGGGATGGAAACCAAATCCGAATTCAGCAATCCTGGAAAAAATGAAAGATGTATACAACCAGAAATTCGGAATAGTCCCTGAAATAAAAGCCATTCATGCCGGTTTGGAATGTGGAATTCTTGGTGGCGTATACCCAAACCTGGATATGATTTCTTTTGGCCCCACCATACGGTTCCCCCATTCACCTGATGAAAAAGTGAACATAGAAACCGTGCAAAAATTTTGGGATTTTCTTATAGAGACCCTTAAGCAAGCACCAGAAAAAGAGTAGCCAAAAAACTATTACATATAACAAAGCAACGTTTTCGAATTCTGAAGACGTTGCTTTTCTTTATCATTCCTGAAATGCACAAAGTTGAACAAAAGCTCAGGTTCTTCAAAGAATGCTCTTTGATATATCCTATAATGCAGAATTAGAAAATATAATGCTTATTTTTGCCTTTTCAAACTTAAATATCTTCACAAACCCATGGAAAAGGACAAAAAAATATTTGATTTAATCGATAGAGAAAGAGAACGGCAATTAAATGGAATAGAACTAATTGCTTCAGAGAATTTTGTAAGTGAGCAGGTTATGCAGGCAATGGGCTCATGCCTCACCAACAAATATGCTGAAGGATACCCGGGTAAAAGGTACTATGGCGGTTGCCAGGTAGTTGATGAAGTTGAACAACTGGCCATTGACCGTGCCAAACTGCTATTCAATGCCGAATGGGCAAATGTGCAGCCCCATTCAGGCGCACAGGCGAATGCTGCGGTAATGTTAGCCATATTAAAACCCGGCGACACCTTTCTTGGACTTGACCTCTCCCATGGTGGCCATTTAACCCATGGCTCTTTTGTAAATTATTCAGGCATTCTTTATAATCCGGTTGCTTATACCGTAAAAGAAGATACCGGTCTGCTGGATTACGACCAGATGGAGGAGATGGCCCTGAAACACAAACCCAAAATGCTGGTTGCCGGCGCATCTGCATACAGCCGCGACTGGGATTTTGAGCGCATGCGTAAAATTGCCGACAGCGTTGGCGCCTTGCTCATGGCTGACATCGCTCACCCCGCAGGACTTATTGCCAAAGGCTTTTTAAACCATCCTTTCCCTCACTGCCACATTGTTACCACTACCACCCATAAAACCCTGCGCGGTCCCAGAGGTGGTATGATATTAATAGGCAAGGATTTTGAAAATCCATGGGGACTTAAAACACCCAAGGGTACTGTAAAAACGATGTCTCAGTTGCTCGACTCTGCCGTATTCCCCGGAACTCAGGGCGGCCCGCTTGAGCATGTAATAGCTGCAAAAGCTGTTTCTTTTGGTGAAGCCCTTACAGATGAATATCATAATTACATTGCGCAGGTAAAGATAAACGCTAATGTAATGGCCAATGCATTTATTCAAAAAGGATATAAAGTAATTTCCGGAGGCACAGATAACCACAGCATGCTCATAGACCTCCGCACCAAAGTACCTGAAGTGAATGGTAAAGTGGTAGAAAACACCCTGGTAAAAGCCGATATTACCCTGAATAAAAACATGGTACCCTTTGACTCCCGCTCTCCTTTCCAAACCAGCGGCGTTCGGATAGGCACTCCGGCAATTACTACCCGTGGTGTAAAAGAGGATACAATTGAAACAATTGTGGAATTAATCGATGAGGTGATTATGAACATAGATGATGACAAAAAAATTGGTGCCGTGCGGGAAAAAGTAAACAGCATGATGAGCAAATATCCAATGTTTGTATAGTACAGTAATCAGTAAATGATTTTAACGTATTTATAACCTTTTTCCTACTGCATACATAGACTCTTCTATCAGGCAAGCAGTATACCCTGAAATTCTGCTTTGTATAAAAGATGAAATGAAGAAATTAATAAAGCAGTTCAATAATTATAACTTGAAATGGAGTGGTATAAAATTGCTTCACTGATTGGTGTGGGTGCCCTGGCTGGGTTTATCAATACGCTGGCCGGCAGCGGCTCATTGCTCACGCTTCCTCTGCTGATGTTCCTGGGTTTGCCCGCTACGGTTGCCAACGGAACCAACAGGATAAGCATTTTACTTCAGTCAGCAGTGGCGGTTGCTAGTTTTAAAAAAAAGCAGGTTTTTGAGTTTAAAGAAACCGTATGGCTGGTTGTACCGGCCATTGCCGGTTCCATTGCAGGTGCCCTGATAGCAGCAGACTTAAATGAAACAGTAATGCGCTACACAATTGCTGCGTTGTTGTTTATTATGTTCTTTCTTATTCTTTACAAACCAGACAGGTGGGTGAAAGGAAAAGCCGGACAAGTAAACAGCAAACCTACCTTTGTGCGTGTAATTATCTTTTTTGCCATAGGTGTATACGGTGGCTTCATCCAGGCAGGAGTAGGATTCTTCCTGCTTTCAGGGTTGGTGCTTGGCGCAGGCTATGACCTGGTAAAAGCCAACAGCATTAAAAATTTTATTGTCATGATATATACCATCTTTGCCCTGTCCATATTTATCATTAATGGCCAGGTAAATTTTACATACGGTCTGCTCATGTCTGTGGGCAGCATGGGCGGAGCATGGCTGGCTTCAATACTTGCTCTTGATAAAGGTGCACAGTTTGTACGCTATATTTTACTTATTATGATACTGGTCTCAGCCTTTGAATTGTCCGGACTGCGGGAATATCTTTTTGGACTTATTTCGATCGGCTGGTAAGCTTCTGGTAGCGCTTCATTATAAAAAGCGGGCATGAATTCATTATCCCGGATAAAACCGGAAATATACCTAATAATCCCCACCATGATTGATAAATAATTCCGACAATAAAAACCGCAATTCCCATCCCTATGCGCAATCCCCTGCCGACAGGAGAATAACTGAACTTTTCAAAATCAAATTTCTTCATATTATATTTCATTCTGTATTTTGAGATAAAAGTAGGACTTAAAATTAATCTTCACAGTGACTTTTGTCACATGATTTTTTTCAGGAATTAAACGATAAAAAACACACTACGGTCTTTATCGTCTTAAATTTTCGCACCTTATATTTTAAAATGCTTACTGCTGGTTTTTCACATTATAGATTGATGAGTTATAAAGTGTGTACATAAACAAAGAGTGCAACTTTATAAGGCTACACTCTTTTACTATGTCATAATCTGTATCTAAAACCACACGGGTTTTCTCCAAAGGCTATGCAGGAATTCTTACTTACTCAGCACTTTGAACTCAACCCTACGGTTCAGCTCACGCCCCTCATTGGTATCGTTTGGAGCAATCGGCTGTGTGTACGCATAACCTTTATATTCCAGACGGGAAGGGGCAATGCCTTGTTCAACCAGATAATCAACAACAGATTTGGCACGTTCCTCTGAAAGTTTCATATTTGAGCGCATTGACCCAACATTATCGGTGTGGCCGGAAATCTCCAAACGAATGGATGGATTGTTTTCAAGGAACTTCACAACCTGCTGCAAGCTCTGGTAACTTTCAGTTTTAAGTGTGGCTTTTGCAAACTCAAAGAAGATGTTCTCCAGGACAACTTTCGCTCCCACTTCTACCCTGTCAATGAGGAAATCACGGTAAACGATCTGATCGGAAGTATTGGGGTCAATATCCACCACATCTAGATAAAAAAGGTAACCGCGGGCCATAATCTCAACACCATACGCCTTTTTTTGCGGAAGATTAATGTGATACTCACCCTTCTGGTTTGATACCGCAGTTCCGATTACCCGGCTTTGATCAGTATCAATAAGTTCAAGTTTTGCAACCACAGGCTCCTGATTCTCGGAGTCAAGTATTTTGCCTTTCATGATAAAAGCCGTGTCCAGCACCATTTCATTTACAGGATAGAAAAACAACGAACTTAAAGTATCGCCAAAGAAGGCCACCAGGTCTTCCTCGGTACTAATGATTGCTTCTTTTTCTTCTCCTAAATATATGATACGGTAGAGATCCTTTGCTCCAATGCCGCTTTCGCGAATAGCAGTGTAATAGGCATATTTTTCATTGTCGGAGGGTGTGTAGAACAGTTCATCATCAGGCGTATTAATGGGGTAACCCATATTAACTGGTGTAGACCATTTTCCAACTTCGTTCATTTCTGAATAAAAAACATCATAGCCTCCCATGGAATTGTGCCCGCGAGAGCTGAAGTACAACACTTTTCCTGCGGAATCGACAGCTATTGCTTCTTCGTCATATATAGTATTCAGTGTATTGCCAATGTTTCTTGGTTTTTCCCACTGCCCTTTATTATTCAAACGGCTGTAAAAGATATCTTTACCACCAAGGGTCTCATCCTCTCGGCCGCTCACAAAAAATATTGTTTTACCGTCGGCAGTAATTGCCAGATCAGTTTCGCGTTCTTTGGTATTAAACTTTCCCTTTAAATCTTTTGGCTTGCGCCATTTATTCTTTTTTGTATTGAATTCACTTTTAACCAACGTTCCCCGTTTTTTATATCCATCGTACAGATAAAAGGTTTTTCCATTATCAGCAAAAGCCAGCGGCGCCATATTATAATCCTCATCAAGATTTTTATGCGCTGGTTGGGCTTTTGAAAATTTATCTCCGTTTTTGTCAGTTACGAAAATGTTCTCCAGAAATTTATTATCGAGACTGGAACGGTCATCCTCTTCCTCTGTGCTGCGTCGGGAGGCAAAATACATCTCTTTAAAATCAGGGGTAAAAACAATATTGTAATCGTCATACACTGAATTTACCTGATTACCCAGATTTTGGATAATTACCCTTACCGGTTCCTGTACAAGCAGTTTTCCATTGTTGCATTCTTCAATATTGCGGGTGGTGCGCTGCAGGAGACCAGGATTATTTTTGGTTTCTTTTATGGTAAGATTACTCAGATAAGCATTATAATGATCTATGGCGAGATCAAACTCAAGCACATACTGATAAGCACGGCCAATTAAAAAATTAATGTCTGAGGCTACAATATCATCCAGCTCATGAGCTTTGGCCAGGTATTTAATAGCCTCGTATTTATCGTCAGTATATAAATAGCAAACACCAATCCTGTAGTTCAATTCCGGATTATCAGGGTTATATTTGTAAGCTTTTAGATAATGTTCGCGTGCCTGGCGATAAGTTCCAATTCCAGCTTTATAAAGTTTATTCCCTTGTTTAATATTTTTCCAGGCTGATTTTAAACCTGCATCCTTCCCTTCAATCCTGAATTCGCTCTTTTTTATTTTCACCTTATCGCTTTGAGCGGTGGCATCCTGAATACTAAAAAATAAAACCAGTAACAGGCCTATTGTAACAGATATTTTCATCTTGTTATATACTTTTTTCGATACTTCCATTATTGACATTCGCTAGTGTATTGCGTGGCTTCTTCCACATTAAGTGAAGCAGCGGTATTCCAGTCTTCACAGGCACCTTCGAGATCACCGGTAAGTTCCCTGGCAAACCCTCTGTTAAGGTAGGCTTCCCCATATTCAGGTGCCAATTCAATTGTTTTATTAAAAAGTTCAATTGCACCTTCATAATCCTCCATTTTCACTAATGTATTGGCCAGATTATTCATGGCAAATACATTATCCTCTTCAAGCGCGTGCGCAGCTTTAAAATCAGTAGCTGAGAGTTCATATTCCATGAGCTGATAATAAGCCTTTCCGCGGTTATTGTAAGCCAGCACAAAATCAGGATCCAGGTTTAAAGTGACAGTAAAATCTTCAATTGCCCCGGCATAATCTCCAAGCAATATTTTTATACTACCCATATTGTTATACCCCATAGGAAATCCGGATTTGTAATTCACTGCCTGCCGGTAATCGTACAACGCTCCCTGATAGTCATTGATAAAACGTTTGGCTGTTCCCCTGTCGTGATAAGCCAGGGCATAGTTGTGCCGCCGTTCAATGGCAGACGTAAAATCTGAAATTGCGCTTTCAAAATTATCATTAATTAAATGAACCACACCACGGTAATAATAGGCTTCAGGATAATCATATCCATTATTAATGGCCTCATCAAAATATGCTGCAGTGGCATTTGAGGTATCTGTTAGCAGGATTAACAATCCTTTTTGAAAATATGCTTCACCCAACTCGGGATCATAAGAAATTGCAAGGTCAAAATCCTCCATAGCTCCTTGTTTATCAAAAAGCTGATATCTGGATTTGCCTCTTTGCAAATGTGCAATGGCAAATTCAGGGTTTACGTTAAGGGCTTCAGTAAAGTGATTTATAGCATTATCATATTTCTTACTATTTACTGCTAATACACCCTTATTATAAGCAACTCCGGAATTTTTCATAATCCTCAGCCGCTCCATTTCAGCGGCAAATTCAACACTATCCTGTTGTGCTTGCAAATTTATAAGTAGAGTGATAAAAAAAAGAAAAAAGCCTGCTTTTTTAATCATTTTGAACATTGGTTATATAAATAAATTGATTTTTTGATATACGCAAGCTGGCTTATAAGGTTTTATAAACAGGGATGTAATTTCAAAAAAAATGGGAAAAGCGGGATTAAATTAAAACATTCATAAAATAATAGCCTATTTTTGTATCTGTATTTATTTTGAATTGCTATATTTGGAAATAATCACAGAAGAATAAAATTATGAAAACTGATTTGTCTTATCTGAAGGAGATGTCAGCCGGAAATGAAGACTTGATGAACGAAATGATTTCCATTTTTAAAGAACAAATTCAGGAGTTTCGTCCGCAAATGACTTCTCTTTATGAACAGGAAGATTACGATAAACTCGCCAAGTTGTTTCATAAAGCAAAATCTTCTGTTTCTATTATGGGACTAACAGAATTGGGTGCAGAATTAAAACAATTCGAATTGGATACGGCCTCGGGCAAGGGATTGGAGCGCATCCCCTCTTTTCTTGAAAAATTCAATACTGAAACAAGGCTGGCAGTTGAAGAACTTAATGAATTTCAAAATAGAAAATAAAAGCATTTAAATTTTTAAATTAATGTTACAAATAGAGAAATCTGATGATATTGCAGTGGTGCGTTTTGATGATTTAACCAAGCTCAATGCCCTGGTGGCAGAAGATGTTAAATCTCAACTCACCCAGGAATTTGAAGCCCCTAATACACGAATGATTATTAGCCTTGATGGGGTTCGTTTTGTTGATAGTACAGGGTTTGGTGCTTTTTTATCGGTTATGAAGGCTGCCAATAACAACCATGGCGAATTAAAAATATGCGAAATATCCGACTCCGTTATGGAATTGTTTAAATTACTTCAATTGCATAATGTTTTTGAAATTTATAATTCTGTAGCAGACGCCAAAAAAAGCTTTAACTAAATAAAATCACCCGTTTAAATTTCAAACGGGTGAGATTTTTTTAGTTTTTAAATACCAACGTATCGGCTTCAGCATCTATTAGTACTTTTGTTTCCTTTTGAATTTCCCTCGACAAAATTTTCTTCGACAATTCATTTAAAATCAAGCGCTGAATTAGCCTTTTCACAGGTCTGGCCCCATACAGCGGATCAAATCCAAGGCGTGCAATTAAATCAGCGGCTGCATCTGTTATTTCAATTTGAATCTCGTTTTGCGCAAGCATTTTCTTCACATCTTGAAACTGTAGCTTAACCACTTGTTTTACTTCCTGCTCAGTCAGCGGGCTAAACATAATCAGCTCATCAATGCGGTTGAGAAACTCCGGACGAATTGTTTTTCTTAAAAGATCAAATACCTGGTTTTTGGTTTTTTCAAAAACCGCTTCGTTGTTTTGTCCACCACCTTCCATCATATTCTCCTGAATGATATGCGATCCAATATTTGATGTCATAATAATAATGGTGTTCTTAAAGTTAACCATGCGGCCCTTGTTGTCGGTGAGCCTACCATCATCAAGCACCTGCAGCAGGATATTAAACACGTCAGGGTGTGCTTTCTCAATCTCATCAAGTAATACCACTGAGTAAGGTTTTCGGCGAACCGCTTCGGAGAGTTGTCCTCCTTCCTCATATCCTACATAACCCGGAGGTGCACCAACCAGGCGAGATACGGAATGCCGTTCCTGGTATTCACTCATATCAATACGGGTCATCAGGTTTTCATCATTAAAAAGAAATGCTGCAAGGGCTTTTGCTAATTCAGTTTTTCCCACACCTGTAGTACCAAGAAAGATAAAGCTTCCCACCGGCTTTTTCGCATCCTGCAACCCGGCGCGGCTCCGGCGCACAGCATCAGAAATGGCTTCAATTGCCTGATGCTGACCAACCACTCGCTGGTGAAGTTCGTCCTCCAGATGCAACAGCTTTTCACGTTCACTCTGCAGCATTTTTGAAACAGGGATGCCCGTCCAGCGAGAAATAATTTCAGCAATATCCTCGCCTGTGATCTCCTCCCGGATAAGCGCACTATCTGTTTGTGCTTTTTCCAATTCAGCGGTTAAATTACCAATCTCTTGTTCTGCTTCTTTAATTTTTCCATATCTGATTTCAGCTACCAGGCCATAATTCCCCTCCCGTTCAGCCTTTTCTGCCTGGTAACGATAATCCTCCAGCATCTGCTTTTGTTTTTGAATTTTATTAATGATGTTTTTTTCCCCTTCCCATTTTGCAAGCCTGCTGTCTCTCTCTTCAGAAAGATTTGATATCTCCTTAGAAAGGTCTTCCAGTTTTCTGGAGTCGCCTTCACGTTTAATGGCCTCTCTCTCAATCTCCAATTGCTTTATCTTCCTGTTAAGTTCATCGATTTCCTGGGGAACAGAGTTCATTTCGAGGCGGAGCTTGGATGCCGCTTCATCAATAAGATCAATGGCTTTATCAGGAAAGTAACGGTCGGTTATATATCGCTGGGCAAGTTCCACTGCCGCAAGAATGGCACTGTCCTTTATTCCTACTTTATGATGTGACTCATAACGATCCTTTAATCCGCGCAATATAGAAATAGTGCTCATGGTATCCGGTTCATCCACCATAACCAGCTGAAAACGGCGTTCCAGGGCTTTATCTTTTTCAAAATATTTCTGGTATTCGTTCAGGGTTGTCGCTCCGATAGCTCTTAATTCTCCACGAGCCAGTGCCGGCTTAAGTATATTTGCAGCATCCATAGCTCCTTCACTCTTACCTGCCCCCACCAGGGTGTGAATTTCATCAATAAATAAAATAATATCGCCATCTGCGCTTACTACTTCTTTTACCACCCCTTTTAATCGCTCCTCAAATTCACCTTTATATTTTGCGCCGGCAACCAATGCGCCCATATCCAGAGAATAAACCTGCTTGGTCTTTAGGTTTTCAGGTACATCGCCGCCAATAATACGTTGCGCCAGGCCTTCAGCAATCGCTGTTTTTCCTACACCAGGCTCTCCTATCAGAATGGGGTTATTCTTGGTTCGCCTTGTTAATATTTGCAACAGCCGCCGGATTTCCTGGTCACGGCCGATAACCGGATCAAGTTTACCCTTACGCGCCTGTTCATTCAGGTTAATGGCAAAGCGGCTCAGTGAATCATAGGTATTTTCTGCTGACTGACTATTGACCTTGCTACCTTTCCGAAGCTCTTCAATAGCTTGTTGCAAAGACTTTTCGGTTACCCCTGCATCTTTTAATGCATTGGCGATGCTATCATTGCCCTTCAAAAGTCCCATTAACAAATGTTCAATAGCAACAAACTGGTCGCCGTATTTCTGTGAGATTTCCAATGCCTTTTGCAGAGACCTATTTGCATCCTGCGAAAGATAAGGATCACCACCGGAAACTTTGGGATAAGATTCCATTATCCGGCCAGCAACCTTTTCAAAAACAGAGGCATCAACACTTAGTTTTCCAAAAAGAAAAGACATAACGTTTTCTCCTGAGTTAACGATTCCTTTCAGTAGATGCCCATTCTCAACTGCCTGGTTATCCATTCCTTTTGCTACATTAAAGGCATGTTGTATGGCCTCCTGTGATTTTATTGTGAAATTATTCAGATTCATGTTATTCAGATTTAACTTTTGCTTTGTATATTCCTTGTGATATAATTCAGCACCATTATTTCAAAAACATTGCCACTGCATGCAAAGTAATCACTATTTTAAATTATCATATATAAAATATTGATATTATGATACTTAAATCATCTACATATCAAGTTAAGAACACAATTAAGTGCCGTTTTTTCATATAATTTATTATTTTGCATGTCATTTTGTCATGATCTCGAAAATACATTGCTCCTTTAAACCTTCCCCTTGGAAAATCCAAGCATATTTATCAGAAATCAAAAAATCCACTTTTTAGTGTTCGATGTGGAGAAATTGCCCCACCAAATCGTGTATTATTCTTCCCAAAATTATCATTATAGGAACCTGGTTATCTTCCTTTTGGCGATTTATGAACCCTTGAGCATAAGAAAGGGAGAATGGCACATTTTTTATCTGTACTAATACAGAAAACAAATAAATTCAGGATAAATGAGAACGTTAATAACCGGGATTATCATTTTTACAGGTTGGGCAATCTTGAGCAATTACTGGTATGTGTGTAAAATAAAAAATTTGTGTAATGAAGAAACGGCCTACGTAGCAACTGCTCCAGTTCTGATTTCAGAAGCAGATACAGTTACAGAAGCGGAAGAAACCGACACCGAGGCTCTGGAACAGGCAATTGAAGAAACAATTATCCTTTTCATGTTTGATTCCACACTTGTGCTAAATGAGCAGGAGTTACAACGCGTGGCTGACCAGCTTACAATATTAAAACCAGAAGAGATGCATTTGGAAGGCCACACCTGTAATATTGGAACTGAAGATTATAATTATCATTTAGGGAAAAGAAGAGCTGAACGCGTAAAGCAGGCCTTTATCCGCCAGGGCTTACCTGCCGAAAATATCAAAACTACCTCGGAAGGCGAAGCAGACCCAAGAGTGCCCAACACGAGCCCAGAAAAGCGCAAACTGAACCGCCGGGTCATATTATTAATCCAAGAGAAATAGATTTAAACTATGGAAACACTAAGTGCAATTTTTCAAATTTCAATTTTGCTCATTGTAGCAGCTTTAATAGGATTTTTCACAGCCTGGTTTTACTGGCGCTCCAAATACCGGAAAATGAAAACCAGTTTAGAAGATGAATTGGAAAAACAGAAAAAAGTAATCAGTGAAAAACAGCGTGTGAATGAACACCATAAAGCAAGAGTTTTAGAACTGGATAAAGAACTTGCGATGCTTCAGGAAAGGCTACATCAGCAATCCGGAGATGGTGTGCCGGCAAAAATATATAGCTCTATCATAAAAAACATTGGGGAAGGCATATCTGTAAGCAATGAAAGTGGTGAATTTCTAATTTTCAACCCCACCCTTGAAAAAATAACCGGATATTCACATTCTGAAGCAAACTCCCACAGGGAAAAACCTTTTCTTGATGAGCTTTATCCCGATCCGGAATTGCGCGCGCAGGTAGACCGGCATATTCATGAAGTACCAGAAGGTAATGAACATACCAATATAAAAACTGTGATAACCAGAAAGAATCGTGAAAAAGTACCGGTACTGGCCTCATCAACAAAAGTGACCCTCGAAGGCAAGCAATTCTATCTTACTGCTTACAGGGATGTATCTACCCGACCAACGCAAGAGGTTTAATCAATCTATAGAGGCTGGCGTAAAACTATCATAGCTTTATCCTTTTCCCCACCCCCGCATAAGTGCAGAACCAGGAAATGATAGGCTTTCCGGGCAATGAAAACAGCAATGCCAGAAGTTTATGACACCCTTACTCATGTTAAAAAGATTATTCATATTTAATAAAGTACCTGTATAAACACATCAGTCAAAGGAGATAACAACAGGTTTCAATCCATTTACCGCAGGGCCGGCGATAAGTTTACCATTACTCCGAAACCGGCTTCCATGGCATGGGCAATCCCATGTTTGTTCAAGTTTATTCCATGTAACCACACATTTTAAATGTGGACAAACGGCTGAAACATATGATTCCTGTCCATCTGAATTTTTTGAGACAGCAATCTTTTCACCGGAAATGTTAACTACCCTACCCTCACCGGGAGATAAAGCTGGCGGCCTCTCCACTTTTTTTGCATTTAAGCGGTCTTTTACCATGTGCGAGGCCACAGATATATTCTCTTTTGTAAATTTTCCGGAAGATTTGAGCGGATTTAATCTTTGTGCATCATAAACTGTGTACCAGTCTGTGTAAAGCGCTGTGCCCAAAATGTGGTCACTGATAAGCAGACCCGCCAAAGTGCCGTAGACAAGTCCATCGCCTGAAAAACCGGTGGCAATGTACTCCTTTCCATCAAAGCTTTTACCAATATAAGGAAGCCCGTCCGCAGGTTCAAAATATTGACTTGACCATTTCATAGAAATTTCCTTCACAGTGTAACGTTCATGCAAATAAGCCTCAAGTTTTATATATGCGTCTTCTTCTGTCTCTCCTGTTTTGTGATCCCCACCTCCTACAAGCAAATATTTCTCTCCATCTATTTCACAAGTACGGGTGTAATGATAAGGCGAATAGGTATCCCAATACAAAGCATCGCCCGGGTAATCCTCCACCTTTGCAGCCAACATATAGCTACGGTAGGGATACACCATGGTTTGATGCATATCAATAAAGACAGGATAATGTGTGGCGTACACGATATCATCAGCTTCAATGCTCCCTTTATCAGTAATGAGCTTATTTCCTTCCCGGGACTTCACCCTGGTATTTTGATAAATGGTGCACAAACCTGACTCCTGTAAATAGGTTGCCAGACCATCCAGGTACAGATATGGGTTAAAAACGGCCTCTTCTTCAAAGCGTAAAGCCTGCTTAAATTCAAAGGGCAAATCCATTTTTGTCTCAGGAATCACTTTTAACCCTGCCTCCAATGCAGCCTTATGTTCTGCCGATAGTGCTCCTTTATCATCCTCAGAATAGAGAAATCCATGCACAAAACGAAAATCGCAGGGAAATTTCTCAGCCATGGCAGAAATAAAAGCAATGGCAGTTTTTCTGGATTGAGCAACCATCTTAGCGGTTTTGGTGTTGTAGTTTGACTGTATATTCGAATAATAGTAATCAACGGCTGTGGTTAAGTGGGCACTGCTTAAGGATGTAGCACTATGTGCAATTTCCTCTGCCTCTAAAACCACTACGGATTTCCCTTTTTCCACAAGACTATAAGCAGTAGTAAGCCCCGTTATACCAGCACCCACAATTACTACTTCAGCTTCCTTTTCTCCTTCGAGTTGCATAGCACGGTATTTTGCATCAGACGTTTTCCAGAAATGTTTATGGCTCATAATTACACTTTATTTATTGAATTATTAATCATTTGGAAATATTCAGGTTACCAGCAATGGATCAGCAGGTTCTCATCACCATATCTACTTGTCTGACTTTGTTTCCTGAAATTCCACTGATCCCTCAAGGCTTTTTCTAAAGGCATCCACAAAAGCATTCTCCAGAATATTCCACAAAGCTGCAGAACGATCAGAATTTACATTTTTTATACTTCCTGAAACGGGAACCCGTGTAGCCAACTGATCAGCCTGCTGGTTCTCAAACACCTCCACAATACCTCCGGCTATATACTCCCATGCAGTATTTAGAAAGTCTTCATTTTCATTTTTAGAAATGATGCTTACATTATCCATTACAGGCTTCATATATCCATCGATTTGACCATCGTTCATTTTCATTTCCGAATATAAATTGAAAATGCCAGTATCAAAATCGAGATTGGTATACACGCGCATGGCATCATTGGCATTTGCAAGTTGCATACCTTCTATGGTTAAATTCATATTCATGTCCGGAGGGTCTTTAAGAAAATTAAGAGCACCATTCATTTCTAATTCACCACCGTTTAGTAATAAGGCAGACATATGAATATCTCCAGGTAAAATGGTATCTAATTTTTTTGTGTTTTGAAGGTTACTGGCAGAGATTGAGATATTCGTCATCCTAAAATCTACGTTTGGACTAGTAGTAAAATCTGTATAGAATACATTTCCATCCTCAACATTTAGTTGGTTAAACCGGAGAGGCGACATCTTTTTAAAATGATCAAACCACTTTACACCCTGACCGGTTTGCCTTTTCTTTACACCCTCTTCTCCATCCCATCGGGTTTCAATATTCACTTCAGGCTTCACCACAGTAATTTTAGCCACCACTTCACCGCTATCGAATAAAGCCTCCCAATCAATCTGCACTTTCACTTCCTTCGCAATCATTAAAGGTTCAGGGAATAAAGTATCCTTATTCAGAAAGTAAACACTATCAATAATGTACATCCCCTTGTATAACTTCAAATCAACATCTTCCACCACTCCTTCAAAGCCTTTGATGCCTTCAAGTTTTTTATTCGCCATATTCTCAAGTATAACAGGCAATATCAATCGAATAATTATCAATAAAACAATGACGCTGATAAAAATAATCCATCTCTTTTTCACAATAATTTGTTGTTAGGTGCATAATTCCCGGAATACCGGTTACTAAAGTGGTTTTGTCAACAACACTTCGTATCTTTCTTTTAAAGATAGTTTTGAAATCAATCATTATTCCAAAATTGTCATACATTATATAATAAACCCCAGATCCTAATGCCTAGATAGGGCTCTTGAAAACATACTTTTTAGGCGCTAAATAAGTAAATTACAACCCATATAGAAGATATAAGTGCAAGCTTTCATTAAATAATCCGGTATTTTTCATGCATACATATTTTCATTTCCAACATTGAAAGGGTTAGCCAATAAGCTGCAACTGTTTCCCTGTCCACAATTCGAAGCATGTCAATCCATCTTTATTTTGTCAAGTTGCATCCAATAGTTTTCAGCTTATTCGGTAGTTCTATCTATTAAATTTTTATGTTTGATATAAAAGGCGGAAACCTGTAGCTTTTATACCTGATGTATCTACCTGAAAAAGGTGATGGAAAATAAATTTGAAACTATTTACCATGATAAAAAAATGAATCTCACATTCAAGATATTATGAGTAAAAAAAGTCTCATAATGAGGATATTTATCTACATAAATTTCTACTGAAAAAATAATAGAATGACACTGTTTTTCTTTGGATACCTGCAGAACTACTAGTCAAAGGTGATGATAATAGTAAATATCATCGGCTGGTACCGATTTTGATTACCTCCATGAACGAATCCCCTGAAATAACGATATGGAAAATAATACCGGTTTAAAACAAAAACAAATCACACATCAGAAGGAGGAACACAGAAAGTACTTGTGGACCTATTATTCGTTGATTGCCATAGGTCTGTGGTTAATTACCGGCTTTTATCCTATGGGTTATGAATCAAAAGCCATGATAATTAATGATATTATTTGCGGCTCTGTTTTAACCATATTTGGATTTCTAGCCTTAAAGCCTACACGTTATTGGGCTATGTGGGTTCCTGTAATAGTGGGTGGATGGCTCACCGTGGCTCCATTAATTTTACATGCAGAAACAGCTGTGGCATATACTACCGATACGCTGATGGGCGTGCTAATAATGACGTTAACCCTAGTGGTGCCGAATATTCCAGGTATTTCTGCCATCTCCAAGGATGGCCCGGAAATACCACCGGGATGGTCGTATAACCCGTCGGCCTGGCCGGAGCGTATACCCGTGGTTTTCCTGGGTTGGCTGGGCTTTTATGTTGCGCGGTACCTTGCTGGTTTCCAAATGGAATTTTCGGACAGCATATGGGACCCATTTTTTGGAGATGGCACACGTGATATCCTGAATTCAGATGTATCAGAATCCTTCCCTATATCTGATGCCGGCCTGGGTGCATTTGCCTACATACTCGATGTAATTACCGGTCTTGCAGGGCGCACTGCCCGTTGGCGTACGATGCCATGGATAGTATTAATATTTGGTTTTCTGGTTATTCCTTTGGGTATTGTAAGTTTAACCCTTGTAATACTTCAGCCACTTTCGGTAGGGGCCTGGTGTACGGCTTGTCTGATCTCTGCACTGATCACGGTGTTGATGATACCTTTTACGTTTGACGAAGTACTGGCATCTGTTCAGTTTATAAACAAAAAGAAAAAAGAAGGTCAGAGCCGCTGGCATACGTTTTGGTTCGGAGGCACCATGGAAGAGGGCATTAAAAAAGATTATGACAAAAAAGGGAATGTCCAGTTAAATGACATCCTTCGCTCTATGTGGGATGATTTAAAAATCAAGCCATGGAATTTATTTCTCTCCATCGCGCTGGGTCTTTGGTTTATGATTTCTCCTGGTGTTTTCGGTTATGAAGGAGGCCTGGCAGACAGCAATCATTTTGTAGGCGCATTGATTGTGGCCATTTCCATTGTAACCATGTCTGAAGTTGTACGCACCGGTCGCTTCCTCAATATGGCCGGCGCGCTTTGGCTTATTGCTGCACCTTTCCTTTTCAATAATCCCGGCGGCACTGTGTTATGGACTCAGCTTCTGGCAGGTGTGGTGCTGATTGTCTTTACCTTCCGCCGTGGCATGGTTAAGGATGAGCATGGTGGTTTCAATAAATACATAAAATAAGCTTTTTAACAATTTGATAAACATACTGAAGAAGTACTGACAGTTGTTATGCGGCTTAGCTTAAATAATTCCGGCAAAACTATAATTCATTATAGGAAATGAATCAGTTTATTATGAAACAAATAGATACAAAAAAAAAGAGAGACCCTTAAACCTCTCTTATGACAAAGTAATTAAAAACCTCTTGAAAATGATAACACTAATTTACCACAATCACCAAGTATTTTGAAGATTTCCAGAATTCTTCAGGCTTTAAAATGGAAAGACTTTCCACCTTATTATCTTTTTTAATTAATTCATATGAGTCTGAGGGGTGCGTGGTAATAACTTCAGCTTTATCAACATATAAGGGAACACTTTTTACGTTCCTGATATCAATTTTTGTGAAATAGTCATTATTAAAATCAGCCACCAGTTTTTCCACCTTACCAATTCCAATAAACCCGCCTTCTTTGGTAATTACACCGGCTTCCAATAATTCCTTGGTAGTACCAAATGCAAACCAGGCGGTGTTTAACTTCTCATCCTGCGTACTGATAATTTCTTCCTTTTCCTGATTTTCGTATAAAAGGGTATCTACAGTGGCATTTAACTGATCAATGGCAAAATTTAGCCCGGCAAGTTCATCTTTTAAGGCTGAAATCTCCATGTTTTTTTCATTAATCTGTTGATTGGTTCGCTGTAAAAGCTTTTCAAATTCAGCAATTTTGATGTTTGAATTCCTTAATTTACGGTTCAAATCATTTATAGCCTCCTCATTCTCCTGCATCAGCTTATTAATTAGCTGGATATCCCGGTTTATTGACTCGCGGCGCCCTTCAGCCTCCACATCATTGCTTGCATTTACATCAATAATTGCCTGTCTTTCTTTTATCGTAGCCAAATTATCTTGTATACGATTAAAAGAAGATACAAGATCGTTAATGGTAGAATCCTTCTGTTCATTTACCTGGCGTAATTCTTCATTCTCATTCTCAAGCTGCGTTACTTCTGTTTGGTTGCAACCAGAAATAAAAATTATAAAAAGCAAACCAAATATAGACCCCGGGGCCAGTTTAATTATTTTTTGCATGGTAATATTAAAATTATTGTTCTTTGGCTAAATATACAATAGAAAAGGGAAAAACATCAATTTATCAGTCAATAATTCCAACATTTTTATCGTTTTAACATATGTATCATATTCATAACTAAAATCAATTAGATTTATTATTATGAAACAACTAATTTATTTATTTTTAGAATAATAATAAACAGTAATAGCAGAAGGAGTTTTCAGTTTATGAGCGATTCACAATATTCTTTCAAAAAATCATCCCTGCATCATATCTTAATTTTGCAGCTGCTGTTCTTATTTATTTCAGGATTATCCGCTCAGGAAGATATAGTGGCATTTAATACACATAAAAAAAGCATTTCAGTCTCTTTTGAATTGATTAACAATCTGGTCATTCTCCCGGTTTCTATAAATGATAGCGATACACTTCGATTTATTCTCGATACCGGAATAAATACTGCACTGATTACAGAACTAACCTCAAAAGATAATTTAACACTAAACTATACAAAAGAAACACTGCTGCAGGGTCTGGGAAGCGGAAAAACTGTTTCCGCCATACTTTCAGCCAATAATCAAATCAAAATTGGTGAAATCACATATTCAGGATTGGATGTTAATGTAATTATGGAGGATGTATTCCACCTTTCCACATGGTTAGGCATGAACGTTCATGGCATACTAGGATATCCGGTTTTTAAAGATTTTATAGTGGAATTAAATTATGCCAGCCGGACCTTAACTTTCCATAAGCCCTCTGAATTTAAACTCAGACAACCATTTTTTCCATGGCAACAACCTTTTTTTACCCTGCCACTGGTTATGAATGAAACAAAACCTTATATCATCGGACATCTTCTGCAGGAAGACGGATCCAGAATTCCTGTAAAACTACTTATTGACACAGGAGCCAGCCATGCATTATGGCTTGACTCCTTTACAAATGATAAAATAGTACCACCTGAAAATACGATTGAAGCGTATCTTGGAAGCGGACTTAATGGTGAGATGAACGGAAAGGTGGGACGGGTTCCGGGTTTCGAATTAGGTACATTTACCTTTAAAAATTTACCTGTGGCTTATCCGGACTCTTTTTCCATTGCCAATGCCATTGGAATTGATAACCGAAACGGAAGCATGGGTGCTGAAATCCTGCGGCGATTCAATGTAATTCTTAATTATTCTGCGCATGAAATGTATTTACAACCCAATGCCTACTTTAATAAACCTTTTGCACATAATATGGGTGGATGTGAAGTAAGTGCACCCATGCCGGGACTTCCAGTGTATGTTGTTTCCAAAATACGGCCAGATTCACCGGCCGATAAAGCCGGGATGAAAACAGAAGACCAGCTGCTGTATATCAATAATCAAAACGTGGTAAAGTTATCTTTGCAGGATATAAATGAAATTTTCAGAGGAAAAGAAGGGAGAAAAATTAAGATAACAGCAGAAAGAGAAGGAAAGATCGTGTCATTTTCGTTTATTTTAAAAGATCCATTGTCATTTTAGCATGTTACGAAACACGTGCTTTCATCTTGCAAGAGATAAACACTGGACTGAATCATTAAAACGATGCTGCAGTATTAAATAAAATCTTTATTTTTGTCTGTAGCAAATAACTAAAATAAAATTATGATGAAACAAAGTATTTTTCTATTTGTAGCAGCATTCGTATTCTTCTCTTGTGGAAACAATTCAACTACAGCAGAACAAAATACAGAAGCAGCTAATGAATATAGTATGGTAGCCCTGGATGAGCTGCTCGAAAATCCCGATGCTTACGTTGATAAGCCGGTGAAAATATCTGGCCTGGTAACGCATGTTTGCCGGCATGGTGGTGAGAAACTTTTTATCACCACTGCTGATGAATCAAACAGCCTCAAGGTTACCACTGGAGGCGACGCATCCAGATTTGATGTTGCTTATGAAGGCAGCACACTGGAAGTGGAAGGTGTATTAAAAAAGCTTGTAATAGATGATGCATATATAGCTAAAATGGAAGACGAAGCTTGTGCAGAACACGAGATAGTGGAAGGAGAAGAGCACGAATCTTCTGCATCCATGGAGCAAGTAGAAGCACTTAAAGCAAAGCTTACAGAATGCGGACAGGAATATCTGGCTGAATACTGGGTTGAAAACGTGCACCATCAGGTAAAAAACTAATAATTTACCATTCACTTTAAAAAATCTGGCAAAATAATTTGCCGGATTTTTTTATATTTTGTTGAAGCCATGAAATGGAGAAAAATAAACAGAGTATTACACAGAGATTTTGGTTTTTTCTTTTTTGGAATGACAATTATTTATGCCATATCGGGCATTGCACTTAACCATTTACACCACTGGAATCCTAATTATGTTATTGATAGCCGCACGGAAAACATTAAGATACATATAGATAGGACTGATTTTTCAAATGACCGGGCACTTAAAATCCTTGAACAGGTGAATGTAAAATCAACCTACAAACAATATTATTTCCCTTCTCAGGACGAATTGAAAATTTTTGTTAATGGTGGGTCAGTGGCAATAGACTTAAATACAGGTGAAGCATATGTGGAGACCATCAGGAGAAGACCGTTCTTCAGGGAACTGAATTTTTTGCATTACAACAATCCGCGAAAACTTTACACATGGTTTTCTGATATTTTTGCCTCCTCATTAATGCTCATAGCCATTACTGGCTTATTCATCATTAAAGGAAAAAAAGGTATCACAGGCAGGGGCGCCTGGTTAACCATTGTGGGAATATTGTTGCCCATTGTGTTTTTAATCGGATATCTTTAAATCAAATCAAACCTATCCTGCCTTTTTTAAACCAGGATAAAAACGAAACTTACCTTCATGAATAATACGATCAAACAATTATACTAACATTATTATTGGGAGCCATTTGTTTGGTTTCATATGCTCAGCCGGATAAAACACCTGCCGATTAGGTGAATAGGTTTACAGGCACATCTAATTCTCGTTGGATGCTGTTTCCAGGACCCACCATGCCATTCGGGATGGTAAAATTAAGCCCGGATAACCAGAAAAACGTATGGAACGGTGGATATGAATATACCATTTCCTCTATCTCAGGATTTAGCCATATTCATAGCTGGTCAATGAGTGGACTGAGCCTTATGCCAACCACGGGTGCCATCAAAACTTATCCTGGCCCAGCAGATGGACCTTTCAGCCACATGTGGACATCAGGCTACCGCTCCAGATTCGACAAATCAGAAGAAAAAGCCTCTGTGGGTTATTATGGCGTTAAGCTTTACGATTATAATATTCTCGCGGAGTTATCGGCCACAGAGCGTTGTGGCTATTTGAAATTCACCTATCCTGAAACAGAAAATGCCAATATTCTTTTCAATTTTAATTTTGAGTATGAAGAAAATAGCCCACGAATGGAATATGCCATTATCAGAAAAGTAAATGATTATGAGGTAGAAGGATCTGTAACAAAGCACAGTAGTTTTGCAGATGATTATACGGTTCATTTTGTAGCCCGCTTTAACAAGTCCATAAAAGAATTTTTAACCTGGGAAATGGAACCATTTGAAGGCAATAACCTTTATGGAACAAATTGGCAGCGAAAAATCAACTATAATGACGAGATTGCTGACACGCTTTATGGTGATTGCGGTTCAGCAATCACTTTTTCAACCAGCAAAGAAGAGGCCATTGAAGTTCAAACTGCCATTTCATTGGTAAGTATTGACCAGGCAAGAATAAACCATGAAATGGAGATGAAAGCTTTTGGGTGGGATTTTAATGCTGTAGTGGAGAATTGCAGAAATGAATGGAACAAAATTCTGCAGAAAGTTGAGGTGGAAACTCCTGTGGAAAAAGACAAGGAACGCTTCTATACTAAGCTATACCGTGCATATGCCGCGCGCACCCGCTGGAATGATGCCAATGGAAAATACACCGACATGTGTGAAAAAGAGAGAACCCTTCCGCCATCAGTAAAAAACATTTATGGAAGTGACGCATTATGGGGGGCTCATTGGAATTTATTTCCATTATGGACACTGCTCACACCTGATATTGCAAGTGAATGGGTAAATTCTTTGCTCGAGTTTTACGACAGGGGCGGATGGCTGCCACAGGGTCCGGAAGGAGTGGAATATTGCGAAGTAATGGTTGCCGCCCACCAGATAAAATTGATTGTAAGCGCGTACCAAAAGGGCATACGCAATTTTGACAAAGAAAAGGCCTGGGATGCCATATATAAAAATCAGACCACGCCCGGGATGAAGCATCCATGTGGAGGATGGGTAGGAAATAAAAACCTTGAATCATTTTTAAAGTATGGCTATGTAGCTAATGAAGACGGACCTGTTTCCAATACAATGGAATTCGCTTTTGATGATTGGGCTGTGGCACAATTCGCAAAAGCATTGAACAAAAAGAAGGAATATAAATATTTTACTGAAAGGTCAGAAGATTACAAAAATGTATTTGACCCTGAAACACGTTTTATCCGGCAGAGGAGTGCCGATGGAACATGGATTCAGGAATGGGATTCTCTGCATGATCATGGCACATGGTATGGCGCTGGATATGTAGAGGGTACAGCATGGCACTATTCTTTTTTTGTACCTCACAACCTTCCTGAAATGGCCGGATTGGTGGGTCGCGAGAGATTTATTGAACGTCTTGAAATGGGTTTCCAAAGGGGATTTGTAAATATTGGTAACCAGCCGAATATGCAGGCTCCCTTCATATTCAATTGTGTAGGCGAACCCTGGCTAACCCAGAAATATGTTCACAAAGTACTTGAGGAGCAATTTGACCTTTCCCCGCTGCAAGGCTGGCCGGGCGAAGAAGACCAGGGACAGCTCGGTGCCTGGTTTGTACTTTCCTCAATGGGATTATTCCAAATGACCGGTGGGTGTGAAAAAGAGTCATTTTATAACATCTCTTCCCCACTTTATAAAAAAACAATCATTCATCTGAATGATGATTATTATTCAGGTAAGACCTTTACCATAGACACTAAAAATTTTGCACCAGGTAACATATACATTCAGGAAGCAATGCTTAATGGGAAACCCCTCTCAGAGCCAAAAATTACGCATAATGACATTGCGTCGGGAGGCGTTTTAATCCTAACATTAGGGTCTGAACCCAATAAAAAATGGGGAAAGGGAAAATAAATAAAATGTTTTTAAAATGTCATGCCTGATTAGTGCTTGCTGATTTGAAGTTGTTAGGCAGGTAGTTACAATATTTATCCCTGCCTTCAATTCAGAGAGTCAATACACGTTTATATCTCAGGCTGCAGCTAAAAGCATAAAACAATGTAAAAGCTAACTATACATGTACATTGCCCAGAATATTGCGCAATCGGCCAAGCTGTTTTTTGGTACCAAGCACAAACATTTTATCATTCCTTGAAAGCAATACTTCAGGCAACGGGTTCACTATGAATGAACCATCCTCTCTTTTAAGGCCGATAATATTAGCTCCGGATTCATTGCGCACGTCAAGTTCACGTATTGATTTATTGATATAAAAATCTGCCAGTTCCTGACAGCTTATCTCTTCAAGCGCTACACTGTCAGTACTTTGGAGCATCACAAAATCCAGAAATTCCACCACATCAGGCTGTGCAATGAGTTTTGCCATTCGCTGCCCACCAATTTTATCAGGCATGATAACATTGTCGGCTCCGGCACGTTTGAGCTTGATATCTGAGTTATCATTAGAAGCGCGGGAAATAATAGTGATGCTATTATTCAACTCCCTCGCAGTAAGCACCACAAATAAATTGTCAGCATCTACAGGTAAAGTAGTAATCAATGCTCTTGCACGTTCAATGTTGGCATACTGAAGTACTTCGTCTTTTGTGGCATCACCGGCAATGTAAAGGATGTCCTCGTCATCGCGTAATTCCTGCAAAGGACCCTCTTCCTGTTCAATAACTATGGTTTTTACGCCATGGTCAATCAATTCGGAAGTGGCTTGCTTACCATTTCTGCCAAAACCACAAACGATAACATGATCACTTAACCGGCTAATTTTCTTTTTCACTTTGTTGTCTTTAAAATAGTTACGTAACACACCTTCAACAATATATCGTGTAAGGGTGGTAACAGCGTAGGCAAAAATACCAATGCTAAAAATAATTAAAAAAACAGTAAACCAGGTTCCAAGAGCAGACAGCGGGGCTACTTCACGGAAACCCACTGTAGACATGGTAATTACAGTAAAAAAAACAGCATCCCGAAAGGAAAGATTCTCATGAAAATGATAAAATGCCACACTTACAAATAACAGTAGAAACAACAGTGCAATGGCTATCAGTCCCGGAATTATCTCATTTTTATTCAAAAGTTAATTATTATAAAGTATTAATTACCTGAAAAAGGTTAAAGGTATCAGTTTTTGTTTGATTTTTTTAAAATTGCATTTCCAATTTCACAATGCAGGCATTTTCTGGCTGTGCAATAATCATTTTTTAGCTGCAACAACCCCTGGGTTTTGTAAGCGCTTCCTGCATTAATCCCAAGTTCTTTCCAGTGACGAATAATGGTGTTATTTTCGGGTGATAGTTTATCGAGCAGTGAAAGGGCTTTTTCACCTGCATCCTCATTTCCGGTAAACTTGCCATAAATGAACAGAAATGGTGCCACAGCATTTATCAGTAAATTTTCCGTAGCCGAATCCCCTACCCTTTTTATTGATTTTTTAGCCGAAATCCGGTTAAACTGATAATGGGTATCCCAATAGTTGGAAGCTTCACCGTTAAACAAATTCATAAACTGCTCACGGCTATTTACCTCGAGTATTTTAGAGAATAAAGCACTTGACTTATGAATGAGGTTAGCAAACTGAGCAATGCGTAAGGTTGGGAAATTTGAAGGACGCAAACGTGCAAACTTCCATATATACCCAGGCAATGGGTTAAGATTAAACTTGGTTTTAAAATGATGATAATGGGTAAGCAATCCCTGGTAGTATTCATCCGCACCAATAACCGGCTCAATTAAACCGGACTGGCCAAATAATATAGCCTCAACATGCATTAAATTATCCTTGTGTTTGGAAATTACAGTTAGGGGGACGGAACGTGCAAGCCGTTCAAAAGGATCTGCATTCACCCGAAAACCAAAGGCACGTGCCATAAACTGGTAGAAAGTTTCTTCCCAGTTATGTTTATTCCTCTCCAGCACTTGTTTTATGTTGTTGGCTTTTCTGGCCAGGCGCTCCACGGTAAGTTTATTTACCCAGAATTCAATCACAAACGGATCAATGGCAGTAATTTCATTCTGGCAGGGTATCCACAGATGGTTACTCATTAGCCGCTGGTAAGTGGCATACATGGAATCCTGTACAGGTAATTCAAATACAGGAATTAAGTTACCATTAGCTCTTTTGATTTCTTTATCGTGATTGAAAACCACATGTAGAATAACATTGGCATAATCTCCTTCAACATTATGGCCGTGCTTTTCCCAATCAGAAGAATTTATATGTATTTCGATATTCCCCGCCCATGTGGTACCATCAATGGAAATGCGGGCATTAAAAAAATCAGGCCCGGCATCTGTGTTGTGCTCACCGGGATGAATAATATCTAAGTCTTCATCATCAGCTGTTTTAATGCCGTGAGCCGGAAAAATACGATGTCCCCATAAATAATGAAGAAATTCTTCGCTCATCCTGTTTTTTATTGCTTTTACACGATAAAACGAAGATAAAAAAAATCCTGCCAATAATCATATTAGCAGGACAATATAAGCCAAATTCTTTATTCTATAACATTTCCCTTAATCCATAAAATACTGCGAGGCTGGTCAGGGGAATTGGTTATTATGCTGATGGTTTTATTCTGGCGTCCGGTTTTTCCTGCCGAATTAAAAATTGCTTTCATAGAGGTAGTTTCTCCGGGCTTAATAATATTCTTATCGGGTTTAACAGCAGTACATCCGCAACTGGCCTTAACATCGCGAATAACCAGGTCAGATTTACCTTTATTGCTAATTCTAAAGGTATGTTCCACTTTTTCACCCTGCTTGATGTCTCCAAAATTGAATTCTGTATCATTAAAAGCAATTTTGGCAGCCTTTTGCCTTTCTGCAGAGGTCAGCTTGCTAAAATCCTCCTGAATATTTGCAGTTATGGTAAGCTGACCGCCAGGAACGATTTGCCCATTAACTGACAATCTTAAACGATCAATTACATAGCCCCAGGCATTGCGTTGAGAAGCATCGTAAGTGGCTGTAATCCGGCCTTTTTCTCCTGGAGCCAGCTGAGTAGGTTCAGCCTTTACATGGATGTACTCAGGGACATCATTGAATCCTAATTTCAGAGGAGAATCAGTGTCGTTAATAATCTCCACACTGCGTAAATCTTTTTGGTTATTATTTAGTTTGGTGAATGATATGTGATTTGATTTAAGTCTTATCCCATTAACATTAAAAGGATATAACTCTTCTAAACCTTTATCACGGGGAATAACATTACCTTTTATTTTTAACACAACATCTGCGGGTTCTGCATTGGTCTTTATAGAAATGGCCTTCTCAAACCCATGTGGACGGTTTTTAGGATCATAGGTAGCTTTTATATACCCTTCTGCTCCCGGAAGCACAGGTTGTTTAGAATATGATGGCGTGGTGCAGCCACAGGACGACTTCACATCATGAATAATCAATGGGATACTGCCAGTATTTCTAAAACGGAAAGTATGGCTAACAGGTCCGGCTTCTTCCTCAATATCGCCGAAATTATGTTCTAAGTTATCAAACGACATGGTGGCAGCTTTCTGCTGTGCAACCCCTGCAGTAGAGGCGGAAATTAAAAAGATAAGAGCAGCTGGCAGAAGAAAAGATTTAAATAGCTTCATTATGAATGGTTTTTAATTATCATCAGACACACAACCTTTTAACGGTAAAGTATGGCATTTTGGTTTACGATGATAAAAATAAAAAGTTTTTCTTATTCAACAATTGTTAATTCCTCAATAAGGTGATCTGCTCCGGCAAAATTATCCATTACAAATAAAACATACCTTATATCAACGGAAATATTTCGGCACTGAGAGGGATCATACATAATATCGCTCATGGTACCTTCCCAGTTGCGGTCAAAATTAAGGCCTATCAGGTGCCCATCGGCATTAAGCACCGGACTTCCTGAATTGCCGCCGGATGTATGGTTTGATGCAATAAAACAAACATTCATCGTAGAATCGCTGCCGTATGGTTGAAATTCATCATTTTTATACAGGGATTCTAATTTCTCCGGCACCTGGTAGTCTTCATGCCCCTGGGCTTCCTTTTCAAAGACCCCATCTAAAGTAGTAAAATAATTATAGGATACCCCATCGCGCGGATAGTAACCCTGTACTTTTCCATAAGTTATACGAAGGGTGAAGTTGGCATCAGGATAAAAAACTTTATCATCCTGCATTGTGCGGAGACCTGTAACATATATGCGATACAAGCTATCAAGCCGGTTTTCCAGAGTAGCCACCTGGTCATTTATCTCAAACAGATAAACATCGCGAAAAGCATTGTACAACTTGTATATCGGATCCCGCGTTATTTTTTTCTTGTCCTTTTCGCTAAAGCCATTTATCAACTCCATGGTTTCTTCTTCTTTGCTGAAGATGCTTTTCTGCATAATTTTTTCTGCATATGCTTGATAATCTCCTTTATACTTGCTCATGATTTCATCCTGTATCTCTTCCGGAAAATATTGTGCATTGGTTTTTGTGAACCATGCCTGAAGCATGGTGTGCATCATTTCTTCATCCAAGGGGGCATGATAATCTTTATAAAAACCATTTGCTCTTCCTTTTATCCAGCTCAGCAAAGCATCATTATCCACGCCTTCAACACCGTAACTTTCAACCAGCGCGCTAAAATTAGAGGCAAACCTGACAATTTCTACAGACATCAGGGTTTCCCATATCATTTCATCGGCAAAATAAATGAGATGATAATCCTGGTATGTTTCATTAAATTCTGCTATCAGGCCCTGATATTTACTGTTAGCAGGGTTTTGCGCCCATTGCTGAAATTCCTGCTGCAATGTTTCCTTTTTCTGAATGGCATCAAGCCGCTTCAACCCCCTGATCATCCCTTGCCATTTTTTCCAGGCATTGCTTACACGCTTTTGTTTGGATGCATATTGTATACGGATTTTATCAGAAGATTTCATATATTTTTCCATTATTTCCAGGCGCTCAGTGCGTATATCAACTTTTTCCGGAAGGCTCTGGTTTAACACATAATCAACATGATGTGAAGTTAAAAACTGCTCTGTAGAGCCAGGGTAACCGAAAACCATGGTAAAATCACCTTCTTCTATTCCCGATGTTGAAATTTTCAGGTGTTTCCGGGGTTTATAAGGCACATTGTCCTCATCATATCCGGCAGGCATATTATCTTCGTTGGCATATATTCTGAATAGTGAAAAATCACCGGTATGCCTGGGCCACATCCAGTTATCGGGGTCGCCGCCAAAATTCCCAATCGATGAAGGCGGAGCACCTACCAGCCTTACATCGTTGAATACTTCGTAAACAAACAAATAATATTCATTTCCATAATAAAAAGGTTTAATGGTACTGGTATAGTTTGTGCCTTCAATAGCCAAATCCTCAAGACTATCAATCCGGAATTCAATGAGCCGGGTCTCTTCATCTGTTGGGTGCAGCACATTAATATCTTCCAGCACAGCATCAGTTACATCTTCCATCCGTACTAAAAAAGTAGCCTTTAATCCGGGAATGGGTAATTCTTCATCCAAAGTAGAAGCCCAGTAACCATCTGTAAGATAATCGTTTTCCACAGAGCTTTGGCTTTGAATAGAGCCATAGCCACAATGGTGGTTGGTGAGTAGTAATCCCTGATTAGAAATAACTTCACCAGTACAACCGCCTCCAAAAATTACTATGGCATCTTTTAAACTTGCATTGTTTACACTATAAATGTCTTCGGCTGACAATTTCAACCCCATCGACTGCATTTCTTCAATATTCTTTTCTTTTAATAAAAGCGGAAGCCACATTCCTTCATCAGCATGCAATTGTGATGAAAAGATGCATGCAGCAAATAAACCCAATAACAATTTTCTTACTTTCAAAGATTTCGTTTTACTCATTATCAATAAATTTTTCAAGTTTTCTATATAATAATTCGATTGGCAAACCCATGACATTATAAAATGAACCATCTATTTTTTTTACACCTACATAGCCAATCCATTCCTGTATACCATATGCTCCGGCCTTATCGTATGGCTTATAATTATTGAGGTAATAGGCAATTTCTTCCTCAGACAGCACATTAAAATAAACCGTGCTCAGGCTAAAAAATGTCTCCTCCCTTGCCGCGCTTCGCATGCAAACCCCGGTGATAACCTCATGAATATTCCCCGAAATGCTTTTTAGCATCTCCATGGCATCACCGTAATTTTCGGGTTTATTAACTACTTTTCCATTCAGCCACACAATGGTATCTGCCGTTATCAATATTTGACCAGGCACGAGTTTGTAGGCCCTTGATTTCAATTTAGCCAGGTAAACAGGTATTTCCTCTTTAGGCAAATCATCAGGAAAACGCTCCTCAATATTTGGAGGGGGAAGTTTCCGGAAGGGAATTCCCGCACCTTCTAGCAACATTTGCCGGCGTGGACTCTGCGAAGCCAGCAAAATAGAATGATCCAATATTTTTTGCAAAAGCATCCTACAACAAAAAGTTTTGATGTATTATATACGAAACTAACGGAGCATAAAGTATACCAGCTATCATAATTACTTTGAGCAATATGCTGGCAAATTTATAATCACGAGCTGAATCTGCCACTAAAATTCTGTGGATAAGAAATCCAAAAGGTATAACTATCGTTACCAGCATGTATACCATCGTAAGGTCATCATTTAAATAAAGAAAAAACACATAGAGTATTAAAGCTAAAGTAATTACGGTAACTATTGATATAATTATTTTTGTATTTTTTATTCCGAGTACAATTGGCATCGTGCGCATGCCATATGCATTGTCACCTTCAAAATCCTGTGTGTCTTTCACAATTTCCCGAATAAGCGAGGTAAGAAATGCAAATATGCTAAAGGCAAGTATCCATTTGAGTATAAGATAGACATCAAATTCGGGACTTTGTAAGCGTGTGCCATATTCACGGATGAGCAAGGGCAATTCAAAAACCATTACCAGCAAGGGTACTGCAGCTGTTAAAAGAGAGACCAATAAATTACCTATAAGAAACTGCCTTTTATAACCGGTGCTGTAAAACCACAACAGGCCGGCGGCCAGTATAAATATAGCAGCGAACATGAGATGTCCGGTGCGATAGGCAATATAGGCACCGGCCAAAACTCCGATGCCATTTAATACCTGATGAAGCATCATGGCAGTGCGTCTTTTCATCTGTCTTCCAACAATCACATGTTGTGGCTTATTTATGATATCAGGCTTTCTGTCAAAATAATCATTAATTACATATCCTGCTGCTGTTATAGCCACGGTGGCCAGTATAAGCATAGAAAAATCAAACCCGGTCATTTGAAGTTCAAATCCATATAAGCCCAGGATGGGTTTTATAATAAACAACCGCATGGCCAATTGTGTAAAAGCCACAATAAGCAAATTTGGAAACCTAATAAGTTTAAAAAAAACGGCCATGTATTTTCAGATTTATCTTACCATTTATAAGCATCAACATGTAACCAGTTTCCCTGCAGCTTCAGGACTTGTTCAATAATATCCCTGACACATCCCCTTCCACCATCTTTATCGGAGATATAATCTGAAATTGCTTTTATTTCAGGAACAGCATCTGCAGGGCAGGTGGCAATACCGGATTTTTTCATGGCTTCAAAATCAGGAATATCATCGCCCATATAAAGGATTTCTTCGGAAGAGAGTTGATATTTATACATCATATCATCAAAATCTCCTATTTTATGGCTGGATTTCAGATAGATATCAGTAACCCCCAGGCGCTGAAACCGCATTCGCACCGATTCACTGTCACCACCTGAGATAATGCCTACTATATAGCCTTTTTTAACAGCATATTGAACGGCATATCCATCTTTAATATTCATGGAGCGCATCATATCTCCACCCGGATGAAGAAATACGTTGCTATTGGTAAATACACCATCCACATCAAAAATAAATGCTTTAATCTTATGTAATTGTTCTTTAAAATTACCCATCAATTTATTTATTGGAAAAATACTCATTAATGCTGCTGCTAACAAAAGTATACAATTTTTGCAAGTTAGGGGTATTTTTTAACATGTCAGCATGGGCTTCTAATGTTTTTGTATCATTTCTCAGTGCAGGACCTGACTGGGAATTTTTTGGCCCAAGAGCGATGGCTTTTTCTAACGTCTCCCGCAGCAAAGGCTTCATAATATCAAGAGGAATATTATCCTCATTTAAAATATCTGAGGCAATGGAATACATATAATTTGAATAATTACAGGCAAAAACAGCTGCCAGGTGCATTTTTTTTCGCCCTGTGGAATCCATGGGAGTAACACTCCCAGCCATGGATAAGGCCAGCGCTTTTATCTCGCTGAAGACTTTTTCATTATTCGCTTCAATAAAAAAAGGAATTTTTTTCACATCAACCTTTCTTCCTTTAGAAAAGGTTTGTAGTGGATACAAAACTCCGGTTCTTTTAAAATATTGGGTTAACACATTTAAGCTCACACTGCCGGCTGTATGCATTACTATTCCATCAGGGTTTATTTGGAGTTTAGATGCTGCTTCATCTATTGCATCATCTTTTACAGCTATAATATATGCATCACTGTTCTTTGGAATTTGGCCAAAATCGCTGCAGGCTTCAGCCTCAATTTCTGCTGCAAGTGCCCTGCCTTTTTCCGCGGTACGATTGTGTACAGTGGTAATATTATGCCCGGCGGCAAAAAGCGCTCTGGCAAGATGGCTTCCTACATTACCCGCTCCAATAATGCAAATGTTCATATGCTTTAGCAATTAAATAGTGATGGCGTTAGAAAATGAATGAACTTGCTATAAACAAAGAAAACACCCTAAAAGAAGGATGTTTTCTATAATTATTTTGTACCTCAAAATGTGTTATTCATTAGCATCTGTCAATACAGTTAAGGTCTTCAAAAGCTACTTGTAAGCGATCAACCATTGCTTTTTCACCTTCGCGCAACCACACCCGCGGGTCATATTTCTTTTTGTTGGGTTTGTCTGATCCTTCAGGATTTCCAATCTGTGCCTGCAGGTAATCTCTGTTAGCCGCCTCATATTTGCGAATACCATCCCAGAACGCCCATTGCGTATCAGTGTCAATGTTCATTTTAATGGCTCCATAGCCAACAGCTTCACGTATCTCATCGCGTGTAGAACCAGAACCTCCGTGGAAAACAAAGTTTACAGGATTTAATTCCGTTCCATACTTTTCCTGGATATATTTCTGTGAATTATCTAGAATTTTAGGAGTAAGCTTCACATTACCTGGCTTATAAACACCATGTACATTACCAAAAGAAGCTGCTATGGTAAACCGGGGGCTAATTTTGCTCAATTCTTCATAGGCATAAGCAACATCTTCGGGCTGTGTATACAAAAGTGAATTATCAATATCTGTATTATCCACGCCATCTTCTTCACCACCAGTTACACCAAGCTCAATTTCCAGAGTCATATCAATTTTACTCATACGCTCCAGGTATTTCTTGCATATATCGATATTTTCTTCAAGGCTTTCTTCAGAAAGATCGAGCATATGTGAACTGAACAGGGGCTTTCCATAGCGTTCGTAGTGCTTTTCACCTGCATCTAACAAGCCATCAATCCATGGCAGTAATTTTTTTGCAGCATGATCGGTATGTAAAATTACAGGAACACCATATAACGCAGCCACATGATGAACGTGTTTAGCGCCTGAAATACCACCGATAATAGCTGCCTGTTGCTTATCGTTTGGCAATGATTTACCTGCATAAAAAACAGCACCACCATTGGAAAGCTGTATAATTACGGGAGATTTTGCTGCAGCGGCAGCTTCAAGCACACCGTTAATACCATTGGTACCCACAACATTTACAGCAGGAAGGGCATACTGGTTTTCTTTTGCATTTTTAAAGATCTTTTGAACATCGTCACCTGTTGCAACACCAGGCTTTACTAAATCTAGTACTTTGGCCATATTGAAAATATATTAGTTGTTAAAAAATTCACCCTTAATTTGAAAAAGCACAAATTTAGCAATAATTGTTGGT
>Ga0207419_1000125_pt1 | contig 59956 bp, 41 predicted proteins | sample ElkSloMetagenome_4_FD_184723 | JGI IMG/M metagenome (GOLD analysis project Ga0207419, IMG submission 184723) | Hot spring microbial communities from Elkhorn Slough, Monterey Bay, USA - MD2A (version 2) | ecosystem: Environmental > Aquatic > Marine > Intertidal zone > Estuary: Microbial mat ...
GCGCGGTAACGTGGCAAACCGGGCGTTTGCTCCGATACAGAACGGTTCCGCCTGCGGCAGCATGGTACAGTTTTATCTTTTTTCACAAAACATTTTCACAAGGTGAAAATGTTTTGTGAAAAAAAGGATGGTTACTTCCACCCTGCCGGAGGCGGTATCCGCTTCCAGGTCAGGGACCAGGTAAGCCCGGTTATTTGAACGGTATTGCCCCTAACCCCTAACTCACTAACGGAAAAACCGCCGCAACGATCCAGGCAAAGATAATCGCATTCGCCAGCGCGCCAATCATAAAGGTGCCGGTGCGCCGGTAGACCCGCCCGCTGAACATGCCATAGATCAGAAAATAGATCACCAATAGCGGCGCAACGATAATCAGGAAAAAGAGGCTGTTCAGATTCAGGATCACGGCGAGCAGCAGTGCCAGGAAGAAGATAACTTTGGTCATCGCATAGGCCCACGGCGGCGTGCCGGGGCCACGCGTCAACCACTCGTCGGCAAAGAAGTAAGGCAGCATCGCCACAAAAACAATTGCGAAGACCCCCAGTCGCACCGGTGGCGGGAAGTAGTTGATCAGGAAAAACTGCGTCGGTACCCCAAACAGCAGAAATACATAGCCCACCACCAGCAGCGCCAGCACCGGGATCAGTAGCGCGTTGCGGCGCACATACAGCCGGGGGATGGCCTGCCCGTGCGTGCGGAACCGCTGAATGACCAATCCCGTTATGGTGAATACACCAACCATGGCAAAAAACAGCGCCAGCGGTCCGCCCACCAGAACCGGTACCGCTTCATTTACCGGCAGCAGGTTAAATGCCAGCAGCGGCCAGAGCAGGAGGGGCGTCACCAGGGCGGGGATTAGTGCCAGCGCGAACCACCAGCGCCAGTTGACGAACCCGGTGTGTAAGCGTTCGCCTGCCTGCCCGGTAAATGGTCGCAGCAGGCGCGTAAACGGCCAGAAGAGCACCGACGCCGACAGGTAGAGCAAGACTAGCCAGAGCGCGCGGTTGGTGACCTGGCCGGTGAATTCGCGCCCAAAACTCTGGTTGATCCAGGCCAGCGTAGCCCGGGCACTCACCGGACTCAGCAGCACACCAATATGCTCAACCCAGGGCACAAAAACGACCTCACGCGCGGTGTCCTCGGCAAAATCGCCATAGACCCGGCCCGGTTGGCCCAGTCCGGCGGCCGCCTGGTCGATCATCTGCAGCGCAGGCAGCCGCAGGCCAAACTCTAGTGCGCCCGTCAGCACCAGCAGATTGGGAATATCCTCCGTGGGCGGTTCCTGTAAGAAGGGCGAGATGGCAACCACGGCTTCCACATCCTGTGAGTTGGCGCGGGCATAGTTGACCACTGTCTCTGCGCCCATCGAGTGCCCGATCAGCGCAACCGGCGTTTCGGCGTCCGGGCGGGCAAACTGGACAACCTGGTTCAGGGCGGCAGTCAGTTGCTCATTGCGCGCACTGCGCTCCTCCCGCAGCGGTGTGACATTCAAGCCATGTCCGGGGAAGTCAAAGGTATACGCCGTATAACCCGCATCGGCCAGCGTGAGGGCGAAGGAGTGCATGATCTGTTGTGACCCGGAGAATCCATGAGCGATAATCACCGGCGGACCTGTCCGTCCCTCGCTACGAAAGATTGTCACCGGAATCCCGTCGGGTGTGTCATTCTGCACCCGTGTACGCTCGATGATCAGAGGCGACCGGCCCAGCAACAAGCCGTTCAGGGCAATCAGATAACCGGCCAACCCGATAATCGCAACCAGCCCGGTAATCAGCAGGGATGATCGGTTAAATCTGTCTTGCAGCTTGCGCGTTGTCTGTGTCTGTGGTTCGGCATGTGAAGCCAAGGTACTCCTGCCCTATTTCAATTCCAACACTTGATACTCCTGCCCAACTTCCGCCTGTCCAGTGAAGCCCCCCGCGCGTACCTCCGCGCGTGCCTGCTCTTCCGGCATGGTCCAGCGGGGACTGAAGTGGACCAGCACCAGCCGTGCAACATCCGCCTGCGTGGCGATTTCACCGGCCTGTCGGGGTGTGGTATGTCCGTTAAATGGCTCCGGGGTAGTTGCCTCATGGATGAGAATGTCTGATCCGCGTGCCAGATCGCGCACCTCCGGGGAGGGCGCGGTATCGCAGGAATAGGTCAGCGCGGTGCTGCCGGCGGCATCTTCGAAGCGCAATGCCAGGCAGGGCCGGGGATGATCAGTCAGCGCCGTACGCATCACCCAGGCCGTTTCTCGATCCAGCACGATCACCTCACCGGCCTGCACAGGTTTCCAACTTATGGGTGTCGCATACTCACCCAGTTGAAATGCGCCCAGGATGCCCTCCACCAGCGTCAATGTCGGCTCCAGTCCATAAATTGGGAGCGGCTCTGTTCGTCCCCCCAGGGCCATGCTGAACAGCAGCGCGGGCAGACCATTGATATGGTCGGTGTGGCTATGCGTCAGCAACACCCCCCGCAGCGCCTGTGGGTCTACTCCGGCACGCAGCAGGCGCTGGTAGGTGCTTCCACCCGTATCAATCAGTAGCGGACCACCCGGCCCATCCCAGACCATATGCGTATGATCGCGGTCAACATCCGGTACCGCCGTCCCGACTCCCAACAGTATCATCCGTGCCATCCATGCGGCTCCTTGTCCCTTGCCTTACCCATTTACATCGTCAATCGGCACCAACCGTCGGCGCAACGCATAAATCGCCGCCTGCGTGCGGTCGGCCAGATGCAGCTTACTCAGAATATTGCTGACATGAGTCTTGACCGTTTTCTCGCTAATGATCAGGGTATCGGCAATCTCCTTGTTGCTCTTGCCCCGTGCAATCAGCCGCAGTACATCCATCTCGCGCTCGGTCAGATGCTCCAGCGGGGTTTCGCTGGTGCGCGGTGTGCTAAACTCCTGCATCAGTTTGGCGGCAACCTCCGGGTGCAGCACCGCTTCGTTGCGCTGGGCGGCGCGGATAGCATGCGCCAGATCTTCCGGGGAGATATCTTTAAGCAGGTAGGAAATCGCGCCCGCCTTGATCGCCGGGAAAACCTTGTTATCGTCGGCAAAACTGGTCAGCACAATAATCCGGGTAGTGGGGCTGACATCTTTGACCTGGCGTGTGGCCTCTACTCCATCGATCCCCGTGGGCATGACCAGGTCCATCAGCACCACATCGGGCAGCAGGTCACGCGCCAGTTTGACGCCTTCTTCACCGCTGCCGGCTTCACCAATAACGTCAAGATCATCTTGCAGTTCCAGGAAATCACGTAGTCCCTGGCGTACAACCTGATGATCATCGACGAGAAGTACACTTATCGAATCCATCTCTTGCTCCTTTAGGTGTGCCATAATCCGCGGTTGGCTGTCATTAGTTGCGTACTCCGGATCGTGTGTGGATTATGGTACCCGGATTATGAACTATTATTGCGTGCTACGGTGACGATTACCTCGGTACCCTGACCGGGGGTCGAATGCAACTCCATACTGCCGCCAATCTCTGCCGCCCGCTCGCGCATACTGATCAGGCCAAGATGACGATCATCGCCCGACTGTCGGGTATGCGGGTCAAAACCCTGTCCATTATCGCTAACGCATATTTGCATCTGCTCAGGTTTGAATTCTAACAGAACGCGCACAGTGGTGGCCTGGGCATGTTTCACAACATTGTTAAGCGCCTCTTGCACAATGCGGTAGAGTGCCTGCTCATACCCCCGCGCCAGCCGCTCGTCACCGCTGGTGCTCAACTCAATATGCAGCCCCTCGCGCCGGCTCAACGCGGCAATATGCTGCTGCAACCCGGTGACCAGTCCCTGGTTGCTTAATGCAGGGGGGCGCAGTTGGAAAATCAGGGCGCGCATCTCGGCCAGGGCCGCCGCCGATGTCTCCTGCAGGCGCTCAAGTTGAGCGGCGGCCCGCTGCGGGTTTTTCTCCATATGCGCCCGCGCTGCTTGCGAGGTCAATGTCATGCTGAAGAGTTGCTGCGTGACACTGTCGTGGAGTTCCCGCGCCAGGCGATTGCGCTCCTCCAGCACAGCGGCTTCCTGGGAGCGTTGGTAGAGCCGCGCATTCTCAGTTGCCCCGGCCAGGATATCGGTAGCGGTGTGCAGAACATTTACATCCTCGTTGGTAAATGCGGCAACCGCTTCCGTCTCCAGGTTGAGCAACCCCAGTACCCGCCCGCCCGCGACGATTGGCACACACAACTCCGAGCGCATATTTGGACGATCAATTGCCAGATATTCCGGATCCAGCAGCACATCGTCAATTCGCTGCGTCTGACCGGTACGCACAGTGCGCCCCAGAATGCCCATGCTGATATGCTGTCGGTAGCTCACCACTGCCGAGGGATAGCGTCCCGACTGCGCCTGGCGGATAATTTCTTTGGTGCTTTCATCGACCAGGTATAACTCAACATGGTCGTAACCAAACCCGCGCTGGATCTGCTCCGTCACCTCGGTCAGCATTTGCTCCATGTTGAGCGTAGCGGTGGCGATGCGCGCCAGCGTGTTGAGGACGGTAAGCTGATCCGCGCGCCGCTGGACCTGTTCCGCCAGACGGCGCGACTCCTGGTAGAGCAGGGCGCTGTTGACCGGGCCGCTGATCTGGGCCGCAATCGCCTCCAGCAGATCAACATCTTCGTATGAGAAGGCATTGGTCGCTTCGTTGCCGACATTGATTGTCCCGATGACCTTCCCGCCACTGAGGAGCGGCACCGAGATGTAGGAACAGGCCCGGGACAGGCGTCCCCCCAGCGCGATGGCGACATCAGTCGCCGGGTTGAGCAGATGGTCAGTGAGATTATTTGCGGTATTATTGGAAAAATAGGGCTGTCCATATTCGGCCACACTGCCGACGATACCTTCCCCCTGCCTGATACGAGCCGCGCCGGTCTCCCGATTGATGTCGCCAACCGCCGCCGCAATGCGCAGCAGACCGGGCGCATCCAGCAGGGCAATCGAGGCGCTGTTGAATGCCAGTTCCAGCCGGGTGATGGCGCGCTCAAGAATAATGTCAAGTTCCAGCGTTGAGCTGACATCGCGCCCCAGTTGTGCCAGCAATTGCTCTTTTGCCAGCAGGCGCGCCCCCCGGTCGGCCAGGCGCACATTTTCCAACGCCAGGGCTGCTTGCCGCACAAAGGCCTCCAGCACCTGAATATTGACGAATGTGAATGCCTGCACTTCGGCGATTACGATATAGATTACTCCCAGTAGCCGGTCGCCGCGACTGCGCAACGGCACTAGCAGCATATCCGACTGGTACCAGGGTTGTTTGGTGGCATCGGAGCCGGTCGTATACTGGGCGATATCCGGCTCATAGGGAATATTCTGGCCGGCGGGGATCAAGAAAGAATCGCCCACGCGAAACTGCGGCTGCAAGAGCGATTGGTAGAAGGTGGGCGCAACCGGCGTCTTCTTCAGATACTCCTGCAACTCGTCGGGCACGCCCACGCAGGCGGCCGCTTCGAGCACATCGGTATCCGGGTGGCGTAGTCGGACATACACCATCGGGCTGGGCACCACGCGATGCAGCGTCTCGGCCAGTTCGCGCAGCAGTTCTTCCGGCGTAATATCGGCATGCAGATATGGTCCCAGCGCCAGCAGATCTCCCAGCGGCAGGTTGCGCGCCAGGTCGGTCGGTAGGGGCGACACCGGATTGCGCGATTCAGAATGACTCATAGCTATGTCTCAGTCTCAAGTAGATTTATCTTATTGTTTGCGTATCTTATTATTTACGTGCGTTACGTGGTCGATTCTGTGCCATGCGTTCGCCTGGAAGAACGACCCGATGCGCCTCCGTCTGCATAGTGCCGTTTTACTTTTTGTGCGAAACATTTGCACACAGTGCAAATGTTTCGCACCCTGCCGGAGGCGCATCTCAACCGCCGGATGGACAACCGCGTAACTTCTGTTATTGACACGACTTACGCGGTGGACATGCACATCAGGCATTTGCCTGCATGAACGGCCCGATTCGCCTGCGGCAGCATGGGACGCTTTTTGCTTTTCCACAAACATTTGCACAGAGTGCAAATGTTTGTGGAAAAGCATGGAAACTTTCGCCCAGCCGGAGGCGACATGACCGTCCATGTCAGTGACCGCGTACGTCCTGTTGTTTAATCATCACTGATTTCAACACGCGCTCCGCTCTCGTTCAGCGCTGTACCGCGACCAATCCCAATTGCGCCGAAGAGCGTCTCCTGCTCAATCACGATAATCTGGCGTTTCCAGAGTTCCAGCACGGCCCAGAAGGTGACGGTAAGCTCCTGCCGGGTGCTGGATTGGACCAGCAGATCGTCAAACTGAAACCAGGGCCGGTCTACCAGGCGTGCCCGAATATCGCTGACCACCATCCGGACGGTCAGGCGCGGCGTCACCGCAACCGGTATCGGTGTATCCAGCGGCAGCATCAGTTGCACCCGCCGCTCCAGTGCCGCGATCAGTTCGGCCGGCGTATGCTCCAGGTCGGCCGGGCCATCCGGCAGGGGAACTGTCTCCGGCAGCGCCGCCGTCCGCAGGAAGGTCTGCCGCCCCTGCTCTTGCCATGTACGGAGCAGCAGCGCAATCTGCTTGTAGCGTTGATACTCCTGCAGTTGGCGTGCCAGTTCCTCGGCATCGTCAACGGCTGCACCGGCATCATCTGCCGTTGACCGGGTGGGTGCCGGCAGCAGCGCGCGCGACTTGATCAGCAACAACCGGGCCGCCATCGCCACAAACTCGGCCAGCGAGCGTGGGTCGGGCGCATCCATGGCCCGCACATGCCCCAGATACTGATCGGCAATCTGGGCCAGCGCAATCTCGGTGATGTTCAGCTTCTCACGCTCAATCAATTGTAGCAGAAGGTCAAGCGGTCCTTCAAATACGGGTAGGGTAATGGTGTATGCCATAGCCTGCATCTAATGTTGCTCATCGGCCCACTGCAACAGGGCCGCCCGGTCTACCGGCGCGCTATCATGATAGTGGCGCAGCGTTACAATAATCTCGGGCGGACTGCCCGCCGCCGTAGCCATGCGTGCTCCGCGCCAGGCATGGTCGGCATAGATTTGCACCGGGCGTAACATCCCGCCCCCGCGAATCGCCAGTACTGCATACAACGGCGGTGTGTACTTCTTCAGCAGCGTGATAAGCCCATACCAGAGCAGTGGTATCCCCCGTCCGTCGTCGTCTACTTTGCCGCAGTCATGGATCAGTGCTGCGCGCAGCAGCAGCGGATCGTGATAGCCGGCATTGTAGAGCGTATAGTAGACATCCAGGCAGTGGCGCTGGTCATACCGGGGCATCCCCCCAAAGAGGCGCTGCTCACCCGGTGTCAACACCTGCCGCACCAGCACCTGCTCCTCCGGGTGAACCCGGGCGAGCAGCGCTGCCAGCAACTGGCGCACACGATACCATTTTCGCCGGAAGTGTTGTCGCTTCATGGAACCAGCGTCAATACCCGCGCCGGACTGGCGCTACTCCCCTGGACTTTGATCAGACCGATTACCAGGGTTGCACCCGTCGGGGGCACCTGCTCAACATTTGTCAGATTCTCCAGGACAAACCAGCGTGTTACGCCCGGTTGCTGCATCAGGGCAGCGGCTGTAGCTGATCCAACGGGGGCATCAAGCCCCACCCCGCGCACCTGACGCCGTTGCAACAGCGCGGCGGCGTCAGCACCGATTGCCGGTACTTGCATCACCTGATCGTCCGTCAGATTCAGGTACTCCTCCGCACTGCCCCAGCGCATATCCCATCCGGTGGCAATCAACACCATCGCCCCGGCCGGTATACGCCCGTACTGCTGTTCCCAGGCGAGCAGCGTACTGCGGTCCATCTGATACCCGGCGTTATCCTGAGCCTGGTCACGTATATCCAGCACAACGGCCGGTGCCACAACATCGTACGGCGTAAGCTGATCCAGGGTCAACGGCGTTGCACGAGCTGCCGGGAGTATGCTGAAATTTGTACCGCTGCGCATACTCAGGCGCTCAAGTCGGACAGTGCGTCCATCGGTTGCCTGCGTCAGTTGCGTCAGCGGGACACCCGGCAGATGCGGCATATCGCCCCGAATCACATGACTCAGATCGACGATATGCGTAAAAACCAGCGTATACGGCGGCGGGGCGGGTGGCCCGCCGCAGGTCGTTGCCGGCAGCACCACACCCAGCAGGAGCAGGTACCATACACGGGTCACGCCCATGCGTCGTTGGTCAGACTGCTGCACAACTCACCGCTTCTGAAATAGCATACCACGCACATACTGCATTATACCAGTTCTCGTCCGACTCCTCGAAACAGGCTGTCGTTTGTCGGGAAGTTATCGAACGTATGCCGACGTTGTAACCAAGGCATAGCGCCGGTAACCCCAAACAAACCTCTTAGCTAAAGGTCATGGGTTGTGCTATAATAGGCCATAGTTCAGGACAGTCTACGGAGTATACGTATTCATGTACATCCCTGAAGGCACACCGCCGCTTGTCCCCAATGCTATGGCCCGGATTGAACGGCGTCTTCCCCAACCCGGTGAAATTCTCGTGCGCGTGGGTGAGCGGGTTGAGCCGGGTGATGCGATTGCCAGGGCTTTCCTATCGGTTCCGTCCCATATCGTTAATGTTGCGCAGATGCTGAGTATTCCACCGGCACGGGTTGAACGCGCGATGCGCCGTGAACGTGGCAATAAAGTTGTCCAGGGTGAGGTGCTGGCGCGCGCAAATCGCCTCGGTGGGCGGGCCTGCCAGGTGCCGATTAGCGGCATTATTGCCGATGTGGATAGCGCTACCGGCTATGTGACGATTGCCCCCGATCCGGTTGAGTTTACCATGTACGCGGCTGTCCGTGGGATCGTCATGGACGTTCAGCCACTTGAGCGTGTCGTTATTGAGACGCCGGCGGCGCAGGTGTATGGGGTATTCGGGTTGGGCGAAGAACGGAGTGGGGTATTGCGGTTGCTGGTTACCGACGCGACTGAAATCATAACTGATAATCAGATTGACGCGCGCAGTGCCTATGCAATTCTCATTGGCGGCGCGGGTATCACGGCCGCCGCGCTTCGGCGTGCAGTGCAGGAGCAGGTGCTGGGAGTGATTGTCGGTGGTATTGACGAGCGCGAACTGCGCACCTTTCTCGGCTGGGCCGGCGTGGAAGCGTGGCATACGGGACTGGATAGCTGGCAGGTGCCGCATCCCCGGCATGGGAGTGATCCTGGTTTGACGCTGGTGCTGACCGAGGGATTTGGTATTCATCCAATGGCCGAACCGATGTTTGATCTGTTGAGCAGCCAGGATCGGCAGGAAGCCTTGATCGAAGGGACAACCCAACTGCGCTACCCGCTCCGTAGGCCGCGGGTGGTGATCCCACTGGCACGCAACAGTGGGTCACAACTGGAACTACCTCGTCCGTCGTTGCGTCCCGGGGCGACTGTGCGCTTATCGGATACGGCCCACATGGGTCAGATTGCCCGGGTTCATTCGGCTCCGTCACTCCCACGGCGCATTGATGCCGGGGTTTACGTCCCGGCCGTTGAAGTTGTGCAGGAAGACACACCACCGTTCTGGCTGCCACGCACTGCGGTCGAAGTTCTTACAGAACCAGAAACCGCATAACCGGACATAGAGTTACCCATGAGCCACGTTCCGTTTATTGCGACGCAACAGACAACGGGTGGAACGGATCGCGGTGATATACCGCGCATCCTGGTTGTCGATGACGAAGAGTATATCTGCGATATCTGCACCCGGACGTTGCGAAATGCCGCGTATGAGGTGGTGTCTACAACCGATGCGCTCTTTGCGCTGCAACAACTGAAGGTTGGGGCAGCGTTTGATCTGTTGCTGGTCGATATCAAGATGCCGCTGATCAGTGGCCTGGAACTGGCGCAGCATGCGCGTGAAATCGACCCGGCTATTGCAATTATTATTATGACGGGGCACACATCGACCGAGAACCTGCGCCAGGCAGTGCAACGCGGTGTGGCCGATTTTCTCTCCAAGCCGTTTGAACTATCGGAACTCCGGCTCGCGGTTGAACAGGCGCTGAATAAGCGACGGTTGTTGCAGGATAATCTGCGGTTGCGTGCCGTGGAGCAGTTGCTCCAGAGCAGTGAGGCGATTAATGCGACCCTCGACGTGCCGCAACTCAGCCAAATCATTCTGGAGATGGCGCTGCGCCTGACATCCTGCCGGTTTGGGTTTATTCTGCTCTATGACGAGCAGCGCGATCGGTTGCGCGTGGAGCCGTCGGCACCAGCCTCGTGGCAACTGTTCGATGCCGGTCATGCGGTAGCATGGGAAACCTACACGAAGGGGCATGCCCTGCGGGTGCAGTCGCCTGAAGCGCTCTGTAGCGACGGCACCGGGCAGGGTGTCAGCCACGGGTTGTCGATACCGCTCCGCGCCCAGGGTGAGGTCGTCGGGATTCTGCTGCTCTGCGATGATCGACCGGAAATCCTCCGTCCCGGTACCCAGGAGATGCTGGCATTGCTGGCAAACCAGGCGGGCACAGCCCTGCGCAATGCCCACCTGTACGGGCAACTTCAGGATACCTATCAGCGCTTGCAGGAACTTGATCGGCTCAAGAGTGAGTTTATTGCCATTGCCTCGCATGAACTCCGTACGCCACTGTCGATTGTACTGGGCTATGCGATGATGGTGCGTGACCAGAGCGAGGATCAAGATAACCGGCGCGAGTATGCGCAACGTGTTCTGGAAAGCGCGCAACGCATCAAAGATATCGTCGATGATATGGTGAGTCTGCGACACCTGGAACTGGGTGAAGCGCCCCTTACCATTGACGAGTGTGATGTGCAGGATATCGTCTCCCAGGTGGTCGGGCGAATGGAGCCGGGAGCGCGGCATAAAGGGCATACACTAACCGTTGATCTGTCGGATGAACCGCTGAACTTTCTGGCGGATCGGGAAAAATTGCTGCTGGTGCTGGGGAATCTGGTTTCTAATGCGATCAAATTTACCCCGTACCCGGGACATATCAAGATTAATGTTAGCTACTGGGCTGATGAACAGGTGCGTGCAGTTACTGGAAACAGGGTTGTGACGGTTGCTACACCGAATCAGACCGCGGATTTGCCCGCCGCAGCGGATGTCGGCTGGGTGGTCTTTCAGATCAGCGATACCGGCATTGGTGTCCCGGAACGGGAACAACCGCGCATCTTCGAGCGGTTTTATCAGGTCGCCGACTCGCTCACCCGGCAGCAGGGTGGTACCGGGTTAGGGCTCGCGATCGTGCGCGAGTTGACCGCGCTCCAGGATGGAGTGGTCTGGGTTGAGAGCGTTGCGGAACAGGGTAGTACATTTTCATTTGCACTGCCTTATCGTACGAAATAGAGCTGTTTTTGTTGATTTTGTAGCATATTGCGTAAAGTGAGAGATGGTAATGGCCTACCGACTGATGGTAATACCTGGCAGTAGCGAAGCGCTCAGCGCTTTGCCTGGACAACTTGGCGAGGTTGAGGTCAAGTTGCTTGAATCGGTGAACGATGCGCTCTGGGAGGTTCGTTCCAATCCTCCCGAAGCCATTATTGCGGATGTCGATCTGCCCGATATGAATGGGCTCGAAATGGCTGAGATTTTGTCCAGCTTTGATGTGCCGACGCGTGTTCTGCTCTACAGCCGGAGCCAGAATGCCGGAGCCCAGAAGCAGGCGGAAGAGTTTGGCGTGTATAACTTCTTGCAAGAACCGATTTCGCGTGAGGAGTTGCATGCGGCCCTGCACGAGGCGTTGGCGGCTACTCCGCCCGAACCGGTTGCGCCGCCACCGGAGCCGGAGCCGGAGCCCGCTCCACCTCCGCCCCCCCCGCAGCGGGAACAACCCGCGCCGGCACGCGTTCGTCTGCCGGCAGCGACGGCCCGGGCGGTGCGCAGTGGCGGGAGCGGTTCGCGTCCCGCGCCGGCACCGCGCTCGGCACCGCCGGCACCGGAAGAAGACCCGGCGACATCCGCGGCCCCAACGCCGCGCCATGGTGCGCGACGCAAGGATACGCTGGTGCTGACGGCCGATAATCTAGCCCCCATCCAGAGTGTTATGAGCCGACTGGCACAAGATCTGGGGACGCAGTGTATCATGTTGACCGACCGCGCCGGGATGGTGCTGGTTGAGGTGGGAACAACGCATGATCTGCCGACCATGATCCTGCTGCCGCTGCTCTCAACCAGTTTTTCGACCACGGGTGAGGTGGCCCGGCAGTTGCACGAGGAAGACGCGACAACCCTCTACATTCACGAGGGGGTCAACTATGACCTTTACTGTTTTGACATTGTGCAGCGCTTTCTGCTGGTGCTGGTCTTCAACAAAAAGGTTGCCACGTCAAAAATCGGTACAGTCTGGATTTCAACCAAGCGGGCTATTCGCGAACTCCATGATGAATTGAGTTGATTTGCGCTCCACGGTTAGCTATGCTATACTCGCCGACGCAGCAAACAGCACCAGGACAATAAATTCAACCTTTCACCCCGTGAGGGGTTGCGTTTTTTTGCCTCATAGAGTATAGTCTTTGTGAAAGACTGAACAAACATCCGCGCCGCGGTGCGCATCTGATCGTTTCGCAATGGGGCTCGTGCTCGCAGCCTGTCGCCCCGGCAGGCTGCGCCAGACCATACAGAGTGGTGTCTGGTGAGAGGATACATTGAGGAGGTATCGCTTTGTTCTCTTGGCTATCGCGGCTACGGAATTATCTGTTAGCACACCCACGAACCACCATCCTCGTTACGGTGGTAGCGGCAGTTACGATTGTCAGCACGTACTGCATACCAACCGGTGAACCACACGTTGAAGTAAAGGCGGAACCACTGTTCTACATTATCGGCAGTGCGGAGAACCCTTTCTTCCCCTTTGTTAACTCGTTTACCATTATGCTGATTGCCGATGTTCTCGTTATCGGTCTGGCATTCTGGGCTACCCGCAATATGCAGATGGTGCCGCGCGGTCTGCAAAATATTGTGGAGATGACGATTGAGGCGTTGTACAATCTTTTTAGCACGATCAACCGCACCTATGTTGCCCGGGCCTTCCCCCTCGCGGCGACGCTCTTTCTCTATGTGCTGGCCTGTAACCTGCTGGGGCTTATTCCGGGGGTCGGGTCGATTGGCGTCTGCCATGAGTACCACGGGTCTGAGAGCGTTGAGGGTGAAGCGGCCGCCGGCGGGATCTTCTTCATGCGGGCCGAGGGTGAAGAGGGCGCGCCGGCCGATCCCAACCCGTATGATACCTGCCCGCCGGGCGAAATCCTGGTGCCGCTCTTCCGTACCCCCAGCGCTGATCTGAACTTTACCTTTGGGATTGCGACCATCGCCTGGGTGTATATCGAGTATCTGGGCTTTAAGTCGCTTGGTCGGGGATACTTGCGGAAATTCTTTAACACTAACGGCATTATGTCGGTTGTGGGTATCTTTGAGTTTATCGGGGAACTGGTCAAACTGCCGGCGTTCGCCTTTCGTCTCTTTGGTAATATCTTTGCCGGCGAAGTGGTGCTGGTGGTGCTGGCGTTCCTGATTCCGCTCTTCTTGCCCATGCCGCTCTATGTCTTTGAGTTGTTTGTGGCCTTTATTCAGGCGTTTATCTTTGCGGTGTTGACGATGGCATTTATTACGGTGGCAACGACCGGCCACGAAGAAGAACATGCCGAGGAACATGACGATCATGCAACCTATCCGCAGCGGGAGATAGAACCGGAACCCCAGCATTAAGGTATCCGGACGCAATCCCGGGTGGGTTGTGGATTGTACTACGACTGGTTGACCGTAATTTCAGGAAGGAACATTCTTTTACGGAGGGACACACACAATGACGGATGCAGGTCTTCGTCTGATTGGAACGGCGCTCGCAATTGGTCTGGCGGCGATTGGACCGGGTATTGGGATCGGGGTTATCGTGTCCGGGGCGTTACAGGCCATTGGTCGTAACCCGGAGACGCAGAACACGGTCGTTACCTATATGTTTATCGGGATCGCCTTTACGGAAGCGTTGGCTATCTTTGGTCTGGTGATCTCATTCTTGATAGGTTTCGGAGTATTGTAGCGGTGGACGCCGATGCTTAAAGACGGGGAGCGTTCATGGAAGCGTTAGGTATTAATTTCAATCTCTTCCTTGCGCAGGTGATTAACTTTGGCGTCGTCGTCGGGGCGCTGTTCTACCTGCTGTACAAGCCAGTGCTCAAGATGCTGCGCGACCGCACCGAGCGGATCGAGCAGAGCCTGCAGGAGTCGGATCAGGTGCAGGAGCAACTGGATAACGCCCGGCGGGATTATGATGCCGAGATCGCACGGGCCCGCCAGGAAGCGGCGACAATCCTGTCGCAGGCGCAGGAGCGGGCCCGGTCGCAAGAGACTGAGATTGTTTCACAGGCCCGCCAGGATGCTGACCGCATTCGCACCGAAGCGCGGGAGCAGGCCGAGCAGGAGCGTGATCAAATGCTGCGTGAGGTCAAGGATCAGGTGGCAGGGTTGGTCACAATGACTGCCAGTCGGGTATTGCAGGCGGAACTGGCCGCGCAGGGCCACGATCGGTTGATTAATGAGTCGCTCGAGGCATTGGGGCGGCAGTAAGCACGGTGGCTGTATTCGGCAGTACCTATAGCGGAGACGGACGGTGACAACATCTGAAGCAGAGACATACGCGCGCGCACTCTATGAGTCGGTCGTTAGCATGGTGGTCAAGCAGTTGCGCACTGCGACACCGAAACTGGAGGATGTCAACCCGGAAGAGGACGACCTCAACAAGCGGGTGCGTTCCGCATCGCCAACCGGGACACCTCCTGAGGTGCGCAATTTCTTGACCATGGTGATCAACGAAGGCGTGTTCGACCGGCTGCCCGAAATTATTGAGGCGTTTGAGCGCTACAGCGGTGTGCGGGAAGAAGTCAGCCTGCCGGCTGAAATCATTAGCGCTATTCCGTTGAGCGATGAGCAGCAGCAGCACATCACCGATGAGTTGCAGCAGCGTTATGAGCAGTCGCTCAGGTTCCGGTTTACCGTGGATGAGTCGCTGATCGGTGGCTTGATTATCCGGGTTGGTGATCAGGTGCTTGATAACAGCCTGCGAGTGCGCCTCAACGAGGTCCAGCGCAATATGCTGGCAACATAAGGCCATTTGTTGGATTCGGCTAGGTTTCGGCGGGCGGTTAGCCTCCTTGTGTGGGGGTGACTCCGGCCCGCCGTTTTGCAGCGTATGGGTCGCAGTACCTCCGCCGCCTGTGCCTCCTTTGTAGCCGGCATGGTTTTGTCTGTTTCACCCCGCCGGCCGCTGCCGGTTTCATAAATTCTGATACGGAGGGTCGTTATGACTGTTATATCTGATGATTTACTTGCGCGTCTGAAAGAAGGAATTACCGGCGGTGTTGACTTTAAACCGCATCAGGTCAATGTCGGTACCGTCGTGAGCGTGGGCGATGGTGTGGCCCGCATCGAGGGGCTTGACCAGGCCATGGCGAGCGAGTTGTTGGAGTTTCCGGTGACGGCGGATCGGCCGGAGCCAATCTATGGCATGGCCCTCAACCTGCAGAAGGAGTCGGTCGGGGCGATTATTTTGGGTGACTATCTCGAGATTGAGGCGGGCGATCAGGTGACATCCACCGGGCGTGTGATCTCGGTGCCGGTGGGCAAGGAGTTGATCGGGCGCGTGGTGAATCCGCTGGGGCAACCGATTGACGGTAAAGGCCCGGTGACGACGCAGAATACGCGCCTGATCGAGCGGATTGCTCCCGGTGTGATTGCGCGTCAGTCGGTCGATACGCCGGTGCAGACGGGTATTATCGCTATTGATGCGTTGATTCCGATTGGTCGCGGTCAGCGTGAGTTGATCATCGGCGACCGTCAGACCGGGAAGACCGCGGTTGCGATTGATGCGATCATTAACCAGAAGGGCAAGGGGCTGATCTGCATCTATGTGGCTATCGGCCAGCGCCGCGCTCAGGTTGCGCAGATTGTAGCAACGCTGGAGCAGTATGGTGCGATGGACCATACGATTATTGTCTCGGCTTCCGCCTCGGAGTCGGCGGCGCTCCAGTATATTGCGCCTTACGCCGGCTGTGCGATGGGCGAGGAGATTATGGAGAATGGTATTGAGGTCAATGGCGAAACCGTGCGTGACGCGCTGATCGTCTACGATGACCTCTCCAAGCATGCCACAGCCTATCGCCAGGTGTCGCTGCTGCTGCGCCGCCCGCCGGGACGTGAGGCTTATCCGGGTGATGTCTTCTACCTGCACTCGCGCCTGCTGGAGCGCGCCGCCCGCCTCAATGAGGACTTTGGTGGCGGTTCGCTGACCGCGCTGCCGATTATCGAAACCCAGGCCAACGACGTATCGGCCTATATTCCAACAAACGTTATTTCGATTACCGATGGGCAGATCTATCTGGAGTCGGACCTGTTCAACGCCGGTCAGCGTCCCGCGCTGAACGTGGGTACGAGCGTGAGCCGCGTCGGTGGTTCGGCGCAGACGCGCGCAATGCGTAGTGTGTCGGGGCGCATGAAGCTGGAACTGGCACAGTACCGCGACCTGGCGGCGTTTGTGCAGTTTGCCAGTGACCTGGACCCCGCAACCAAGGCGCAGATCGACCGGGGGCAGCGATTGCAGGAGATATTGAAGCAGCCGCAGTATCGCCCGCTTGATATTGAAGCGCAGGTGGCGGTGCTGTATGCAGCCACCCAGGGCTATCTGGAAGATGTGCCGGTTGATAGTGTTACGCAGTGGCGTAATGACTTCTTGCAGTTTATGCGTTCGGCCCATCCCGATGTGCTCCAGTTGGTCTACGATAACCGGCTCGACAAGAAGTTCCCTGCGCCGGAGGTCAAGGAGGCGCTGGAGAACGCGATCAAGGAGTTTAAGCAGACGACCAGTTACGCTGAGTAGATGAATGGTTGCGGCGGGTTGTATGCTGACTTCGGTACAACCGGCCGCATTCCCCGGAGTGGTACGATGCAGGTGATGGTAAACCAGGCGCGGCTTGAACTTGTCCAGGGCGATATTACACACGAGTCGACCGATGCAATTGTGAATGCCGCCAACAGCAGTCTGCTCGGCGGTGGTGGGGTTGATGGCGCGATTCATCGGGCCGGCGGGCCGCGTATCCTGGAGGAGAGCCGGCGGCTTGGCCCCTGCCCGACGGGTGAGGCGCGCATGACAGGCGGGGGCAAACTGCCGGCGCGCTATGTGATTCACGCAGTCGGGCCAATCTACGATAAACGTAGCCCGGAGGAAGCGGCGCGGTTGCTGGCAAGCACCTATCGCAGCAGTCTGGAACTGGCCGCGCAGCACCAGGTACGCACGCTGGCCTTCCCATCGATCAGTACGGGCGTGTACAGTTACCCGGTTGATGCCGCCGCCGTTATCGCGTTGGAAACGGTGATAGCCTACCTGCGTGAGCATCCGGAGATCGAACTGGTGCGTTTCGTCCTGTTCGATCCGCATACGTTTGCGGCGTACCGGCAGGCGCTGGAGCAACTCTCGGGTGGCGCACCGGCATAACCGGGATAACATACAGAGTAGCATGTGAGGAGTTAAGGTATGGCTAATACGCGTGAGATTCGCCGCCGCATTCGCTCAGCCAAAAATGTTTCGCAGATCACCCGCGCGATGGAAATGGTCTCGGCATCGAAGATGCGTAAGGCCCAGCGCAATGTTCTGGCCGCGCGCCCCTATGCCGACCGCATCCGCGATGTGATGAGTGAGTTGATGGGGCGGATGGTCGGTGGTTCGCGCCGGGGGACACTGCTGGAGGCGCGCACGCCGGTAAACCGGATTGCGGTGATTGCGATTACGCCCGACCGTGGTCTGTGTGGCAGCCTCGTGTCGAACGTGCTTCGGCGTACGGGGCGTTTTATGCTTGACCAGCGCCGGCAGGGGCGCGAAGCCGACATTGCGACTATCGGGAAGAAGGGGCGTGATTTTGCATTGCGCACGCAGCAGTCGCTGGTGGCCGAGGTGATCCAGATCGGTGATACGCCCACGTTGGAGTCGATCCTGGGGATTGCTACCAATGTTATCTCCGGGTTCCGCGAGGGCACATATGATGAAGTTTATGTTGTCTACAGCGAGTTTGTAAATACCCTTGTGCAGCGGCCGGCAGTGAAGCGGTTGGTTCCGATTGAGCCACCGGCGGAAACGGAGGGCACGCAGTCGCGGGTGGATTACACCTACGAGCCGAGCCAGGAAGAGGTGCTGGAAGAGTTGCTGCCGCGCTATGTTGAGGTGCAGCTCTACCAGGCGCTGCTCGAGAGCATTGCCAGCGAACATAGCGCGCGCATGATCGCCATGCGTAATGCGACCGATAATGCCAAAGAACTGGTGCGTGACCTGACGCTCACCTTTAACAAGGCGCGTCAGAGTAATATTACCAACGAAGTGAGCGAGATTGCGACGGGTGCTGTGGCGCTTGAGTCATCATAGACTGCGACGGGATATCATCCCGCATATGGAGGTTAGTATGGCTGGTGCAACGGGTGAAATTACCGAAATTATCGGCGTTGTGGTCAACGCAAAGTTTCCGTACGGTGAAGTGCCGGAAATATATAACGCAATCGAGGTGCCGCTGGATGATGGCAAGCGCCTGATCTGCGAGGTGCAACAGCACCTGAGTGAAGAAGAAGTCAAGGCGGTGGCGATGGGCAGCACCGAGGGTTTGCGCCGAGGGGTCAAGGTGATCGATACCGGCGCGCCAATCACTGTCCCGGTCGGGCCGCAGACGCTGGGGCGGGTGTTTAATGTCCTGGGCGATCCGATCGATGCAAAGGAAGATATTGGGGATGGCGACCGGCGGCCGATCCACCATGAACCGCCCTCCTTTGAGGAGCAGAACACGCAGTCGCAGATTTTTGAAACCGGCATCAAAGTTATTGACCTGATCGCGCCTTTTACCCGTGGTGGGAAGACGGCGATCTTTGGTGGTGCCGGTGTGGGTAAAACCGTGGTCATCCAGGAGTTGATCGCCAACATCGCCAAGGAGCAGTCGGGCTACTCCGTCTTTGCCGGCGTTGGCGAGCGCTCCCGTGAGGGCAACGACCTGATCCACGAGATGCAGGAAGCACAGATTGATGAGAACACCACCGTGTTTGATAAGACGGTGATGGTGTTCGGGCAGATGAACGAGCCGCCGGGCGCACGGCTGCGGGTGGCGCTGACCGCGCTGACTATGGCTGAGTTTTTCCGCGATGAGGGGCGCGACGTGCTGCTCTTTGTCGACAACATCTTCCGCTTTGTGCAGGCCGGCTCGGAGGTGTCATCGCTGCTGGGCCGGATGCCCTCGCAGGTGGGCTACCAGCCCACTCTGGGTACCGAGATGGGTGAACTGCAGGAGCGGATTACCACCACCCGGCGTGGCTCGATTACCTCGATGCAGGCCGTGTATGTGCCCGCCGACGACTATACCGACCCGGCTCCGGCAACGACCTTTGCCCACCTGGACGCGACCATTACCCTGGAGCGCAGCATCTCCGACAAGGGGATCTACCCGGCGGTGGACCCGCTGACCTCGACCAGCCGTATTCTCGACCCGAATATTGTCGGCGAGGAGCACTACAATGTGGCCCAGGAGGTCAAGCGCATGCTGCAGCGCTATAAGGACTTGCAGGATATTATCGCCATCCTGGGTATGGAGGAGTTGAGCGACGAGGATAAGCTGACGGTGCAGCGTGCCCGCAAAATCGAGCGCTTCTTCAGCCAGCCCTTTACCGTCGCGCAACAGTTCACCGGGCGATCCGGCAAGTATGTGCCGATTGCCGAGACAGTCAAGAGCTTCAAGCGTGTGCTTGAAGGCGAAGCTGATCACATCCCCGAGCAGCATTTCTTCCTGCAGGGTGGCCTCGATGATGTGATCAACGAGTATGAGACGCAGCAGCAGAAGTAGTTTCGTTTATCAGGTGGCAGAGGTCAGAACGCCGAACATTCGATGACTGACTTCTGCCATCTTTGTATGAGGCACAGTTATGCCGATTCACCTGGAGATTGTCACGGCAGAGCGCGTGGTCCTGTCCGATGATGTTGACCAACTCAATGTGCCGACGAAGGATGGGCGGGTTGGTATTCTGCCACGCCACGCGCCGCTGCTCACGGTGCTGGATGTCGGTCAGCTTGATATTATTAAGAAGGGTGAAAGCACGCCATTTGCCCTGACCGGCGGCTTTATGGAGGTACTGCCCAGCCGGGTTACCATCCTGGCCGATACGGTTGAGCGGGCCGAAGAGATTGACGAGGCCCGGGCCGAACAGGCGCGTCAGCAGGCCGAGGATCGGTTGCGCCAGCGGCAGAGCGATCGGGATATGGCAATTGCGGAAGCGGAACTGCGACGGGCAATGGTGCGGCTCAAGGTTGCCCAGTTGAAGAAGATGCGCCGGCAGTAAGGAAGTTTTAGCGAACCGAGCCCGAAGAACAGGGAGCGAAGAACGAAGAACCGCGAACGCTGCGTTTATCATGAGAGGTTTTTATTCTTGCGCTCTGTTCTTCCTTCTTGATTCTTAACTGGTGGAAACTATGGCACGGCAAATTGGCATTGACCTGGGAACGGCGAATGTCCTGGTGTATGTCAAAGGTAGAGGTATTGTCCTCTCGGAACCCTCGGTTGTGGCCCTCTCGACCAAGACCAATCGGGTCAAGGCAGTCGGGGCCGAAGCGCTGGCAATGCTGGGGCGCGAGCCCGAGAGCATTGAGATTGTACGACCCTTGCGCAATGGCGTTATCGCCGACTATGTTGTCACCGAGGCGATGCTGAAATATTTTATTGGTCGTGCCGGTGGGCGGTTACGGGTAAGCAAGCCTGAGGTTATGATCTGCATCCCGGCAGGTGTCACCAGCGTTGAAATGCGCGCGGTGCGTGATGCAGCCCTGGCGGCCGGCGCACGCCATGCCTGGTTGATCCGTGAGCCGCTGGCTGCCGCAATCGGGGCGAATATCCCGGTGGCTCAGCCCTCCGGCAATTTGATCATTGATATTGGTGGTGGGACGACCGAGGTAGCGGTGATCTCGCTGAATGATATCGTGGTCAGTACTTCGGTGCGGGTCGGGGGCAATAAATTTGACGAAGCTATTGCTGCGTACGTCAAACGGAAGTACAATGTTGTTATCGGCGAGCGTACCGCCGAGAGTGTGAAGATCGAGATCGGTTCGGCGCTGCCGTTTGAGCGGCCGTTGACGATGCAGGTGCGGGGCCGCGATCAGGTGGCCGGGTTGCCCCGTACAATTGAAGTTGACTCGAACGAGGTGACGGAGGCCATCCAGGAGCCGCTGGAGGCGATTGTCAATGCGGTGCGCGCGGTACTGGTCGAGACGCCGCCGGAGTTGTCGAGCGATATTATTGACAAAGGTATGTTGATGACCGGCGGTGGGGCCATGCTGCGCCGTGTGAATGAGTTGTTGACGGAAGTCACCGGCGTTCCCTGCTATGTTGCCGATCAGCCTGCCAACTGTGTTGCCATTGGCACGGGTCTGGCACTCGAGAATATTGAGATCCTGCGCGATAGCCTGAGTGGAGATGATTTGAATTGACACGCGTTACCCGATTTTATGTAGAAATATAGAACGCCTGTCAACCTGAGCGCGCAATTACCGGGCTTGCGTTAGATAATTACCAACGATGCAACGATGCGAGGATAAGCAGGAAAAACATGACCGTCTCTCCCAAACAACACAAAATTCATGCAAAAGCCCCCTCCCGCAATGAGATACCCCGATCCCCGTTCCAGCAAGTGCATGAAACCCGCCGACCGGCATGCCTGACCGAACTGGGTTCGCTTGATCTCCTGCGGGAGTTGCCCCCAGTGGAGTTGGCCCACCTGGCCGATCTCTGTGTGCTACGGATATTTTCGCCCGGTGTGTGGCTGAACAGCGAGTACCGACCTGATCAGTTTCTCTACATTCTGCTCGAAGGCACGCTGCGACTGACGTTGCATGACAAAGAAGGGCATGAGGTGCTGCTGGGAGTGCTGGGGCGTGGTGACTGTTTTGGCGAGGGGCCACTATTTGGTGATTTTTTTCGGCGGGCCAGCGTGTACACGGAAACCCGCTGTTATACACTGCAACTGGCGCTAAACGATGTGCAGGCGCTGCTACCGACTACGCCGCACCTGCGTGCTGCCCTCTATGCCCACTATCGTCGCCGCATGGTTGAGAGCACCCTGGCACGGGTGCCGCTTTTGAGCCAGTTCTCGCCGGTTGAGCGGTTGCTTCTGGCCGAGTTGCTGCAACCGCAGCATCACCCACGCGGCAAGGTGATTGTGCGGAGCGGCGAGCGGGTCGAGGCGCTCTACCTGATTGTGTCCGGGCAGGCGCTGGTCGAGCGGGAGGAGTATACCATTGCCTCGCTCAACGAAGGTGACTTCTTTGGTGAAATGGGGTTGCTCTCCGACCGGCGGCATACCGCCAATGTGCGGGCTTTGACGCCGGTTGAGGTGTTGGCCCTGCCTGCTGCTGATTTTGATGCTATGCTCAGGCACTCCCCCGAGCTGGAGAAGCAGATCCGTAAGGTGGCAGAGGGGCGGCGCGCCAACAATGAGCGGTTGCGCCAGGATTATGGTCAGGTGCAGCAGGTTCAGATGATTGTTGAGCGCGGGTTGCTGCGCGGCAGTCATCTGCTCGTACGCAATCCTCAGTTGTGCCCGTCGGACTGTACGACCTGTGTAGGTGCCTGTGCTCAACGGCATGGGTACCCCCGGTTACGTCTGGATGGGGTGCGGTTAGACGTCCAGGAAGTTGTTGATGCGTGTCGGCAGTGTCGGGTTGGCGCGGAGTGTGTGGATGCCTGCCCCGAAGATGCGCTGGTCTGGAATGATCAGGGCATTTTGATTATCAACGACCAGTGTACCGGCTGTGGGGCATGTGTTTCGGCCTGTCCCTATGATGCTGTGACGCGCGTACCGACGGCGCAACCGTTCGATGGGCCGCTTGGCAAACTCTGGAATACGCTCAAGCAGCGCTGGGGTTCGCCGCTGTCAATCCCGGAGTCGGTACAAACCTACCCCTACCGCGCTGATAAATGCGATTTATGCCATGGTTATGATGACCTGGCCTGTGTACGGGCCTGTCCAACTGGTTCGTTGCGGCTCGTGCCGGTAGAAGAGCTATTGCCGCTGTGAGGAGGAAAGATGACCACTGAGAGTTTCAAAGCCCTGGTATTGAATGAACAAGCGGGTGAGGTTCAGTCGTCGATTCAGACGTTGTCAAAGGATGATCTTCCCGAAGGTGATGTCCTGGTATCGGTGGCCTATTCGGGTCTGAACTACAAAGATGGCCTGGCCCTGACCGGGAAAGGGAAAATTGTCCGCAGTTATCCCATGGTGCCGGGGATCGACTTCTCCGGGACGGTGGTTGAGTCGGCCTCTCCTGACTATAAACCGGGTGATCAGGTGGTTTTAACCGGCTGGGGCGTCGGCGAGCGCTACTGGGGCGGCTATGAGCAACTGGCGCGCGTCAGGTCGGAGTGGCTGGTGCCGCTGCCGGAGGGTCTGGATTTGCAGCAGGTGATGAGCATCGGCACAGCCGGGTTGACGGCGATGCTCTGCGTGCTGACGCTGGAGGAGCATGGCCTGGTGCCGACAATGGAGCGTGAGTTGCTGGTGACCGGCGCGGGTGGTGGCGTCGGGGGCGTGGCCGTGGCGGTGCTGGCGAACCTGGGTTACAAGGTGGTGGCCGCAACCGGGCGCACCGAAACGCACGCCTATCTGAAGGATCTCGGCGCGCATGATATTCTTGATCGGAATGTATTGTCGGTTGCCGGTAAGCCCATGGAGAAAGAGCGCTGGGGCGCGGCGGTGGATACGGTTGGCGGCGATACACTGGCCGGGGTGATTCGCTCAATGGCCTACAATAGCAGCATTGCCGCATGTGGCAATGCCGGTGGTATCGCGCTGAATACAACGGTGTTGCCGTTCATTCTCCGGGGAGTCAACCTGTTGGGGGTTGAGTCGGTGGTCTGCCCCAAACCGCGCCGCCAGGAAGCCTGGTCCCGGTTGTCGCGGGATCTGCCCCGGTCGGCGTTTGAGCCGATGACACAGGTGGTTAAGCTGGAGGATGTTCCCAACTATGGTCGGCAGATCCTCAAGGGTCAGGTGCGCGGCCGGATTGTGGTTGATCTGCAGGCGTGAATCCGGCGAATGCAGGGTTGCGGTGGGGCGCGCTTCTGCGCGTCCGCACCCTATTCTGATGCGGGAAACGTTGCTTCGGGCAGGCTACTGGGCCTGTCCTTTGTTTTGCCCTCTGTCCCTTTCCCCAAAACGCACCCGCAGCGTTTTAACCTCAAACGGACGTATATCGAAGCGAACCTGGTGCCCCGATACGTCTACCGGGCCAACCGGACGCTCCAGCAGATCTACTTCGATAGCGCCGGCAAGCGGTTTTCCAAACACCAGGCGTACCGGCCCGCGCTGGTTATGCGCTTCATACAGCCGGACAATTAATCCATCCCCATCTTCAGCCGACTTGATCGTTTCGACAACAATATGATCTGTGGATGTGTTGACAAATGAGACGCGTTGATCCGGTGCGGTCTGGTCCCGCGCTCCGTTGAGGAGCGGTGCGCTGTTGCCGGTCATAATGGTGCGGAGTGGCACATTCAGCGCATAGGCCCGGCGCACAACCTGACCTGTGCGCCAGTCGCCGGGGTGCGGCAGCAGGCTGTAGGTGAAGCGATGCACGCCCCGGTCGGCATCCGGGTCGGGATGAATCGCGCCCTTGAGCAGCGAGAGGCCCAGCGTGTTGTGGTACAGGCTGTGGCCGTATTTGCCATCGTTGAGGAGCGCCACGCCATAGTCGCCCTCGCTCAGGTCTACCCAGCGGTGCGCGCAGACCTCGAAGCGTGCCTGGTCCCAACTGGTGTTGCGGTGGGTGGGCCGTTCCACCGCGCCAAACTGGATCTCGCAGGTGGCGCGAGCGGCATTGATCTGCAGGGGAAAGAGTGTGCGCAGCAGTGTCTGCCGCTCCTGCCAGTCAACCTCGGTCAGAAAGTCAATGCGCTGCTGATTATGCCACAGGCAGATGCGCTGTCTGATCCGGCTCTGCCCGATGCGTCGCGTCATCTCGATGGCGGCGCGTAGCGGTCCCGTCTCGACCACGCGCCAGTCCAGGATGTCATGTACCGGGTAGGGCTTCTCCAGGTAAAACGGATCGATATCCCAGGCATCCCACTTGAGTGGGCGATCCTCGTAGGCCACAAGCTGGTTGCCGGTTGTGCCGGGGGCGATGATTTCCCGATCATAGCGCCGGTCGTACAGCGAGACGATTTCGCCCCGATCATCCAGTTCCAGGCGGATCTCGTCGTTAGCGAGGATAGCCGGTTGCGCCGTGAGGGTGGTGCTTCCGCCGGCGGGTACCTTCCTGGCATTGTTGTCCGCAGCCCGGCAGTCCGTACGCGTGAAGCCATAGGCGGGCACACTGATTTCGCACAGAAGTTGCCGCTGTCCTGCAAGCGTTTCGATCATCTGGGTCGGCAGTGGGGTGTTGTCGGCGCTGGTGGGCTGTGGTGATTTGCCGTCGGGTGGCAGCGCGATGTGCGCAACATCGCGGCGCTTCCAGGGCAGGCTGTTGAAGACCAGCAGCGCGTTGGCGGGCGCGGTATCTGCTGGAGTGGGCGCGAGCGACGGCTGCCGGCGTAGAATATGCGTGATGGCGCTGCTAATGACCTGCCGGCCAATGCGCTCCACCTCGGCATAGTCGGCATGGCTGTCGGTGTAGACCTGGGCAATACTGCTGCCGGGCAGAATGTCGTGAAACTGGTTCAGCAGGATCAGTTGCCGGCCCGCATTCAGCGCCGCCTGCTGATTCTCCGCTCCCAGCGTAACCGCCCAGGCATTCAGCCACTCGGCCTCGCGGTAGAGCAGTTCCGCCGTCCGGTTGGCCTGCTTCGTGCGACCCTGGCTGGTGTAGGTGCCGCGATGGTACTCCAGGTAGAGTTCACCCACCCAGACCGGCAGACGCGGATCAGGCCAGATGCGCCGGTAGAGCCGCTCGAAGTAGTGATCGACACGCCCCGGTCGAACGTGCGGCAGCCGTGGCAGCGCCGCCAGGATCTGTTGTGCCTCCAGCATCTCCACGGTTGGGCCGCCGCCGCCATCGCCCCAGCCATAAATATAGAGCAATTCGTTATTGATGGCCTGCTGGCGGTAGTGGTTCCAGGTGCCGGTCACTTCGCGCGCTGTCATCCGCCCGACATAGGTGTAGTCCTGGGGCTCGCTGGGATGGCGCACCGGCTGATCGGACGCGGTGATAAAGTGGGCCAGCACTTCGCTGCCATCGATCCCGCGCCAGCGAAAGGTATCGTACGGCATCCGGTTGAACTGGTTCCAGCTTATTTTGGTAGTGACAAAACAGTCAATTCCGCAACTGCGCATTAGTTGCGGCAGCGCGGCGCTGTAGCCGAAGACATCCGGCAGCCAGACGATATGGTTCTGCATGCCAAACTCTTCGGCAAAGAAGCGTGCTCCAAAGAGCAGTTGGCGTACCAGTGACTCGCCGCTGGGGATATTACAATCGGTTTCCAGCCACATCATCCCGACCGGCTCAAAGCGGCCCTCGGCGACGCGCTGCTTGAGGCGGGCGTAGAGCGCCGGGTCGTCCTGTTTGAGATAGGCGTAGACCTGCGGCTGGCTCATGCTGAAGTGGTAGTCGGGGTAACGCTCCATCAGGTGGAGCGCCGTGGCAACGGTGTGTGCGACCTTCTGCCGGGTGCGCCAGAGCGGCCAGAGCCAGGCGACATCCAGGTGAGCATGGCCGGTGGCAAGCAGTTTCGGTTGCAGTGCGCTATCCGTCGCTGTCGGCACGTTATCGTTGAGCCACTGCCGGAGTTGGGCCAGCGCGGCATAGGCGGAAGCGGCGCAGGCGGCACTCTGCTGGCCCGCACGCAGATCCAGCGTGTTGTAGGCGGCGTTAAGCTGCTCCAGCAGCGCATGGCGAAACGGATCATGTTCCGGATAGGTTACAACGGCGTCAAGCAGCGTATGCAGCATTTGCCCCAGTTGGGCAATCCGTTCATCGCGGAGTTGCAGGCTGAGGCCGCCGAAGGGCTGCGGGAAGGGCAGGGCGCAGCGGAAAAGGAGTTCGTGGGTGCCGGTGTGGGCTGTCGGCGGTAAGCGCACACTGCGGTGATAATCATCAATCCCGGCCAGGGCCGCGTCGTCAAGGTAAACAATCGCTTCAAGACCGGCATGCGCCTGGCCCGCCCCGGCCAGGTTTAGCCAGACCGGCTGATCTTGCCACTCAGCGGGAATGCATAGCGTGGCGCGCAGCCAGTGGGTACTGCCGCCGTCGGCGGGAATATTCCAGTCCAGGCGACGCGGCGGCACATCCGGATCGGCACCCGGCGCGCCGCCCCAGCGGTCCCCCGGGTGCAGTGGTCGCCATGCCGGATCAGCGGCGGCGGGGGGTGGGGCCATTGCGCCGGCATGTGGTGGACCGGGCGCGGGACAGGTGCTTACATCGGCGATGGACCGGGCGGCCCGTATGGCGGCGGCGCGTATTTCGGGTATGTGTAGTTTGAGTTTCTCGTATGTGAAATACAAAGGAAATTCTCTGCCTTTCAGGTACGGACTGTTTTGGGTGGAAAAAGAGAAAAAGTATCGTGCTGCCGCAGGCGAAACCAGCTTTCGGTTTCCGTACCAGACCGGAACAGATCGCACCTCGTAACTCGTATACTTACGAACAGGTTGCCGTGCCTGTCCCGGAAGACATTTTCAGCATCCGGAAGGAATGTGGACGCGCAGAAGCGCGTCCCTACCATTCCCCATCCCCACTCCCCAACCCTCTACCGTACGCGCTCGATCAAGGCAACCGGGAAGTGCGCACAAATTGATGCCAGCGGCAATCCCGGCGTGCCGTCATAGTCACTCACGGTGATCTGTTCTCCGGTGAAGAGATTGCGATACTGCTGACCGGGCTGATCATGTTCGAGCGAAATCCAGGTATCGGTCCAGGTACGCTTGCCCAGCGGCATTTGATCATTGCCGTTGGTCAGCCGCACAAACAGGCGTGGCGCAACAACCAGGAAGGACTCTTCGCCATGGGTGCGGCTGAAGGCAACGACATGCTCCTGTTTGTCGCCGTTAGCTTCAATCGGCTGGTAATCCCCATCGGTGAAGAGTTGCTCATGGGCGCGGCGATAGTGCAGCGTGCGATAGATCAGGTAGAGCTTGACGCGCCCATCCTGACTGGTGTCGAGCAGTTCCCGCACCAGCGGCACCAGATTTGAGTCGCTCTGCTCAATGCGCTGCTTCAGATCGGCCAGCAGGGAGCGGCGCAGGTCATAATCAACCGGGCGGCGATTGTCCGGATCGACCAGGCTATAGTCCCAGAGTTCGCAGCCCTGGTAGATATCCGGAACACCGGGGGCGGTCAGCTTGATCAGCGTCTGCGCCAGCGAGTTAAACTGCCCGTAAAAGTTGATACGCCGCTGGAATGTCTGGATGTCCTTCAAGAAGGGACTCTTGCGATCATCGGAGAGGACGCGCTGGACAAAGTTCTGTACAGCGGCGTCATACTCTTCATTGGGATTAACCCAACTGGTATGAAATTTGGCCTCCTTGGTCGCCTTCTGCATATAGGCCACGATGCGGTCGCGGAAGCGGGCAAACTCTTCGGGCGTGGATAGCTCATTCGGCCACGCGCCGATCAGTGTCTGGTAGAGCAGATACTCGTCGTTGCGGTCGGGGGCGGCTTCGCCCTCGGCCTTCGTTCGTTTGGAAGCATTGTGGCGGCTCCAGCGGGTCAGCGCAGTACGCCACTCCTCCGGAATCTCCGACAGGACATTGATGCGGGCGCGCACATCTTCGCTCCGCTTGGTATCGTGGGTCGATGAGGTCAGCAGCGCATGCGGCCAGCGTCGGCAAGTATCGCTATTCTGTTTGTGAAAGGCGTTAATTGTGTAGCCAAAGTGGGTCGGGTGGCCGCCAACCTCGTTGAGTGAAACCAGTCGATTGTAGAGGTAGAAGGCCGTATCCTCAACGCCCTTCGCCATCACCGGCCCGGTGATCTGCTGGAACTTCATTACAAAGTCGAGCAGGCGGGTCTGATCCTCTGCCTCAAAATCCTCAATATTCCGCAGCGTCAGCGTATCGCGGATAAAGTTGAAGATCGCCTCGGCGGTGCGCGGGTTACGCTTCTGGGCTTCCTTCACGGCGGCTTCGATGTACTTCTGGTCCCAGCGCGCCACGCCGTCGGTGCCGTTGATATAGGTACGGTAGACCGACAACCCGGCGATGACTTCACGAATGGCAAACGTCAGGCTGTTGAGCGTGAAGTCGCGGTAGCGGCGGTTGTGCTCGGCAATCCGCTCCAGTTGATAGCTGAGTTCCGAGGTTTCACTCGCCAGTGACACCAGCATGATCATCTTCTTGGTCGAATTAACCAGGTTGTTAAAATTGACCGGATTGCCGGTAAAGTTGTTGTAGATCCGGTCGAACGCGCGCCGGTTGTTACTATCGACAAAAATGCCGTTTACCGCATTGAGAAAGTCATAGCCGGTCGTTCCGGCCACGGCCCAGTCCAGCGGTAGTGACTCGCCCTCGGAGAGAATCTTCTCAGCGACGACATAGAGCGGCCAGGGGTTGGCGGCAGTCTTGTTTCGCTTGAACTGCTCGGTAATCCACCCGGCGACTTCCTGCGCCAGTTGCTCTTCTTCCTCGATCTCTTCTTGCTCCAGGAATGCGCGGACTTTGTAGAGGACATAGCTCTCTTGCAGTTGCCGGAAGTAGCTTGGCGGATCCCACAGCCCATCCGGATGATCAACGCGCAGGCCGGTGGCTTTATCCTCGGCCAGATAGCGAAAGATCAGATGGTGCGTCGCGTGGAAAACTTCGGGCAACTCGACCCGGATCGCTGCCAGGTCGTTAATGTCGAAGAAGCGGCGATAGTTGATCTCCTCGGCAGCCACCCGCCAGAACGCCAGTCGGTAGGCCTGGTCGCGGATCAACTGATCGAGCAGGTCAAAGCTGGGCGGATCACCCACGGTGCCGTTGTACGCTCGCACCGATGCATTCAGCGCCTCCCGGATGTCCGAACTGCTGTCGTAGAGCGTAGAAATACGCCGCTTGATGACCTCTTTCTCGCGGTTGCGCTCGGCGATACGCTCGATGGCCGTCTCGGTACGCGGTGGAAGATAGCTAATGGCCGTCAGAATACTCTGTAGTTCCAGCACATTCTCGTCAACCTCACCCAGTTGCTCAACCAGATCCTCCAGCTTATAGCTCAGGATGCCGCTGTAGGTTCCCGGCGCGATGGGCAGCTTATGCTCATAGTAGTAGACAAAAAATGAGCCATCCTCATACACCAGCTTGAGTTGACCGCTCTCCAGGATATTGCCGTACTGGTCGCCCAGGATCGGCAGGAGTACCTGGTTCTCCAGTTCCGGCTTGACCGGGTGCCAGTCGATATCGAAATAGGAGGCATAGATCGAACTGGGGCCATTCTCCAGTACATCCATCCACCAGACGTTGGTTACATCGCCGATGCCCATATGGTTGGGCACTGTGTCGAAAATCAGGCCCATCTGCCGCGCGCGCAGATCCGCCGAGAAGGCCTCGAACGCCTCTTCGCCGCCAAGGGCCGGGTTCAGTTCTCCATGATCGGTAATGTCATAGCCGTGGCTGCTGGTCACGCGCGGTTTCAGTAACGGCGATGCATAACAGTCGCTGATCCCCAGGTCATGCAGGTATGGAATGATTCCCTGCGCATCCTGAAACGTAAAATCGCTGTTGAACTGAATGCGATAGGTTGCGCTGGGAATCCGGCGCTGATCCAGGATTTCCTGGGCGATAGCGGTAACGGTGGGTGCAGTTAGATTTTTATTTGACCTTATCATCTCTTCACTCTATATCTGTGGTGGTCCCCCTGCTTACGTACTACGTGCAAGGACTCCCCGTGGGATACTCCCTCTGAATGCCTTGCGGACTGTCCTGACTCACAGCCATGCTGCAGGTAGCGCAACTACCTGCGCTGCTGCGCGAACGGTTTTTGCACATCCATCATCAGTCTATCCGGTGTGCCACATTCTATTATAACAGGCTGTACGCAGATAGATGCAGAATGGACCGGAATGTAGCCGGTTGCAAGCGCGGCTCCAGGCCACAGACTTATGATCTACACGACTTACGCGGCTCACGGCATGTCCAGAAATGTACCCACCCGCTGCTCATGCCAGTATTCGCCCGACCCACCGGCCCGCACAAAGCCGACATGCCCACCATGTCGGGGAGCCTCCAACCAGAAGCAGTGGCTCTGTTCGGCTTGCTTCTCCGGAAAGCATGCCCCGGTGAGAAAGGGATCATCGCGGGCATTGAGCAGCAGTGTCGGAATGGTAATACCGGTGATGAACTGCGTACAACCGGCGCGGGTCCAGTAGTCCTCGGCGCAGCTAAACCCGTGAAACGGCGCGGTGTAGAGATCGTCAAAATCCTTGAAGCTGCGCAGACGGCGGAGATCGGCGGGGGTAACATGCGGCTGGAGCAGATCTAGCTTCTGCCGGAGCTTGCCCCGCAGTGAGTGCAAAAAGTAGCGCATATAGATCTGATTTTGCCACTGCGCCAGCTTATGTGATGTCGCCGTCAGGTCACACGGCACCGAGATGGCGACCGCACGAATGATTGCCGCCGGCAACGCCGCGCCCTGTTCTCCCAGGTATTTCAGCAGCAGATTGCCGCCCAGACTGAAGCCCACCAGCGCCAGTTGCCGGTAACGTGCCTGCGCCTGCACATGCGTCACCACAGTCTGCAGATCGTCCGTGGCACCGCTGTGGTAGGCCCGCGCCTGCCGGTTGGGCACACCGCTGCAACCTCGCAGGTTCAGTGCCAACGCATCCCAGCCGCGCCGGTTGATCGCCCGAACCATCCCGCGCACATGCAGTCGGCTGGAACTGCCCTCTAGTCCATGTAACACAATCACTGCGCGGTCAGCCTCAACCCGCGCCCAGTCGAGATCCAGGAAGTCATCGTCGGGCGTGGTGATACGCTCACGCGCGTAGCGTATCCCCGGTACCCGGCGGAAGAGGACCGGGTAGAGCGTTTGTAGATGTCCATTCCGCATGAGCGGCGGCGGGATGTAGGTTGAGTGACTGATCAGTGGCATAGGGTGAGAATTGAGCACTGATGACGAGAACACGACGCGTCACAGGGTTTTTTCATACACCGTGTCCGCGAATATGACAAAGCAGCCGTGCTGTATACAGTGTAGGGCTCTTGATCTATTCATCATCCGGCGGGCGCAGCATACGTATCTCTTGTCCATCTTCCAGCCGTATTCGGTAGCCAGAGGTCTGTTCATTGGCCTGAAGCGACTCGCTGGATGTGCCCTGCGTCTGCAATGCATCCAATTCCTCAACGGTCAGACGGGGTGTTTCCGGACCATCCGGCAGGGTGAGGATGTGCCGAAGAAACCGGTCACGTATCGGGCCAAAATCCTTATGCAGCCGAATCGATAGCGCACGGTTCTGGTGTAATGCTTGCAGCAACACCGTTTTGGCTTCCTGATCGCTGATCTCCTGCATCTGTTCACCGGGAGGCATTCGCATCCCATTTTGCCAGAAGTCCAGAAACGCCGTGACTGCCTGTTCGGGTGGCCTGCGCGTATAGTGTGTCACATCCTTGATTGCCCCCTCCCATGGCGGTTGGTAATCCAGCAGGAAGCCCAGCGCTTCGACCCGAGTCCGTTTCCGATCCGAGTAAAAGAACACTGTGACCGTTCCCTGCATCCTGTTAGCGTGCATAAAGGCGCGATAAAACGAGCTTTGGGCAAGCTCAGCGCGTGTTGCACCGACATCGTACCCAGTTGCTTCTAACCAGGTGAGCGCCTGTATCTGTTGCTCATCGTCAAGGGCGCCAGTACGCACCAGGTGCTCCAGTCTGGATAAAGCCTCCCGGCGTTGGAGCCAGTCAGTCAGCACCGCATCAAGCCGCGTATGCACCGAAGCCGGCGCATGCAGCCGTGCTGTGAGCAGGATTGGTATAAGATTGTCTGCACTGACGCCCTGGTTGATCGTATCAAGCCGGGAAAGCAGCACTGCATCATCAGCATCCGGATCGGCAGCAGCATGGAACAGGCGATCCAGCCGAGGACGCAGATTTGTCGTTGCGGGCAGATTCGGTCGCCGCGATTGTTTTTTGCGTTTTGGCATATAGATATATCCTTCCGTGCGTAATCTCGGTAGGGGGTAGCTTATCATATATCGGTTCAAACGGGAAACGTAATAGCACAGCTAGCTGCTGAACTCTGCTTGAGATGTTTTGCGCAGAGGGAAAAGTTAAAAGTTGCGCATTCATGAGAATGAAATGCACCAGGCTATTACCGGCAAAACAACTCACTGCTGCGAGTAAACGGCTGGTTTGCCGGCCCACTGCGTAGCGCGTATCACAAAAGAAAACACACGAGGCAACCCCCGTGTGTCTTCCGCGTACATGACGCTAACAAAAGAATTAGTTCAGTTAGGGAAACGCCGGAATAATCTTCTCATACCAGACCGTACTGAGCGTTTGCCCGGTAGCACCAAGAATCGCCACACACACAACCATGATCAGCACCAGGATCAGACCGTACTCGACCAGACCCTGCGCGGGGCTACGGGCAAGAATGCAAGCCCGGAGACGCCACAATTTACGCTGGATCATCTCTGAGAGGGCACAGAGCAGCATAGATAGCCACCGCATTACGTTCACCTCCTTTCGCAGAAATAGTAACCACCAGTTTATCAAAGTATACTTACTATAACATACTGCACAAAACATCATAAATAGTACACTGGTCCCACTCTGTAGTAACCCTAATGCACCAGGGTTGCTCCGGCTACAACCGGAACGATGGTACTATCAACCGGATGTTGGGCCGGGAAGCAGCAAAACGGGAGCCGATTCAGGTGAGCCGGCTCCCGTTTATCAATCGGGCCGTTTAAACAAATGTACTGCCGTGCATCTGTTCAAACGGCCTATGTACATGCGCACCGCGCCACGCGTGTCAATAACACGCGTGACGCGGTGGGTGTTCAAATCGGATATGTACGCCCACCACGGCCGGCGAAGCCGGCGGCAGCATGGTACTCTTTTATCTTTTGCACAAAAAAGTTGCACAGCGTGCAACTTTTTTGTGCAAAAGATTGAAATCTTCCGCCCTGCCGGAGGCGACATTACCTGTCGGGTCAGGAACCACGTCACGCGTGTCAATAACACGCGTAACTATGTATGTTGTGATATCAGGCTCGGCACTACCCGCTCTTCAGCGCTCGCTCGTAGACTGCCGGGTGCGACAGCAGGTAGTCGTAGGCACGCAGGCCTGCGCGGGCACCCTCACCAATCGCGATCAATACCTGCTCGCCAAAGGCGGTGGTGACATCACCCGCCGCAAACAGTCCCGGCACCGTGCTCTCATTCTTCTGGTCGATCACAATGAAGCCATGCGGATCAATTTCGGCCACACCCTTCACCAGTTCGCTATTGGGTTGCAGGCCCATATCCACAAACGCAGCGTCCACATGCAGGGAGCGCGTTTCCCCGTTGTGCGTCACAATAATCTGCTCAATGGTTGACACACCCTGTATTTCGCGGACGCCGGCTCCTTCGAGAATCTCGACGTTGGGGCGCTGTTTCAACACATCAATCATAGGTGCGTTCGCCGGTACTGCTTCCGGCTCAATCAGGAAGACCTTCTGCGCCGAGCGCGATAGCTCAACCGCGCCGCGCAGTGCCCGCTCTGATGTGCCAATCACGGCGGCAATTTTGCCTTCAAGCAGGATTGCATGGGTTGTGGGGGAATAACCAATGCCCATCCCCAGGAATTCCCGTGCTCCCGGCACTTCCAGGTTGCGGGGGGTGACACCGGTAGCCACGACCACTGCCGCGCCTTTCTTCACCCCATTGCGCGCCGTCTCAACATGGAAATAGTCTCCCACCTTTGTCACGCGTACCGCGCGATCCCGGAGTGTTACTCCGGAGCGTGTTTTGACCTGGCGCTCAAACAGATGCACTGTTTCTTCACCCGCCAGTTGCGCCTCGCCAACCGGCTGCTCCTCCGGAAATGCCAGATGAACCAGGATATGGCCGACCAGGTAATCTTCCTCGGAGCGCAGGGTGAGCCGATTGCCGGTCTTGCCCCCTAACTGCTCATAGATGACCAGTACGTTGAGATGCTTACCCAGGGCCGATGAGGTGGCCGACAGTGCGGCTGCACCGCCACCAATAATAATGAGGTCATGCATGTTCTGCCTCCCTAATACGTGTATCCTCTTCGATACCGGTAGGGCTGCGCGTCGGGTGTTCTCTCCCGTCGTCCTACCACGTTATCGATTGCCCGCTTGATTGACGCAGCTTTGCGTCAGCGTTCGCGTACTATCTGCCGCCGATGAACGGCAGTCGGTTGCCTCTCCGCTGGTGGTGCCCGGTATGCGCCGGTTTTATCCGGCAGGTTGACTGCCCGGCAGAAATGCAGACAGCCGAAGTATACCCCATCGCGGAAATGAGCGTACCTCTACCATACCAGCGTCAGTTACAACAGAGTCGCACACCCGGCAGTGTGTTACGAATTGCAGTATAATATGGTTGGACTTGCATCGTACAACATAGTATAACGCTATCTACCGTTTTATGTCATCCTGTGGCGCGAATGGGCGCGCTGCCTGACCCGCGCGCTGCTTCTCTCGTCTGCGCAGTGTATCGGCGAGGACTTCGTATCTCCGACAGTAGCACATCGGCACTTATCCATCTGTTACTGACACGAGGTACGCGGTCGGTTCCAAACCAGGTGTCTGTCTGGACAACCGCCCTGCCGGAGGCGAAAATTCCTTTTGGGTCAGTGACCGCGTACCTCGTGTCAATGAGCACATGTTTGTGCAAAAGAATACAAGAGTACGATGTTGCCGCCGGCGAAGTTGGTGTCTGGGTCCGGCACCAGGCCGGAATGATCCGGACCATGTACATCCTATCAGTACCCCACGTTACACGGTGGGCGTAAAAAACCGACCGCGTCCGTCGTGTTATTGCACAGAGCATGACATGAGCCGCTTGCAATTCCCGGAGTTACGTCTGTGATGAGATTATCTATCCGCTTCCGCGCTGTTGTCCTCCTGCCGCTCTTGCTTGTGACGCTGTCTCACTGCCGGTTCGTCAATGATGCTACTGAGCCGGTGGTCCAGCAGCCAACACCCCTTCCGGTCGAACCGACGCCCGTGCCGCCAACCGCTACGCCCGTACCTTCCCCGGTACCAGGCCTGGGAGCCAATGGTGCGGTTGTGGCCGAGGTGTTTAACCAGGTCGCCCCGGCGGTAGTGCGGATTCAACTGCGCGATGGTCTGGGCTCAGGCTTCCTGCTTGATGATCAGGGGCATATTGTCACCAACAATCATGTGGTCGAAAATCAGTCGCGGGTGCGAGTGCTCTTCACCGGGCTGTTTGAAACCCAGGGCCGCGTGGTGGGAACCGATCCCGACAGCGATCTGGCTGTCATCCAGGTTGATGCGGTGCCTCCCGACGTTGAGCCGATCCCACTGGGTGACTCGGATGAACTGCAGGTCGGTCAGCTTACGATTGCGATTGGCAACCCGCTGGGACAGGATCGCACCGTGACGACCGGGATTATCAGCGCGCTCGGTCGTACCCTGGCCGAGACGCCGGCGGGTTTCTCCATCGGCGGGATTGTGCAGACCGACGCGGCGATTAATCCGGGTAACTCCGGCGGACCCCTGCTCAATGCCCAGGGCGAAGTGATTGGCGTGAACACTGCAATTGCGACTATTCCCAACCAGTTTGGCGGGAGCCAGGCGAGTCAGGGCATTGGCTTTGCGGTGCCGATCAACCTGGTGAAGCGCGTCGCGCCCGCGCTGATCGAGCAGGGCCGCTATGAGCATCCTTACCTGGGGATTGGCATTGGCGAGCCGATTACCACATTGATCGCCGAACAGGAGGAGTTGCCCGCGCCCGGCATTCCCATCAGTCCGAATGATCCCGATGGACCGACCGCGCGCGCCGGTCTGCGCGAGCAGGTGATCCTGACGGCCGTCGATGGGCAGGAAGTTGCCTCGAGTGATGATATTATCTCCTACCTCGAGTTGCAGAAGCAACCGGGTGATACGGTAACTCTGACAGTGGTCAATGCGCGGGGAGAACAATCCGACATTCAGGTAGAATTGGGAGCCCGCCCCGGTAGCACAGCGGGGCCGGACTCGCGCAATCCTTTCCCATGATATTGATCTGGTATCATGAGCGTATACCGGGCTCCCGCTGCCGTACCCGAGAAGCCGACCGGCGTGCCGGAGCCTAACGACCACACACATGCACCATCAGGCGATCCGGAGTTAAAGCTATTGTGGAGAAGTTGTGGTGAATACTAATTCTCAGAACTCTGAGCATACTCCGACAGATGAGCAGCACCCCGCGCCGGAAACAGAAACTGTGCAGCAGATCCATGCGCCAACCGATGAAGTTGCTCCTGAAGATACATCACCGTCGGCAGCGGATAAACTCTTTCCCATTGTCGGTATCGGTGCATCTGCCGGTGGTCTGGATGCATTTGAGAAGTTTTTTACCAATATGCCGTCCGACAGGGGCATTGCTTTTGTCCTGGTGCAACATCTTGACCCGACCCACGAGAGTATGCTGGTGGATATTATCCAGCGCTATACGCACATGGAGGTTGTGCAGGTTGTCAACGGCATGGCCGTTCAACCCAACTGCGTATATATCATCCCGCCGAACCGGGACATTGCGCTACGTGACGGAAAACTGCACCTCTCGCAACCGGAAATGGCGCGTGGGCTGCGCCTGCCGATTGACTTCTTTTTTCGCTCCCTGGCGGCGGAACTGCACGAACGCGCTATCTGTATTATTCTGTCGGGAACGGGGACCGACGGCACGCTGGGCCTGCGCGCTATCAAGGGTGAGGGCGGCATGGCTATGGTCCAGTCACCGCCATCATCACGTTATGATGGCATGCCGCAGAATGCCATTGCCACCGACATGGTTGACTACACGCTCTCCCCGGAAGATATGCCCCAGCAGTTGCTGCAATATGTCCGACAAGAGTTTACAACCGACCAGCGCAAGGCCGAGCCCCGTCTGGTCCAACCGACCGATACCGACGCACTGCACCAGGTATTTATGGCCCTACGCAACCGGACCGGGCATGACTTCTCGCACTACAAAACCAATACGGTCATGCGCCGTATCGAGCGCCGCATGACCGTCAACCAGATTGAGCGGGTGTCGGACTATGTGCGCTTTCTGTGCCAGAACAACCAGGAGGTGGAGACGCTTTTCCGGGAGATGCTGATCGGCGTGACCAGCTTCTTTCGGGACCGGGAGGCTTTCAATGCACTGCGGCAGAAAGTCATATCAAAGGTGATAGAACAGCATAAACCGGGACAGACCATACGGGTCTGGGTGCCCGGTTGCTCAACCGGCGAGGAGGCCTACTCGATTGCGATATTGCTGTGCGAGGCACTGGATGTCTTGGATCAGCCGTACAATATTCAGATCTTTGCAACAGATATTGATAGCCATGCCATTGACAAGGCCCGCGCCGGGATTTACCCGAATAGTATTGCGGCTGATGTTTCACCGGAACGCCTGCAACGCTTTTTTAGCAAAAAAGACAATACTTATCAGGTGAACAAACAGATCCGTGATGTCGTCGTTTTTGCCGTGCAGAGCGTCATCAAAGATCCGCCCTTCTCCGGCCTTGACCTGATTAGTTGCCGCAACCTGCTGATCTATTTGAGTAGCGAACTGCAGAAAAAAGTCATTCCGCTGTTTCACTATGCATTGAAACCGGGCGGCTTTCTCTTCCTGGGTACCTCCGAAACCCTGGGCGAGTTGGCTCATCTCTTCACCACCATTGATCGGAAGTGGGCCATTTTCCAGCGCTCAATCGAAGCAATGCCGGTAAAGATACCGCCGGACTTTCCGACCAAAACTTCCCGCAAACCGTATCCGGCGCAACAACCGGCTCCGTCATCATCCAGGCCGGTTAAACCGAATCTCCGCACACTGACCGAACAGGCACTCCTCGAAACGTATGCACCACCCTGCGTGCTGATCAACCCCCATGGCGATATTCTCTATGTGTATGGTCGCACCGGCAAATATCTGGAACCGGCGGCGGGCGAGGCCAGTTTTAACATCTTGCGTATGGCGCGCGAAGGTTTGCAGCGTGTGCTCCCCACCCTCATCCGCGAAGTGCAGGCCGGTACGGCAGAAATCTACCGCGAAGGCATCCGCATTGCTACCAATGGTGATATGCAGGTGGTGAACCTGCGCATGCGCCATGTATCGCAGGGTATAATCATGGTGACATTCGAGGATGTCGCCCTGCTTGAACCGGTCGCGTCACCCCCGGAGCAATCCGCAGATACGCCTGAGGAAAAAGGCCAGCGCCTCGCAGCCTTGGAGCAGAAGTTAGACTCGACCCGAGAGTACCTGCAAACGACGATTGAGGAGTTACAGGCATCAAATGAAGAAGTAAAATCCTCGAACGAGGAGTTACAATCCACCAACGAGGAGTTACAATCCACCAACGAAGAACTTGAGACCTCCAAAGAAGAACTGCAATCAGTCAACGAAGAACTGGTGACAGTCAACACGGAGTTGCGCAGCAAAGTTGAACAATTAAGGCAGATTAATAATGATCAGAAAAACCTGCTTGTCAGTATGGAAGTTGGTGTCATCTTTCTTGATAAGCAACTGCATGTTGTTCGCTTTACCCCGGCCATCAACCAGGTCGTGAACCTGATCGAGTCAGACATCGGCCGGCCCCTGGAAGATCTGATGCCCCGGCTCAGCAATATCGATCTGATGCAGAAAACGCAACATGTGCTGAAAACGCTGGAATACTGTGAAGAAGAGGTCTCTACCCGCGATGATCGCTGGTACCTCATGCGGATTATTCCCTATCGTACCACGGAAAATGTTGTCGAAGGATTGATTTTGACCTTTGCCGACATTACCTACCAGAAACAGGTGCAGGAGGAACTGCGCTACCTCTCACAGGCACTGGAGCAGGGATCCACGATCCTCTTTATCACCAACCTGCAGGGTGATATTGAGTATGTGAATCCGCAGTTCAACAATGTGACGGGGTATACGTCCGAGAGCATCCTGGGGCAAAATGTGCGTATTCTGCTGACCGAACAGGATCTCGATGTGTCTTTTGCGCCGATTTGTAAGCAGGTCAGCATGGGCGAGGAGTGGCGTGGTGAGATGTATAGTCGGCGGGAGAATGGTGAAGTCTACTGGCTCTGGCTGGTCGGATCGCCAATTCGTGATAAAACCGGTACAATCACGCAGGTGTTGTTTATTGGTGATGATATTACCGGCCGCAAACAGGTAGAAGCCGATCTCCGCGCCAGTGAACGCTTTCTGCGCGGGATCTATAACGGCATTGATATTCCGATTTTTGTTGTCGAAGTAACCGATACAGGCGATTTTATCTACGAGAGTAATAACCCGGCCAGTGCCCAGATCATCGGCTACACGACCGAGACGCTCCGGGGCAAGCGTCCGGAAGACCTGAGCGATACCCTGAATGCGGACGCGGCGGCCCAGGCGCGCAAAAACTACCGGCAGTGCCGCGAAACCGGCGCGGTGGTCGAATATGAACAGGTAGCGCACGACGGCAACCAGTCCACCTGGTGGCATGTGCGACTGGAACCGCTCAAGGATGAACAGGGGCAGATCTACCGCATCCTGGGCATTGCCCGGTCAATCACCCAACTGCGGCAGACGCAAGCCCGCCTGGAGCGGCAGCAGGATCTGCTGACGGCCCTGGATGCAGGGTATGATCAGGTAGAGACAACTGCGGATGAGCAGTACCTGCTGACGGTTTTTTGCCGGTTACTGGTGAACCCTGGCGATTACTGTCTGGCCTGGGTTGGTCGCGCCGCGCCGGATAACCCCGATCATCCGGAGCCGGTCGCCTATGCGTCTGCCACGGAGGAAGCAACGGACTGGAGCGTAACCGGGCCGGAACTGGCGCTGGCCCGCACAGTGTTACAATCCGGGGAACCGACCATTATTCAGAACATCCCGGCCGACCCGGAATACGCCGACTGGCACGCGACTGCTAATGCTGCCGGATATACTGCCGCCGCTGCATTGCCGCTGCCGGGCACGGAACGAGCGCATAGCGTTCTGGTGGTTTATGCCGCCACGCCAGATGCATTTGACACAAGTGAGCAAACGCTCCTGCAGCATATCACGCGCATCATGGCAGCCGTCTTACAGTTGTAGTACACCCGCTAACGGCTGCAGATAATCACCAGATGTATTACAATAAATAGAGTTATAACCAGGACGAATACAGAACAAATTACCGGATAGCATTGTACCAGAAGTTTTGTTTCTGTAGTTTTCCAGGAGGCTGTTTGAAAAAGTCGTTGTAGGTCACGCTGGATGAATTTTGGAAAATAGCTCGGATATGCGCCCCAGGAATTCCGGCTTGAGCCGGTGGGATGCCTGCCGGAACAGTGGCATACTGCCGGGAACACCTGATCCGGCGGAAGCCGAGACTCCCGATCCGTGATGTCCGGTGTTAATGTGCAACGTTCATGAAGCGTGACCTACGGGGCAGAGTGTTGGGCCGACATCCGGCCTGTACAGGCTCCTTTTCAGGCAGTTTCTCAGATCTTTATAACACCATCATACGTGCGAGGAAGTTTGTGAGAAAACCAGACAATCAGACCAACCAATCCGAAGACACCACCGGGTCGGCAACCTTGCGACAGCGCGCCGAAGCCGTCTTGCAGGGTGCAACTATCAATCTGGAAGACATATCCGTTGAAGAGGTGCAGCGCCTGATTCAGGAATTGCGGGTGCATCAGGTGGAACTCTCAATCCAGAATGAGGAACTGCGCCAGGCCCAGGAAGAGATCAAAGCCTCCCGCGATGCCTATATTGATCTCTATGATTTTGCGCCGCTGGGCTATCTCACGATTGCCGATGAGCAGATTGTCGAGGCCAACCTGACGGCGGCAACGCTGCTCGGTGTTGAGCGCAGTGCGCTCCTCCAACAGCCGGTTACCCATTTTATCTTGCCGGAAGACCAGGACATCTATTACTTCCATCGCCGGCGACTGACCGAAACCCAGGTACCGCAAATGGATCGCCTGCGTCTGCGCCAGGGCAATAGCTTCTTCCACGCGCGCATCGAAAGTTCGGTCATTGTTCAGCATGGCAAAACTGCCGGCTACCGGATGGCGATTATTGATGTGAGTGAGCAGGTAGTGGCGGAGGAAGCGTTGCATGCTGCTCATGCGCACCTGGAACAGCGTGTGCTGGAGCGAACGGCCGAACTGGAAGCAGCAAATCGTGCCCTACAGGACGAGATTACTGAACGACAGCGCACCGAGGAAGCCCTGCGCCAGAGTGAGGCCCGTTTTCGCCTGGTGCTGCAGGATTCAGCCGTGGTTGTTTTTGCTCATGATCGGGACCTGCGCTACACTGCAATTCACAACCCCACCTGGTACTCCTCGGCGCAAGACTTCCTGGGCAAGACCGATGAGGAACTGATCCTGCCGGAATCAGCCGCAACACTCACAGCCATGAAGCGGCAGGTGTTGGAAACCGGAACGAGCATGCGCAAGGAGGCTGCGCTCCAGTTTGATGGGGAAACCCGCTGGTATGATCTGAAGATCGAGCCGCAGTATGATCCCGACGGCAGTATCATCGGGATTATCGGCGTAGCGACGGATATCACGGTGTACCGCCAGGCAATGAATATTGAGCGCCTGCTGGCCGATGCCAGTGAGCCGTTAACCCGCTCGCTCGATCCGGATGAACGCCTGCGCAGCCTGGCTCATCTGATAGTTTCCACCATTGCCGACATTTGCAGCATTGATACCCTGAACGATAACGGCATGCTGATCCCGACAACCGCCGTCAGTCCGGACATTACCGCAGCCAGTTCGGAGTATCGTTGGACGGAGCCTTATGCGATTGACTTCAACAGTAGCCATCTGGTTGCGCAGATTCTGCGCAACCGGCAACCGCTGCTCCTGGAAGGAGTTGAAGATACCGATCTGCAGGCGATTGCCCACGATACGGAACATCGGGCGTATCTGCGCGATTTGCATATCACTTCCTGCATTGGTGTGCCGTTAGTGGTGCGGGAACAGCCAGTCGGGGTTCTCAGCATGTTTACCACCGGCGCGCGGCAACGCTACGGCCGGCATACTCTGGCGATTGCCGAGGAACTGGCCCGGCGCGCGGCACTGGCGCTCGAAAATGCCCGGTTGTATGCGGCTGAACAGCAGGCGCGCGCCGAGGCCGAAGAAGCGGTGCGCGTGCGCGACCATATGTTCCGGCTGATTTCGCATGATCTGAAATCGCCCCTGGCAACGATCCGGGGGTATGTCCAGTTGCTGCAGCGGCGGATTCATGTCCAGAACCTCGCTGACAATGAACGGATCATGCGTGGCCTGAAGAATATCGAAGCCGCCACCATGCGTATGATCCGGCAGGCGCAAGAACTCCTGGACCTGGCATCGCTCCAGGCGGGTCAACCGCTGACACTCACCCTGGAGCCAATTGACCTGATCGCGCTTGTCCGCCAGGTCGTTGATGATAGCCAGCAACTAAGTGAGGAACACTCCCTCCTGACGCAACTCACACCGGCGCGTCTAACCTGTGCCGGCGATATCGCCCGCCTGGAACGGGTGCTCACAAATCTGTTGTCAAACGCGATCAAGTATAGTCCGCGAGGGAGCAGCGTGTTTATTACCGTAAGCCGGGAAGAGGAGCAGGGCACAAACCGCGCGGTGGTAACGGTGCGTGATCAGGGCATTGGCGTTCCCGCCGAAGATCTGCCCCGGCTCTTTCAGCCCTTCCAGCGCGGCAGTAATGTCGTTAAAACATTCACCGGGACCGGGCTGGGCCTGGCAAGCACTCGACAGATTATCGAGCAACATGGGGGAGAGATTAGCGTGACCAGCGCAGAGGGCGCGGGCACGACCTTTACCTTCTGGTTGCCGACACAGGAGGAGGCCTAAGAGACGGTCTGAAAAGATGATGCGCGCGGTCCCACGGCATGCGCGGTGCCCTGCGCCACCGGACAGCGTCCCCGGAGTCCCGGCGTCAGCCGGTTCCGGCCACCCACCGGCTGACGCCGGGACTCCCGCTCCGGGGCCGTCGCTCCATGACCAACCCGTTTCAGACAGTCTCTAAGGTCAATACCTTTCAAATACGCTCGCGCAACGCCACAAAGCTACAACGTGTATGCGGTTCTTGGCGCCCGTTGCGGCGTTGCGCGAGCGTATTTGAGTAGCAACAGCACAAATCTTTTCCAACGCGAAAGGCTTCGCTAACAGCGAAGCCCTGGTAATATGTATGCAATCTTTAGCTTGAACGCCTGTGGCATGCCGCGTATCAGTTACACCAGCTCCGGGCACGGCCGGCCGGGAGTTGTAGCACCTGCCCCAGCACCGCACTAGTGAGGACATCTGGATCGATCCGTCCGTCACGCAGGCCAATTACCCGATCCATCTGCTGCGCAACGGTAGGATTATTCGTAACCGCAATAATTGTCAACCCCTGTTCATGATTCAGCCGCCGGAATAGTTCCAGCATCCCATCACGCATCTGAGGATCATCCAGGGCCGACGGCTCATCAACCAGCAGCATCGTCGGGTTGTTGACCAGGGCGCGAGCCAGAGCCGCGCGCTGCTGCTGCATCGGGGTCAGGATTGAGGGCCGCGCATGGGCAAACTCCTCCAGGCCGACCCGATCGAGCGCTGTGTATGCCTGCTGCATGCGCTCCTGCTCGGACATGCGCCCGAAGGCCAGCGGCAGTGCCACATTCTGGAGCAGCGAGAGGCGCGGCAGCAACCGAAACTGCCGGGAGTAGATGCCGATGTGCGCATGCCGCATTTGCGCCTGCTCAACCCGGCTCAACGCGGACATTTCCTGCCCGGCGAGCCGGTAGTGACCGTACGATGGTCGATCCATCAGCCCCAGGATGGCAAGCAGGGTACTCTTACCACTGGTAGCCGGCCCCATAAACGCAATCATCTCGCCCCGATGAATCGCCAGGGAAACCGCGTCCAATGCGACCAGTTCCCGGCTGCCGGTCTGAAAAACCTTCGAAAGCTGTTGAACTTCAACCACCGGCTCAGTCACATAGTTGAGCATGCACACGTTCTCCGTGCTACTATCCGGCTCCAGAACTTATGAGCAGTTGATCTCATATCTATACATATTATAAACGCATTGCACAGCTTTTGTCAATAGAAAATTAACAAATTGGCGGAATGCCGACGCAGCGTATAGCTTCCCACCGCGATCAGCCACAACCCGCAACCTGTGCTATATTTCACATGACAGGAGTTACGCGGTCGTTGACCCGACGGCAGATTCCGTCTCCGGCAGGGCGGAAGGTTCCTTTCTTTTTCAGAGCCTGTCTGAAACGGGTTGGTCATGGGGCGACGGCCCCGGAGCGGGAGTCCCGGCGTCAGCCGGGGTGTGGCCGGAACCGGCGGACGCCGGGACGCCGGGGGCGCGGTCCGGTGGCGCAGGGCACCCGGCATGCCGTGGGACCGACGCGCATCAGCTTTTCAGACAGTCTCTCAGACCAGCCAACAGGAGTTATGAACGTGTCACCGGGAACTGTGCTTATTGTTGATGATGAGACGAGTATTCGCAATGTCACCCGCGCTTATCTGGAGCACGAGGGCTTTCAGGTGATCTGCGCAGATAATGGCCCTGAGGCGCTGACACTGGCCGAACAGCACCGGCCCGATCTGATCATTCTCGATCTGATGCTGCCCGGCATGGATGGCATGGAAGTCGCGGCTCGCCTGCGCCAGGAGTCGGATGTCTACATCTTGATGCTGACGGCGCGCAGTGAGGAAGCCGACCGGGTTGCCGGACTGCGCATCGGCGCGGATGACTATCTGACCAAGCCGTTTAGCCCACGCGAACTGGTGGCACGGGTGCAGGCGATCTTGCGCCGTCGTCGGGGAACCGCCGAGCCGGACATGTCCCTACGGTTTCAGCATGTGCGCGTTGATGCGGAACGGCGCGAAGCCTGGGCCCACGACCAGTCACTTGACCTGACCACCACCGAGTTTGACGTGCTGCTGGCGCTGACGCGGCATGCAGGCAAGGTGTTGAGCCGCGAGCAACTGATGGACCTGGTGTGGGGCGCGGATTTTTATGGCACCGACCGGGTCGTTGATGTGTATGTCGGGCAGGTGCGGCGCAAACTGGAAGCGGTTACCGGCGAGACCCTGATCCGTACAGTACGCGGTGTGGGCTATAAGTTTACGGACAAGCGCCGATGAAACTCTGGCGACAACTGCGCTGGCGGATCATTGCCGCCCAGATCGTTGTGGTCATTGTCGGCGTGATTGTGCTGGCCTGGGTTGCGGATGCCATCGCCGTCAGCACGGTAACGGAAGCCCTGGAAGCGGCGCTGCTGATCCTGCCCGGCGATGCGGCCCGGCTGCCGGCGGGGCGGGTCAGTCAGGCGCTGCTCGCCAGCTATCGGCAGGCGATTACGCAGGCGTTGTTGATCGCCGCTCTGGCCGCCACGGCGGTGGGCATAGCGACCAGCCTGCTGCTGACCCGCGAGATTCTGCGTCCGCTGCGCCAGATTGGGCATAGCAGCCGGCGTATCGCGGCCGGTCATTACGACGAGCGTGTCACGGTGCCGGGCAGCGATGAACTGGCGGCGGTGGCCCACAACTTCAACCTGATGGCCGACACGCTGGCCCAGGTTGAACAGCAGCGCATCACGCTGATCGGCAATGTAGCGCACGAACTACGTACACCGCTGGCCGGGTTGGAAGGTTATCTGGAGGGGCTGATCGATGGGATCGTGCCCGACGACCCGGCGACCTTTAGCTCTATGCAACGCGAAGTACGGCGACTGCATCGTCTCGTCAATGATCTGCAGACGCTGTCGCGGGTGGAGGCGGGGCAGGTTTCGCTCCAACTGAGCAGCTTCGATCTGCTGCCGCTGGTGCAGCATGTGCTGACGCAACTGCACCCCCAGGCCGGCGTACAGCGGCTTGCGCTCCGCCTGGAAGAGCCGTCCGCGTCAATGCAGGTGTATGCCGACCCGGATCGCACCGCGCAGGTGCTGCTGAATCTGGTGGGGAATGCCATTCGTTACACCCCGGCGGGCGGTAGCATCACTCTGCGCCTGACCAGCGTCAATCGGATGGCCTGCCTTACCGTGACGGACACAGGTATCGGTATTCCCGCCGAGGCACTGCCCTACATTTTTGAACGCTTCTACCGGGTTGATCGTTCGCGTGCGCGCAGCAGCGGCGGCAGTGGCATCGGGTTGACGATTGCCCGCCATCTGGCGTGGGCGATGGGCGGCGATATCACCGCCGGCAGCCCCGGTGCAGGTCAGGGTAGCAGCTTTTGTTTGACGCTGCCGCTGGCAACCGGCGACAGTTCGCCATAGTCGTTTGCCTGCGCCACATGCCAAGAGCCTCCCGGAGGGACGCGCCGAAGCGCGTCCGCCGCCCGCGTTGTTCCGCATATTTCCACCACAACGCCCATGCGCCACATGCCGACAGATAGCCGGCACGGATATTGCGATAGGCATAGTCAGAACCGTGTATATTGCAAAATACCGAGCCAGGAGGAGTTTATGACCCGGATAGAGAAAACAATTGATGTCAATGTTCCCGTGCATGTGGCTTACAACCAGTGGACGCAGTTTGAGGACTTTCCCTATTTTATGGAGGGCGTGTACGAAGTACGACAACTCGACGAGAAGCGGCTCTTCTGGCGGGCCAAAATTGCCGTCAAAGAAGAGACCTGGGATGCCGAGATTACCGATCAGACGCCTGATCAGCGCGTTGCCTGGAAGAGTATCTCCGGCGCGGAGAACGCCGGCGCGGTGCTGTTCGAGCCGATTGATGCCGACACAACGCGGGTAACGCTGCGGATGGATTATGAACCCGAAGGACTGCTCGAGAACCTCGGCGACTGGATGGGCTTTGTCTCCCGCCGGGTTGAGGGCGATCTGACCCGCTTTAAGCAGTTCATCGAGGCGCGTGGTCATGAAACCGGCGCATGGCGCGGCGCGATCCATGGCGATAAAGTGGAGAGCGACCCGGAGGCCGTGCGTGCGTTCGCCGTGGGCGATTCAGGTCCGGGAGAAGTGCTGTAAGAGGGTAGGAGCGGGAGCGGTGGGTGGGTTGCTGCTAACCTGCCCACACATAGCAATCCTACAGTTGTCGTAGTGCGGCCTTATGAACGTTGAGAAAACAGTCCGGATATGAAATGACCGGGAGGCCCGGCTTTAGCCGGTTTGGATGCCCGCTGGGATAGCAGCATACTGCTGGAAACGCCCGATCCGGCTGAAGCCGAGACTCCTGAGCAGCGATATCCGGATGAAAAATTCAACATTTTGCAGGCGGTTGGGAGCGAATCCCGAAGAACCAGTTCACGCTCAATCATAGTAGGATTGCTATATCATGTGCATGCCCGGCTGGATCATGTTGATCCAGCCGGGCATTGTGCATGCATCCCTCGTACACGCCAGCTAGTGTGCCAGGCGTGCAATGTCGGACCTACCGCACGATGAGCGGGAGGTAGAGTTCTTCAGGGACAAAAACCGGCCCGACTTCGATAGTGACGGTGGCGATATTTGAGTCGGCCTGACCGTCGTTGACCTTAAATGTAAATGTGTCCATATCCTCAAAGTCTGTCTCCGGCACGTACGTGAAACTGCCGGTAAGCTCATCAAGCTCAAAGGTCGTGGCATGCTGTGGCGCGTCAACCAGCATAAATGTGAGGTTATCGCCATCTGCATCCGTCCCGACGAGTGCTTCCGTCAGTGTCTCATTGGCCGGCATGGTAAATGCAGCATTGCTTGCTTCCGGTGGTGTATTCGCAGATAGATCGATTATCCGCCAGAGTTCAGTTCCACTACTACCATCGTTCGCGGTAAAGAAGACGCTGGCCTCATCCGGTGCGGTATCGACCACCGTGAACTGTGCCGGGTTGGAGTTAGCAACGCCCGGAGCAATATCCTGCACCAGCGTTGTCCCGGCGGTTGTCCCATCAGTTTGCCATAACTCGGCACCATTCGTCCCATCGGCAGCCCGAAAAATAACCAACCCCGCGCTGACCTGCGTGAACGCTTGCGGCAGCGCCCCGGACGGGCCAGATAGAATATCTTCTAACAGCGTTGTACCGGCACTGGTGCCGTCGCTCTTCCAGAGTTCCCGCCCTTCGGTACTTGTCACAGCACTGAAGACAATGGTTGTACCGTCAAGGCGTGTTAAGTCGCGCGGCGAAGAACTGGCTGATCCAGGATTAATGTCCGATACCAGTTCTGCCCCCGCGGTGGTAGCCTTCCAGAGTTCCTGTCCACTGGTACCATTATTCGCTCGGAAGAAGAGTGTACTGGCAACATTCTGGAGTTCTTCAGGTGATGAGTCTCCTGCACCCGGATTAATGTCCTCAACCTGCAACGTCCCGGCCACCGTACCGTTGCTTCGCCACAACTCGCGGCCATCAGCCGCTGTTCTAGCGCTGAAGAAGAGAACGCCATTGACATTCGTCAGATACTCTGGATCAGAGTCGTTCCGACCAGTGTAAATATCACGGAGCAGCGTTGTTCCCGCCTGCGTACCATTACTCTTCCAGAGTTCACGACCACGACTATCCTCGGCGCTAAAGTAGAGTGTATTTCCTACCGGTGTCAATTCCTTCGGATTAAGCGCCATACCTGGAGACAGATTGATTGTGCCCCCAAGCGTTCCATCGCTCGTCCAGAGTTCCCGGTCAGAGCTATTATCTTGAGCCACAAAGTAGAGCCGATCACCAACGGCTGTCAGTTGCGAAGGGTTAGAACCACGCCGACCAGGGCGAATATCGGCAAAGAGTTTGGTGCCGCTCGCTGTGCCATCGCTCACCCAAAGTTCTTCGCCATGCTCACCGTCATCAACAACAAAGAAGAGGGTTCCATTCACATTGATCAGATTCGTCGGGGATGAACCGGTTGGTCCGGCAATAATATCTTTAACCAGGTTGGTACCGCCTGCCGTTCCGTCACTCTTCCAGAGTTCTTCGCCCCGGGTGCTGCTAAAGGCAACAAAGAAAAGCGTATCCCCAACCATCGTTAGTTCTCGCGGTGCCGAGCCACCCTGATCAACATTGATATCCTTAAGCAGCTTGGTTCCAGGCTCGGTGCTGTCACTGATCCAGAGTTCCCAACTACTCACCGGATCATAGGCAGCGAAGAGGAGTTGATTGTTAAACGCCGTCAATGCATATGGAGATGAGTCATCCGCTCCAGGCACAATATCTTTTACCTGGGTTGTTCCACCCGGTGTCCCATCGCTCTGCCACAACTCAACTCCGGTGCTGCCATCATCTGCTCCAAAGTAGAGGCGACCATCGACATTGGTTAATGCGTAGGGCGCGGAGCCCACAACACCGGGATGGATATCGGCGGCAAGGGTAGCGTTTGCGTTACTATTCGTATTATCACTGGCCCAGAGTTCACGTCCACTCGCTCCATCATCAGCACTGAAGTAGACAAAATCCCCTACCAGTGTTAGCTCCCCAGGAAAAGAGTCTCCTGCGACTGGGTTAATATCAAAATCCTCAGTACCTATCAACGTACCATCAGTGCGCCATAGCTCAAACCCATTCGTTCCGTCAGTAGCACTGAAATAGAGCCGGGGTGTTGCGCCGGCTATCGCCGTCAGTTCCTGTGGAAATGAGTCACCTGCGCCGGCATTAATATCGGCAAAGCGTTCCGTGCCAGTAGATGCACCATTACTGCGCCATAATTCAAATCCGGTAGTCCCATCCGTTGCACTAAAGTAGAGTCGTCCATCAAAAACGGTCAGGTTTTGGGGATCTGCACTGGCTCCTCCTGGATTGATATTCTCGACGAGGGTCGTTCCACCCGATGAGCCATCACTCTTCCAGAGCTCTCGTCCATCGCTGGTTGTTTCAGCAGAAAAGAACAGGGTACTTCCCAGCGCAGTCAGTTCTCGGGGTGATGAACTACCTACTCCCACCTGAATGTCACGAACCATGACCGTACCCGCAGTAGTGCCGTTAGTTTTCCAGAGCTCCTGCCCCCGCGTATCATTCTCGGCTGTAAAGAACAGTGTTGTTCCAACAACGGTTAGTTCATCAGGGAAGGAAGGACTGGCACCGGTACTGATATCCTTGACCAGAGTCGTTCCGGCAGCCGTACCATCGCTCTTCCATAGCTCAACCCCATTTGTTCCGTCGTCAGCAGCGAAGTACAGGGTACCATTAACATTGGTCAGGTTGTAAGGGAATGAACCACTTAAACCAGGAAAGATATCCTTGACCAGGGTCGTTCCGACGGTGGTACCGTCTGTTTTCCAGAGTTCGGTGCCATGACTATTGTCTTCAGCAACGAAATAAGCGGTATTGGCAATCGTGATAATCTCATATGGAAAGGAAGAAGGTGCCGGGTTCAAATCCATATTAATGTCGAGAACCAACTCCGCCGGACCGGCCGCCCGCACCGGGAACGACATACCAACCAACCCGACAACCAGTGCCAGCAAGATCAGCCATGCGCTGCTGCGCCCCGGCCGCCGGTGCAGGTGAGCAACTGGTGAACGAGACAGGGAAACCAGAGAATTCATAGTAATTTCTCCTGTGTGTGATATCTATTGTATCCATTAAAAGGTGTGTATCAGCGCCGTTTGCAAAATGTTCATAGCAGCCTTTCTAGCCTCGGTCGTACACCGGGAATACTTCGGAATGCATGTACGCTCCTGCCGGCATATATTTAGTACATCGGTGAGGTTTATCCAGTCATCCTACCTCCTTTCTGTATGACCACCGCTACCTCTTCTTTTCCATAAAGAGGAACGTGATTAATATACTACTTGTCCTGGTAGATGAATAGTTAGCATAGAAGGAATAGTCCTATTGTACAACAGAATGCGTGAATAGATCATTTTATAATCTGGGTTTTAAATGAAATATTTATTATTGGATTTCAATAAATTATTTACCAGCTTTTACATTCTGTAGTATGACTGGTTCAGAGGGTTGAGCAACTAGCCCGGATGTGGAGTGCGGCAACATAGCTGCCGCTTCCTGTTTGCCGAGGTACGGTAAAACTGACTGAAGCCGGGACTCCAGCGCATGGGTATCTGGATTTTTATAAGGCGGCACTACTTGGCCCTGAGAGGTCAGGGCTGCCTCATCCACGCCTCGATCTGGCGTGCCAGTTCCTCTAGATGCGCAACCGGACACTCCCCTTCCGGATAGATGCGCCGCAGTTCATCGTAGATCATCCAGAGATCCAGGCGGTAGGTTGTGGTAAGCTGCACCGTGGCAGTGTAGAGGTCGCGCACGTCGCTCGGTTGTATCGTGCCGGGCGGGGTGGCGGGCCGGTCGGGGCGTTGCAGGCGTAGCGCGCTGGTGGGCCGCCTTACCCGGTGCGTGATTCGAGGCGTGGGGCGGGGTGGCGGTAGCAGTTCCGGCGGGCGGGGCGCAGTGGTGTGGGGCGTGCTGCGGCGGGACTGGTCCAGGTCGGCCAGGGTTGTGCCGTAGGTCTCCCGCAATTGGCGCTCCAGGATGGCGCGGTTCTCCCGCGATAGGTAGATGCGCGCCGGGGTCTGGTTGCCGGCCACCTGGCGCAGACACCGGGTGGCCGCCTGCAACACAAAATTGTTCGAGGTCTTGAGTTTGCGTGCCAGCGCGCAGGCAAACAGGCTGGGGCAGTTCCAGCCCTCGGTGCCTTTATTGACCAGCAGGATCACCCGGTGTGGGCTGGTCGGATCATTCAGCCGGTTGAAAGCGTCGATCTCCCATTGCGCGGAGCGGCTGGTGTTGGTCAGCACAACGGTAGGTGGCTGGCCGGCAGCAAACAGGGCGTGCTCAATCACGGGCCGCAGCTCCTCCAGGTCGTTCGTCTGCGGGAAGTAGATTGCCAGCTTCGCCGGAGCGCCATTCGGCAACTGCACCCCGGCATAGTCGTGGAAGAAGTCGGTGATGACCTCGAAGACAAACTGGTCGGCGTTGGTCGCGTCAAACCGGTAGGCCTGAATATTTCCCGCAACCTCTTTGAGAATACCGTCGGCGATGCCCGCCGCCAGGCCGTACCAGATGACGACATCGCGCAGGGGTTGACGCGCAAAGTAGGGCGTGCCGGTTGTGTTGATCACGCCGATCAGGTTAGGGCTGTGACGATGCAGGTAATCGACAGTCTGGCGCACGCGCTTGAGTTCGCGCCCCAGTGCCGGTCCATACGTGTGGTGTGCCTCGTCCGCGAAAACGGCCAGATTGGGCAGGCCGGCGAGGGTTTGCAGCCGCAGATTCGCTACCATAGTGCGGGCAGTTGGTTCCGGTGCAAAACGTGTGCCGATGTCGCGCCGGCGGATCGTCTCCTGGCGAATACGAATCTTCTCGGTGTTGGTAACGATAATGTTGAAGCATGACCCGCGAATAACCGGCAGATCTTTGTCGCCATCGCGTGTGAAGGTCAGCTTGACCGAGGCGGCAAAATCCTTAAACAGGCGCGGTGGCAGAATTCTGGCATACGGCACATCTGCCAGTTCCCTCAGCGCCGCGAGAATCGTCTTACCTGGTGCAAACAGCAGCGCATTCTGGACGAATGGCCCATCGGGGTAGTCCAGCGCCATGGCAAACTCGCCGGCGATAATTGCGCCAATCAGCAGGGTTTTGCCTGTGCCCATCGCCAGCGCCAGGATGTAGCTGGGGTAGGGGAGGGTGAAGCTTTCGTGCAGCGCTTCCAGTTTGTGGGCGCGCACGAAATCGCTGTCGCACCTGAGGCGCTGCCAGAGGGCGGCCTGTCCCTGCGCCGCAATAAAGTCCCGGATGGCCGGGCTGGTTAGCCCCAGCGCCGCGCAGTGTTCATCCGGATCGGGGAAGAGTTGTTTGTAGAGTTCAACAATATGGGGCGTCTGCGCCACCAGCCGCAGGTACCAGTAGGTCTCCAGGGCGCGCAGTTGGGGCGGGCGCAGGAAGTGCGCTGTCCGGGTCGCCGGATCGATCTGGTAGGTGAGGATCTCGCTGATGGTGGGCGCGTTGGCGCAGGGATAGCCGCCGCCGCGCCAGGCCTGAACCAGTCGCGCCAGCCGTTGGTAGAGATAACTCGTCATAATGCCGTAAGTCGAGTGGCGTGAATATTACCGCGTTACCCGTTCAAGTATATCACAGAGAACTGCGAACAAAGCAATCGGGCACCAAGCAGAGATTGTGTGCAGTCCCAGCAGAGGGTTGTTTGTTCTTTGTTCTCAGAGCTTGTCTGAAAAGAGTGTGTCATGGAGGTACAGCCCCGGCGCGGGACTCCGGGGGGCTGTCCGGTGTATCCGGGCAACGATCATGCCGTGTGACCGACGCGCACCCCCGTTTCAGACAGTCTCTCAGTTGCTTTGTGCTTGCAACGTCACATATAATGTTCCGCATATTTGCCGAGAACGCCGAGGATTATGCAACACACAAATCTATTTGCTACACTGCTACTCCTGTTCTGTATATGTGTGAGTGGAGCATGTACTCCAACCATCGCCGAACTGGATCTGAACGATAATTCGCCCGCCGCGACTGTCACGCCGAAGGAGGCCGACCATCCGGCAACGATCCATCCCGCGTTCCGCGAAACATGGCGACTGCTGGGCGGTGAGCGGGCCGGGCCACCGCTGCGCGATCCGCTCTGGCTGGATGGCCGCCTGGTGCAGTTCTTCGATCATATGTGGCTGGCAGCCCGTGACGCGGATGCCGGTGAGGTGGTGGCGCTGCCGCAAGCCGCCGACTGGCAGACGCATGTGCCGGAAGCGCTACTGACCCTGGCGGCCTCTCCCCGGCGGGCCGAGATTGCCCTGGCAGATGCACCGCAGGCGCAACTGGTGACGGTTGCGCCGCTGCAACCGGTGACGCTGGCGCTGCACATTGCCGACTACAGCGGTCCCGCCGAGCTTCAGATGTATGATGCGCGTGGGCAGCTGGTTGACATAAAATCTGTAACGATTGCCGACGGTCAGGCGACGGTTGAGCTGCTGCCACGAGGCGCGCTGGGCAACCAGTGGGCGCTGGCGCTGGTCGAAGGGCAGTTAGCCGGGGCACGCCGTGATCTGTTCACCCTCGACGCGACCACCGAGGTGCAGACTGGATGGGCCGAACTCGATGCGCTCTACCCGACCGTGCGCGGCTTTATGGAGCAGAAAGTCGTCAGTTATGACTTGAATGGTATGCCGGTGCGCGGCTACCGCTCCCCCGACAACCCGCTGCTCTGGCTGCGCGATCATGTGCATCAGGGGCGGGGTTTCCGCTATTTTGAGCAGGATGTCACCAGCCTGTTGGATGCCTTCGCGCGGGCGCAGTTCTTGGATGGCAGTTTTCCCGATGTGCTGGACTACCCGGAACTGGGGATGCAGGCCAAGCGGATGGACCCGGAGTCGGACCTGGAATACCTGTTTGTGCAGGGGGTCTACGAGGCCTGGCAGATGACCGGCGATGATGACTGGATGCGCGGCAAGCTGCCGGCGATGCGGCGCGGGTTGGCCTACATTACCAGTGATCCGCTACGCTGGGATGCCGAACGCGGGCTGATCCGGCGGCCCTACACGATTGATACCTGGGATTTTCAGTATGGCCCGACGGCGATCAGTCCCGACGGCAAACCCGCGCCACGCCACTGGATCGATGATCAGACCATCTGGGGGATCTTTCACGGCGATAACACTGGCCTGGCTTATGCTATGCAATTGCTGGGGCGGATGGAGCAGCATCTGGGGCATGTTGCTGCTGCCCAGGACTGGCGCGAACAGAGTTGGGGCGTGATGCAGCGGCTCAATGCGCTGAGTTGGAATGGCTCGTTTTTTATCCACTTTATCCCGGTTGATGGGCCGCTGGAGGTGCCGGGGGTAGATACCGATATGCAACTGAGCCTCTCGAATGCCTATGCGCTCAACCGCGAGGTGCTGACCTTTGGGCAGGGGGTGGATATTGTCACCTCTTACTACCATCGCCGCGATTTTGACCGGGCCTTCGCCGAATGGTATAGCATCGATCCGCCTTTCCCGGAGGGCAGCTTTGGCATGGGTGGTCGCACCGGCGAGCGTCCGGGGGAGTATGTCAACGGCGGGATTATGCCGCTGGTTGGGGGCGAACTGGCACGCGGCGCGTTTCGCTATGGCGCGGAGGCGTACGGCTTTGACATCCTGGAGCGCTATGCCACGCTGATCGACCTGAGCGGCGCTTCTTACCTCTGGTACTACCCGGACGATGCCAGTCCCGGCATCTCCTCGCTCGATACTGTCCCGACCGACGGCTGGGGCTCCAGCGCCATGCTCGGTGCGCTGATGGAGGGTGCCGCCGGGATCGAGGATCAAAGTACGCGCTATCGAGATGTTGTTGTCAGCCCACGCTGGACCGCCGCGCCGGGAGTTGACTCGGCCCGGGTGGTGGCGCGCTATGGTGCATCCGATGGCTATGTGGCCTACACCTGGGAGCGCACTGCACAGGGCCAGCGGCTTGACCTGACCGGCAGTTGGGAGCATGCGCGGGTCCGGTTGCTGCTGCCTGCCGATGCCCCGAAGGAGGTGGCGTTATGGGTTGCCGGCAACCCGGCTCCCGTCACGCTTGAGGAACGCGGTACCAGTCGCTACGCTGTTCTGGAGGCTGCGGGGGGAAACGTACTGGTTACGCTGGAGTTTTGATGTGCAGATGACGAAAGGAGCAGGCCATGTCCTGGGCTGATCTCTTGTCCGAGATTGTGTCGTTGGTTGGTCCGCGGAATCTAGAGATGACGTTACGGGTCGGGTTGGCGTTGCTGGTCGGAGCCATTCCCGGCATGGAGCGGGAGTATCATGGCTCGCCGGCCGGCCTGCGGACGCATATGCTGGTGGCGGGAGGGGCAGCCTGCTTCACCCTGGTTTCGATCTTCGGGTTTGGTGACGGGGCCGATACCAGCCGTGTTGCCGCCCAGATTGTCTCAGGTGTAGGCTTCCTCGGTGCCGGGACGATCTGGTTGAAGGATTCCGGGCCGGGTGGCCTGACCACGGCGGCCGGGATCTGGATGGTCGCCGCGATTGGGATGCTGCTGGGGGCAGGCATGTACTGGCTGGCGGTTTCGTCGGGCGTCCTGCTGTTTGTCACGCTGCGCATTCTGCGCTCCGTAAAGCAACAGACATAGTTCCCTTTCTATAACACAAATTACGCGGTGGGCCTTCAAACCGGACAGTTACCCCGATGAACGCCAGATGCGCCGGCGGATGGACGACCGCGTAACTCCTGTTATATAACACGAGTTACGCGGTTGCTCACTCAAAAGTAACTTTCACCTCACGCTGCCGCAGGCAAAACTGCTTTTACCTGGTCAAAAGCTCCATTGGAATACCTATCGTGTAAGCCGTATTGCATAGCAGAAAAGGCAAACAAAAAACCAGGATAAACTGGTTGTCTGGCAAGGCTTTATCCGGCACAGTTTGTTCCAGGTTCCTTTGGTTTAGGTTCTCTACACCTATAGCCTAAGCATGCCCGTGAATGTAAAGTGTGATCATGTGCTGCCAGTAAGCCCACTCGTGCGCCCAGCCATGCCAGATCCGCAGAGCATGCCAGATATCTTTATCCCAAAGGATCTGTGAGAGACTGTCATTACTCCAGGTTAGTTCATCGTCCGCGCCAATCGCCAGGATAATCTCCAGTTGCCGGATTTGTGCCAGGCGCTCCGCGTCGGTCAGATTGGGCAGAAAATCAACCGGGTTGTGAAAGTAGACTGCGTCGGTGTAGTGCGGGAAGAGTTGCCGCACATCGTAGAGCCCGCTCAACCCGACCAGGCGGTTCACCCGGTCGGGATGGCGCAGGGCGAAGAGAGCCGCATGCGTCGCGCCAAACGAGCAACCGGTGGTGATGAGTTGGTCGTGCTGGTTGGTGGCCTGCACAAACGGCAACACTTCGGTTAGAATATACTGTTCATACTGATCGTGACGTTGCATGCGGGTGTCGGTGCCGGCACTGTTGTTAAACCAGCTCTCGTCGTCGATGCTGTCGAGGCAGATAAGTTGCAACGCGCCGGACTCAAGTTCCGCAGCAAGGGCCGCAACCATGCCGAAATCTTCATAATCGTAGAAACGCCCCTGTGACGTGGGGAAGACCAGGCAGCGCGGGCCGGCATGCCCAAAGACCAGCAGTTCCATCGGGCGGCCCAGGGCAGCGCTGTGCCACTGCTGATATAAACGGTGCATTGAAAACCCTTTATCTCATTAGGACTTACGCGGTCGGTTCTCAACCCGGCATGTGCCTGGATAAACGGCCCGACTCGCCTCCGGCAGGGCGGTATATGATGTTCTTTTTCACGAACATTTTGCACTATGTGCAAAATGTTCGTGAAAAAGGATGGAAGATTTCATGCTGCCGAAAGCGAATCGGGCTTCCATCTGATCAAACCTCCAGTTTGCGTATCCACCGCGTAAGTCGTGTAATAGAACACGCATGACGTGGTGCAGACTGTTCCATCCGCGTGTCGGACCTGAAAGCTGATTCTGTCCTGCCGGAGGCGATATTCGCTTCCGAGGCGGTGAACGCATAACTTTTAGTGGAACCGGACGGACGTAGTAGTGTGTAGGTCACGCTTCCAGTGTGACGACACCGCGTAGCGCGTATCATCGTGTGAACGACATAATGTTGTGCAAGACCCAGGAACCTGTGGGCGGTTCGGAGCCTCCCGCAGGTTTTCGTATGATTGAATAAGGCGCTATCATATCCGGCCTGGTAGGGGTTGTCAATATCAGCTACCACAGGGGCGCGGCATACCGCGCCCCTTCACGCTGCCCGGCATAGCGTAAATAGAGAACAAAGGAGTGCGGAGTCTTATGTTATTAGACCAGCTAGAAACGACTGCGCCGCTGACCTGGCGGCAGATTATTCCAATGGTGCTTGGCCGCCTGATCTGTAACACGGCCTTTCGTATGATCTATCCGCTGTTAACCTTTCTGGCGGCCGGGCTGGCGGTGGATCTCCAGACGGCCAGCCTGCTGGTGACGGTGCAGGTCGGCGCAGCGCTGATCAGTCCCCTCGGCGGTATTATGTCGGATGCGCGGGGTGAGCGCACCACGATGATCTGGGGGCTGGTTGTCTTTAGCAGCGGGACGTTGATCTGTGCGCTGGCGCGGCAGTTCTGGCCCTTTCTCCTGGGGTACGGGCTGATCGGTTTGGGGACGGCGCTCTACCTGCCGGCACTGCAGGCGTATGCCAGTGCCCGCACCAGTTATGCCCGACGTGGGCGGGTGCTGGGCATCCTTGAGCTGGGCTGGGCATTATCGGCGCTGCTGGGCGTCACCTTTTTAACCTACCTGGTTGAAGCGCGTAATGCCTGGGCTCCGGCTTTCTGGGTGCTTCTGGGGATGGCGTTGCTGCTGCTGCTCTGGACGCTGCTGCGGCTGCCGAAAGTCAACCATGCGCGGGCGACCGGCGCGGCGGGGGGATGGCAGCTCAGTCTGCGGGTTATCCGGCAGCCGGTGGTCTGGGCGGCGCTGATCTTCCTGATCTGCATTATGGTTGCAATGGAGTTGCTCTTTGTGAGCTACGCCGGCTGGCTTGAGGAGGTGTTCGGCGCAACGGTTGAGCAACTGGGGTTGGTGTTCGGGCTGTTGGGGGTGGCCGAACTGGGGGGCGCGGCTACGGCGGCCCTGCTGACCGACCGCCTGGGCAAGCGGCGCGCGGTTGTCACCGGGTTTGCGGCGGCGGCGCTCTTTCAAGCGTTGCTGCCGCTCAGTGCCGGGAACTGGGGTCTCTTCCTGGTTCTGTTTCTCTGCATGGGCTTCTGTTCCGAGTTCGCCATTGTCTCTACCTTCCCGCTGCTCAGCGGAATTGTCCCGACGGCGCGTGGCACCGTGCTGGCGCTGGGCGTCAGCGCCATCGGAATGGGTCGGGTGATCGGGTCACGCATAAGCGTGCCGCTGTGGCGGAATGCGGGATTTCTCGCCAATGGCCTGCTGGCCGGGGGGTTCTCGCTGCTGGGTGCGTTGATCTGCCTGCTACTGGTGCATGAGGGCGAGCGTGCCGAGGTTGCCGAGGTACGCCGTCCGGATGCAGCTACGGGGTGATCGTTTGGCGGGCGG
>Ga0207419_1000126_pt1 | contig 59802 bp, 54 predicted proteins | sample ElkSloMetagenome_4_FD_184723 | JGI IMG/M metagenome (GOLD analysis project Ga0207419, IMG submission 184723) | Hot spring microbial communities from Elkhorn Slough, Monterey Bay, USA - MD2A (version 2) | ecosystem: Environmental > Aquatic > Marine > Intertidal zone > Estuary: Microbial mat ...
GGACACTCAAGTTCGGCCAATATTGCTTTGGAAACTAGCGCCCTATACTTTAGATCGTTAGCGCTGCTTAGAATATCATCAATCATGAAGCAGCCCGATTTATATTTTTCGAGTTCTTCAATATAACCTTGCTGCAAATCTGACAATGTGAATATAAAAAATGGTTTCTCATCCATTTTATTTGTTTCGTCAAGGTCAGTGAAGAATCTATACTCTGCACCGTTCGTCAATATCGCGATTTTTGCGTCTGTAACAGAAAAATACCTAAAGAGCTGTGAAGCACCCACGTTATCTAAATTCGTTCCAAATGTCTTACATTCAATCAAGATTTGAACCAAGCCATCACTCATTATCGCATAATCAACCTTCTCTCCTTTCTTAATGCCATGATCCGAAGTGTACTCTGGAACAACTACCGTTGGATCGAAGACGTTATATCCAAGTGATTGTACGAATGGCATGACTAACGCGTTTTTTGTCGCCTCTTCGGTTTTTAGATTCGATCCTATCGAGTCTATTCTTTGAGAGAGCTTCTTAAGTTCATCAAACAGTTCGGACATGGCCTTGTCTCCTTTGTGGTGACGATCAAAAGATGTTCCTAATGGTATTCAAAGCGAATACCGTAATCAACCTGCCTTTTGTTGTGGTTGCGCCATCAAGAACCCCCACACTAGATCGCTTCCGCGCAGGACCGGGATTGGTTCGGTTGTTGCGCGGCCCACACGACCCGTCGTCGGGTTTTCATTCCGACGGACCCCTCACCGCCCGAAAATAAACCGATACGCGAGGCGCATCCCGCCGACGAAGCCCGCGAACTGGGCACACAGCGCCGCGATCCGGGCGGCGGTGGGGTCGTGCTCGGCGGAGGGCGGTGGCAGCAGGATGGTGGGGATCGGGGCGCCGGAGACTGCTATGCCCACAAAGCAATAGAACAGGGCAAACCCGGCGAGGATTGTAGAGACAACGACGTAGTTTGCGCTCGGCTCAAACCTCGATGCACCATAGAGGGCGAAAAACCCGGCGCCAAGCCCGATCATGACGTTCGGGATGATATCGCCATAAATACTAACGCCCATGGTGATATCGGGCCAGTCCAACGCGTTCATGCTGTCGACGTACAGCTCGAAGACGCCGCTGTACATGGACGCGACGAAAAAGCCGATCGAGAACCCCACGCCGGCGGACGGAACGCAATACAGAAGCGCTTTCGCGGTGGATCCGTGTGTGTGGCGGTCCATGGCATCCCCCCCAATATCGTGGCCGGAGTGGCCCGGCGTTTCACCCCTCTCGCCCGGAGTCGCGCAAATGTGCGGTCGTAGGGTGCGCTTGACCGCCTTGAAGAGGCGGGCAGCGCACCGTTGAACCGACTGATGGTGCGTTGCGCCTTCGGCGCGAACGCACCCTACCAATGGTCCTCAATCATGTTTTCGCATACGGGTTCTCGCTCTTGCGCATAAACAGGCGCACGGGCACGCCCTCGAACCCGAAGGCGTCGCGCAGGCCGTTGACCAGATAGCGCACATAGCTGTCCGGCAAGTCCTCCGGTCGCGAGCAGAACACGGCGAAGGTGGGCGGGCGCGCCTTGGCCTGGGTCATGTAGCGCAGGCGGATGCGCCGGCCGTGCTGGCCCATGGGCGGCGGGTGCTCGCCGGTCATGGCCGCCAGCCAGCGGTTCAGGCGGCCGGTGGAGACGCGCCGGTTCCAGATGGCGTGCGTTTCCAGCACCGTGTCCATCAGCCGGTCAAGATTCCGGCCCTGCAGGGCGGAGACGGTCACATAGGGCACGCCCCTCACCTGCGTCAGCGAGGTTTCCAGCCGGTCGCGCAGGCGTTTCAGGATGCCCTGGCGGTCGGCCGCCGCGTCCCACTTGTTCACCGCCAGCACCAGGGCGCGGCCCTCCTCGACCACCATGCGGGCGATGGTCAGGTCCTGGCGGTCCAGCACCATGTCGGCGTCCATCATCAGCACCACCACCTCGGCCAGGCGGATGGCGTTGAGGGTGTCGGCGACAGACAGCTTTTCCAGGCTTTCGTGGATCCGACCCTTGCGGCGCAGGCCGGCGGTGTCCACCAGCCGGATCGGCCGCCCGTCATGCACCCAGTCCACGGCGATGGCGTCGCGCGTCACGCCGGCCTCGGGGCCGGTCAACAGGCGGTCGTCGCCGATCAGGCGGTTGACCAGGGTGGACTTGCCGGTGTTGGGCCGGCCTACGATGGCCAGATTGAGCGGGCGGCCCGGGTCCTCGGGCTCGGGCTCGGCGTCGTCGTCAGCGCCGGCGGCGGCACGGGCCTCCAGGTCGCCCGGGGCGGTGTCGGCCTCCCCCGCGTCGTCGGTCGCGCCCTCGGCTTCGTGCTGGAGGTCCAGACGCGCGTGCAGGGCCTGTTCGTGCGGCAACAGAGCCTCGAACAGGGCCGCCAGACCGGTGCCGTGCTCGGCCGACAGCGGCACCGGCTCGCCCAGGCCCAGGCTGAAGGCCTCGTACAGCCCGGCCTCGCCGGCCCCGCCCTCGCACTTGTTGGCCACCAGAACCACCGGCGTCGGGGATTCCCGCAGCACCTGGGCGAAGTGCTCGTCCACGGGTGTCACCCCGGCGCGGGCGTCGATCAGCATCAGCGCCACGTCGGCCTCGGCCAGGGCGCGTTCCGTCTGCTGGCGCATCCGGGTTTCCAGGGCGTCGGCCGCCGCCTCCTCCAGGCCGGCGGTATCGACGATGCGCAACGGCATGTCCCCCAGGCGCCCGTCGGCGAAGCGGCGGTCGCGGGTCACCCCCGGCGTGTCGTGGACGATGGCCAGACGGCGCCCGGCGAGGCGGTTGAACAGGGTCGACTTGCCCACGTTGGGGCGGCCGATGATGGCGACGGTCAGCGGTTTCATGGCGTGTGCCCGGCGGGCCTCAGCGGTAGGCGATCAAATCCCCGCCGTCGGTCAGGATGAGCAGGGTGTCCTGGGCCAGCACCGGCGGAAGGGTCACCCCATCCGGCGCGTCGACGTACCCGAGAACCCGCCCATCATACGGCGAGACGGCAAGAATTTCGCCGTTGGAGCCGGGCACCACCAGCCGGTCGGAGGCCAACATGGGGCCGGTCCAGGTGATCGGCCCTTCCTTGTCCTCCGGATCGTCCCAGCGTTGCAGCGGCGTGACCCAGAGAACCCGGCCGGTTTCGGCCGAGACAGCGGCAAGGTCGGCGTCGGCGGTGACCACGAACAGGAAGCGGCCGGCGATCCAGGGCTGTTCGACGCCGCCAAGCTCGGCCTGCCAGATGCGCTCGCCGGTGGCCAGGTCGATGGCCGTCATGAGGCCACTGTGTCCGACCACATACACGCGGGGTCCGGCCATGACGGGCCGTCCGCGAATGTCGCGCAGGTTGCCGGCGGCGTCCGTGCGCCGCACCATTGTCACCGAGTCCTGCCACAGGACGGCACCAGTCTCGACGCGCAGGGCGAACAGTTCGCCGGACGAGTAGGCGACGATCACCGTGCCTTGGTCGACCGCCGGCGCGGGCGCGCCCAACAGGCTGGCCACCTCCGGCGAGCCGGCATGGGTCCACAGCTTGCGGCCGTCCTGGGCGGCCAGGGCGATGGTGTGGTTGTCCATGGTCACCACAAACACGCGCCCGCTGTTCAACGTGGGCGCGGCGCGCACCGGGACGCCGACGTCCTCGCGCCAGATCTCCTCGCCGGTGGCGGCGTCCATGGCGATGACCTTGGCGAAGCCGGTGGTGGCGTACAGGCGGCCGTCGTCGCCGTACGCCAGGCCGCCACCCAACAGATAGCCGTCGTCCTCGTCCTCGTCGCGGTTGGGCAGGTCGCGGCGCCAGATCAGGTCCCCGGTGGCGAGATCATAGGCGCGCACCTCGGCCTCGGCATCGATGGTATAGACGCGTCCGCCGCCGATCACCGGCTCGGCCAGCAGCGCATTGCGCGAGCCGGACCCGGCGCCAACGTCGCGGCGCCAGATCTCTTCCGGCGCATCCCCCAGGGCCATGTGGTGCATGGCGTGATTGGCGTAGCCGCCGGCCATCGGCCAGTCGTCGTTCGGCACCGGCGGCGGCAGGCGGATGTCGCCCGGGTTGCCGGTCACCGCTGGGGACAGCCGCACCTCGCGCTCCAGCACGCTGATGCGCTTGCCGGGAAGGGGATCCTGCGTGTCGGCCCCCAGCCAGCCACAGCCGGCCAGGGCCGCCACCAGGCATCCCGTCACAACCGCGCGCGTCCCTCGTGCGATGCCGTTGCGCATGGCTCAGCCCCCGGCCTCAGACGCCACACCCATCATCACCAGCCGCTCCGACGCGCGGGCCCGAACGCCGGTGGGCGCCTCGCGCGCCTGACTGAGTTCGGTGAACGCCTGGCGCGCCGCGTCGGTGTTGCCGCTGCGCAGGTCCAGCAGGGCCAGCAGTTCCCGCGCCATGAACCGCCACGCGCCATCCTCTTCGGTGAGGGGCGTCAGGCGACCGCGCAAAGAGGTCTCGGACTCCGCGTCCATGGCGTACAAGGCGGCGACCATGGCCGCAGCCTCCCGGATGGCGCCCGGCACGCGCCCGTCGCTCGACACCGCATCGTAGGCGGCGATTGCCTCGGCGGTCTTGCCGGCCTCGGCGAGACTGTTCGCGCGCTGCAACGCGGCCAGGGCGGCGTAGCCGGTCTGGCCCTCGCGGGCCAGCGCCAACAGAGCGTCGTCGGCCGGCACGCCGGCCTGCACGGCGGTGAAGTACCGTTGCGCCTCGTCGGCGCGGACCGAGGCCTGCCACGCCGTCCAGCCCTGGAAGCCGGCCACCACGGCGACAATCAGGACCGCCGTGCCGATGACGTAGCCGCCATAGCGCTGCCACAGCTTGCGCATCTGGTCGGCGCGCAGGTCCTCTTCCACCTCGCGGAACAGGGCTTCCTGGGCCGGGTCCATCTGGTCGGATGGCGGGGTTTCGGGGCCGGCGCGGTTGGGCGTCTTGGCCACGGTCGTCTCCTTGGGCATGGGGTCCGTCCGGCCGCCCGTGGGGCGGCCGGGCGAACACCATAGTCACGGGACGACCGGAAGGCAACGCGGCCAAGCGGTGGTCGGCATATGGCGGATCAAGCCGCCTTCCACTTGATCGAGCAGCCCATGGACGGCGTCTGCTCGCGCGGCCCCTGCCCGCTCTGGGCGACAGCCGACATGGCCTCGAACAGCTCGCGCCGCGCGTCCGGCCCGGCCGGTTGTTTGCCCGAGGAATCCAGCCGCCCCCGGTACTGCAGCCCGAGGTCCGCGTCGAAGCCGAAGAAGTCCGGCGTACACACCGCATCGTAGGCGCGGGCAACCTCCTGAGTGGCATCGTACAGGTAGGGGAAGCGGAACCCGTTGTCGGCGGCGAACCGGACCATGTTGTCGAAGGAATCATCCGGATACTGCACCGGATCGTTGGAACAGATGGCGGCGACGCCGACGCCCTGCTCCATCAGGGCATGGGCATCGCGCACCAGGCGGTCGGCCACGGCCTTCACGTAGGGACAATGATTGCAGATGAAGACGATCAGCGTGGCCCGCGCGCCCCGGATGTCGGCGAGGCTGTAAGTGCGCCCGTCGGTGGCGGGGAGGGAAAAGTCGGGCGCGCGCCAACCGAAGTCGCAGATAGGCGTGTGAACGGCCATGGGTGCTCGATGCCTCCGTGCGGGGGGTGGGACCGGGAAACGGGATTCAACCATCCTTAACCGCTTGGGACGTAGGGTGTCCCGACGGGACGCGCAACGCCAGTGGGGCCTTCGTCGCCGATGAAGCGGCCGGTTGGCGTGGACAGGACGGGATCGAACGTCGATGCACGGGGTAAGAACGCCACCGGCCAAGCGCCGACAGCGGAGACTGGGGGCTCTCGGTCTGGCCGTGGGGATGGTGGGACTGTTGGGCATGACCGGCTGCAACGCCATGTACGACGTGGCCACCCACCCGGTCACGATGGGCGTCGGCGCGGTGACCGTGGCCTCGGTGGTGGCCACGGACAAGACCATTCCGGACCATGTGGTGTCCCTGGTCACGGGCCACGACTGCTCGATGGTGCGCTATTCCACTGGGGGCTACTACTGCGTCCAGCCGCCGGCGGCGAACACGCCCATCGAAACGCGCCTGTACTGCTATCGGACGATCGGCGCGATCACCTGCTACGACCGCGCCGTTCCGGGCGAGGACGGTCGGCTGGTGACCGATCCGCGCCACGTGATCAGCTCGCGTGATGTCGCCGGCCCAATGGTCGGCCCCATGCCCGGCCAGCGGTGAGCGCGGCGCAATCCCGGTCAGACATGCGGGTACCGGGACCGTTGCGCGGGCGTGCAAATTGGGCTCGACAGGCCGGGCGACTCGGCAGAGAATGGCCCGGTCCGGCATGGCTGGGCGGCGGCCCCGCCACGGTGTCGCGAGGGATCGGGAGCAGGGAAGCATCGGTAGGCCCATGTCGAAGATTGTCCGTCTCCTCGAATACAGGCGCGGCGTCCCTTCCGTCCATTTTTCCCGATCCGAGATGAATACCCTGCTGTCTCTGTACAGCCGCCGTGTCATGCGCGGCGAGTGGCGCGACTACGCCATCGACCAGCGCGACGGCACGGCCCGCTTCGCCGTGTTCCGCAGCAGCTTCGAACGGCCCCTGCTCATCATCACCAAGCAGCACAAGGGGCTGCCGAAACCGGGTGCGCTCGCGCCCACCAGCTTCCAGTTCACCGTGCAATCCGGGCGGGAGACGCTGGCCCAGGGCACCAGCCTGACCGAGGTGCTTGAGGTTGCCGATCGGCTGGTCAAGGCGTCCTTCCGCGTGCGGGGAACGTCATGATGGCCACCGGGGAGTCCGCCCGCGTGGCGGACGCGCTTCTGCCGCTTCTCCGCGCGGCGATGGGCGGGGTCGAGACGCGCGATGCCGGCAACGTCGTCGGGCTGTACCTGCAGGGCACGCTGTTCGGCATCATCCAGGATGGCGTGCTGCTGTTCCGGGTCGATGGCCGCACGCGGGCGGACTACGATGCCGCCGAGCGTTGGGACGACCCCGACGAGGCCCCAGAGGACGAGGCCTCCGGCGCCTCATTCGAGGCCCCGGGGAACGCCGGCCTGGCCTCCGCCAGCTTCCGGCGGCTGCCGCCCTTCGTTCTGGACGATGAGGACACCCTGGCGGACTGGGCCCGCAAGGCGTGGGAAGCCGGCAAGCGGGCGCGCGCCGGCCAGATCACCTGACCCTGAGCCGCACCATGCAAGACGACATCCCGGTCCTGTGCGACGGTCCGCCGTCCGGCCCTCGCCTGCTGCTGGCCCACGGGGCCGGAGCACCGATGGACTCGGACTGGATGACGGCGGTGGCCCAGGGCCTCGCGGATGGCGGCGTGCGGGTGGTGCGGTTCGAGTTTCCCTACATGGCGGCGCGCCGCGCCGACGGCCGGCGGCGGCCGCCCGACCGCGAGCCGGTGCTGCTGGAAACCTGGCGGCGAATGATCGCCGCGCATGGCCCGGCCGAGCGCGTGGTGATCGGCGGCAAGTCCATGGGCGGGCGCATGGCGTCCCTGGTCGCCGACGCCGAGGGCGTTCGCGGTCTGCTCTGCCTCGGCTATCCGTTCCATCCCCCGGGCAAGCCCGAGCGGCTGCGGACCGCGCATCTGGGCACGCTGCGCACGCCGGGGCTGATCTGCCAGGGCACCCGGGACCCGATGGGCGGCCGGGACGTGGTGTCGGCGGTTGCACTGGCGCCGGGACTACGCCTGCACTGGCTGGAGGACGGCGACCACGGGTTCAAACCGCGCAAGGCGTCCGGCCGCACCGAGGCCCAGGCGCTAGCCGATGCCGTGGCGGCGAGCCTCGCGTTCATCCAGGCGCTGGACGGCGCCCAGCCATGACGGTGCGGAAACGCTCCATCGCCATCGCCGGTCACCCGACCAGCGTGTCGCTGGAAGATGCCTTCTGGGAGGCGTTGGCGGAGATCGCCCGCGCCGAGGGGCGAACCGTGGCGCAGATCGTGACCGAGGTGGACGCCGCCCGCACCGCCGGTCCCGAGCCGGGGCGGGAGAACCTGTCCAGCGCCCTGCGCGTCCACGTTCTGGCCTGGTATCGCGACCGCTCGCAGCCTTAATGGGGTCTCTGGTTCATTTCCCCATGATCGGCCGGGTCGCCGGCGGACGGCGCGCTCGCACCCGTTCCCGGTGGATGGTGTACAGACCGGAGCCGGTGAGCAGAACCACACCGATCCACGTGGACGCGGCGGGGAAATCGCCGAAGACGACATAGCCCAGCACCGTGCCGTAAATGATGTAGCTGTAGTCGAATGGCGCCACCAGGGCCGCCGGGGCTAGGCTGAACGCGCGCACCAGACAGAACTGCGCCAGCCCGCCGACAATCCCGAGACTGACCAGCGCGGCCCCCTGCCCTACCGTCGGCGGCACCCAGACCCAGGCCACCACGGGCAGGGCCAGCGCCAGCATGATCAGGGCATTGGTGACCGCCACCAAGTGCGGCGGGACCGCTTTGCCGGCCGAGCGCAGGCTGATCATCCACAGCGCATAAAACAGCGCGCCCAGCACGGCCCACAGCGCGGCCGGCACAAACACCGCGCCGCCGGGCCGCAGCACGATCAGCACCCCAACGAACCCGATCAGCACGGCGCTCCACCGATGGATGCCCACCGGCTCCCGCAGCAGAGGCACCGACAGGGCGGTGACGATCAGGGGCGCGGCGAACAGGATCGCGCCGACCTCGACCAGGGGAAGCTCACGCCACGCCATGAGAAAGCTGCTCAGCGCACCGGCGCCCAGCAGGCCGGCCAACACCAGTTTCATTTCGGCGCCGCGCACCTGACGGAACAGAGCGGTCCCGCCCCAGCGCCACGCCAGGGGCAGCAGGACCAGCAGCGCGGCCAGCGCCCTGAACAGCAGGATCTGGACGACCGGAAAGGTGGTCGTGAGCGCCTTGGCCAGGGTGTCCATGACCGAGAACAAGGCCACCGCCAGCAACATGAAGCCGATTCCGCGCAACGGGGCGTCGCCCCGGGATGCGGTCTCGGCCGGAGGCACGGGGTTCGGTGGGGCTTCGGGCCCAGGGGACGACGCGGTCATGGTGGCACCTGGCACGGATGGCGGCAAGCCGGGTCTGCCGAGCGATGCCGGTCTCGGGCGTGCGTCTGTGACCGAGAGACGGGGTCAGTCGAACTTACGCGTATCCTCGATCACCTTGCCGTCGTTGGGCAAGGTGCCCTCATCCACGAACTCGATCACGGCTTTCAGCTTGGTGACCGCCTGCACGGCCTCGGCGATCTTGCCGGCCAGGGCATCGTCAGACGGGCAGGCGCACCGCAGCGTCATGACGTCGTTGGACCGCGCGTCGTGGCTCACCACCAGCCGGCCGCGGGTGACCTCGGGGAAGCGCTTGAGGACCTCGGCCACCTGCTCGGGGTGGACGAACATACCCTTGACCTTGGTGGTCTGGTCGGCGCGGCCCATCCAGCCCTTGATGCGCATGTTGGTGCGCCCGCACGGGCTCTCGCCCGGCAGCACGGCCGACAGGTCGCCGGTGGCGAAGCGGATCAGCGGGTATTCCGGCGTGAAGGTGGTCACCACCACCTCGCCCACCTCGCCCGGCGGCACCGGGTCGCCGGTGCCGGGGCGGACGATCTCGACCAAGACGCCCTCGTCGACGATCATGCCCTCGACCGCGCCGTCCGGCCCCGGGCTTTCATAGGCGATCAGGCCCAGGTCGGCGGTGGCGTAGCACTGATACACATCGATGCCGGCCTCGCGGAAGGCCGCGCGCTGCGGTGGCAGAAAGGCCTCGCCAGAGACCAGGCCCTTTTTCAGCGTCGGCAGGACGACGCCCAGCTCCGCCGCCTTCTCCAGGATGATGCGCAGGAACGACGGCGTGCCGGTGTAGCCCACCACGTTGAGCCCGGCCATGGCGTGCACCTGCTGCTCGGTATTGCCGACGCCGGCCGGGAACACGGGGCACTTCAGGGCGCGACAGCCATCGTCGAAGATCCAGCCGCCCGGGGTGAAGTGGTAGGAAAAGCAGTTCTGCACCATGTCGCCGCGCCGGAAGCCGGCGGCGAACAGCGCCCGCGCCAGACGCCAGTAGCCGACGCGCGAGCCCTCCGGGTCGTTGATCGGTCCCGGAGATTGCAGAATGCGGCCGATGTCGCCCCAGTCGGAAACGAGATCCCCCAGCGGCGGGTGATCCTTCTGCAGCCGGATCAGGTCGCTCTTGCGGGTCACCGACAGCCGCGCCAGCGCCGCCAGGTCCGTCACCGTGTCCGGATCGACGTCGGCGAGCAGGCGACCGAAGTGCGGCGCGGTCCCTTTGGCCAGCGCGATCAACCCCGGCAGGGCGGCGAAGTCCTCCTCCTCGCGCTGGGCCTGCGGGCGGGTCTCCAGGTGGTCGTAATGCTCCATGAGGTACGGTTCCTACAGCCAGCGTTTGCGGCGCTTGTACGATTTCAGGTTCTTGAACGACTTGCGGTGCTCGCCACCGCCGCCGAGATAGAACTCCTTGACGTCCTCGTTGTCCAGAAGGTCTGCCTGAGAGCCGTCCATGACGACCTTGCCGGATTCCATGATGTAGCCGTAGGAGGCCGCGCCGAGGGCCATCTTGGCGTTCTGCTCCACCAGCAGGGTGGTCATGCCCAGTTCCTGGTTGAGCTTGCGGATGATGCCGAACACCTCCTTGACCAGCAGCGGCGCGAGGCCCATCGACGGTTCGTCCAACAGGATCAGCTTGGGCCGGGCCATCATGGCGCGGCCGATGGCCAGCATCTGCTGTTCGCCGCCGGAAAGATAGCCGGCCAGGCCGGTCCGCTCGCGCAGGCGCGGGAAGTAGTCGAGCACCATGTCCAGGTCGCGCTTGATGGCGGCCGCCCCATCCTTGCGGGTGTAGGCGCCCAGACGCAGGTTCTCGACCACCGTCATGTCCTCGACGATGCGCCGGCCCTCCATCACCTGGAAGATACCCTTCCGCACGATCTGTTCGGGGCTCATGTTGGCGATGTTCTCGCCCATGAAGCGCACCTCGCCGCGCGTGACCTCGCCATTTTCGGTGCGCAGCAGGCCGGAGATGGCTTTCAGCGTGGTGGTCTTGCCGGCGCCGTTGGGGCCCAGAAGAGTGACGATGTCGCCCTCGGGGACCTCCAGCGAGACGCCGCGCAGCACCAGGATCACGTCGTCGTAGACGACCTCGATGTTGTTGACCGACAGGATGGACTCGCCCGCGCCCGGCGACGGGGTGGGCGGCGCTGTCGTCTCGGCGGTGGCGTGAGCCATGGGAGGACGGTCCTTCGCGGCGGAATACGGTCGGATCGGAAAAACGGGAAAGGCGGACGCCGCGCCCGGAAAGCCCGGCGTCCGCCTCCTGGACCTTACCAGCCCAGCCAGTCGTCGCGACGCGGCAGGGTGGTCTGAGCGACACGCTCGATGCCGACCTCACCGCCGACGTTGGTGCCACGGTAGACGTTCACGGTCATGGTGCCGCGATGGTCCTCGGCGGTCCAGGTCGAGGGGATGCACACACCCTCCAGGCCCTCGGGCACCCAATCGGTGCGCGCGTACATGCCCTGCTTGATGTTCGGGCCGGTGATGCCGCCGTTTTCCTTGGCCCACTCCATCGCCTCTTTCATGTAGTAGGCGGTGCAGATGCCGCGAATGTAGTGGTGGGTGCGGAACTCGACGTCCGGGTCGGCCATCTCGGAGATGGCGCGCACCGTCTCCATGCCGGGCGCGTCGGAGCCCCAGAAGGCGTTGGCGGCCACGAAGATCAGGCTGCGCTCGGTATCGCCGATGGCCTCCATGGTCTTGCGGTCGCCGCCCCAAATGTTCGCCATGAACTGCACGTCGGTGCCGACCGTGTCGCAGGACTTGAACAGCGAGACCACCGACGGACCCAGGTTCCCGATGTAGGCATAGTCGGCGCCGTTCTCCTGGATCGTCAGGCACTGCGCCTTGAAGTCACCTGGCTTGAGCGAGACCACGACCGGGTTCAGCACCTCGAAGCCGAGTTCCTCGGCATAGGCGGCGCAGGCTTCCTTGGGCGCGTTCGGGTACGGGTGGTTGTCGCCGGTGTGGACGAACTTCGGCGTGCCCTCGCCGCCGTTGGCCTTCCAGTCCTCCATGGCCCACTGCGCCAGGGCGCGGCAGCCGTCGGAGTAGGACGGGCCGTAGAAGAAGTTGTAGGGCGCCGGCTTCTGGGTGTTGGGGTTCTTGCCGGTGGGGTCGGTCAGGTGGCCCGAGTAAGAGGCGGACCAAACCGGAATCTCGTCCTTCGCCACGAAGCTGATCAGGGCCTCGGTATCGCCCGTGCCCCAACCCTGCATGGCGACCATGCCCTGCTGTTCCCACTTCTTATAGAACGAAATGGCACGCGGAACTTCATAGGCGTAGTCGACGCTGTCCATCTCGATGGTGGTGCCGTCGATGCCACCGTTTTCATTGATGTAGTCGACGGCGTCGCGCACGGCCGGGCCGTACAGCTTGCCGACAAAACCGGTCGCGCCGGTGATGTCCATCAGGTGGCCGACGAACACCGAGTCCTCGGCCTGCGCTGCGGTGCTGGCCGCGGCCATGATGCCCAGGCTGGTGGCGCAGGCGAGCGTGAAAGTCTTGCGCATGGTGTTTCCTCCAGGTTCCAAGAAAGGGTGTGTTTTTGCTTGTTTAGAGGCCGGCATTCATCCGACCTAGTAGGAGAACGGATACAGCTTCCAGTACGCCTTGATCAGGCGCCAGCGGTGCGCCAGTCCGTCCGGTTCAAAGATCAGGAACAGGATGATCGCCGCGCCGATGGCCATTTCCTTGAAGAAGGCCAGGCTGTTGGTGATCATCGGGGTGTCGCCCCACGGGGTGGAGGCAATGACGTCGACACCCGCCGTCATGACCTCCGGCAGCAGCACCATGAAGATGGTGCCCAGCATGGCCCCCATCACCGAGCCCAGACCGCCGATGATGATGATCCCCAGGAACTGGATCGACAGCAGGATGGTGAAGCCCTCGGCCGAGACGAAGCCGAGATAGTGCCCATACAACGCGCCGCCGATGCCGGCGTAGAACGAAGAGATGCCGAACGACAGGACACGGTACTTCGTCAGGTTGATGCCCATCACCTCGGCCGAGAGATAGTGGTCGCGCACGGCGACAAAGGCGCGGCCGTCACGCGTGCGCATCAGGTTCGACGCCGCCACGTACATGATGATGGTGATCGTCAGCGCGAACAGGAAGAACTTGGCGTCCGTGTCAAAGGTCAGGCCAAACAGTTCGATGGAATTGGCCAGGGAGCCGTAGGATCCCCCCGTGAACCAGTCCATGCGGATGAACAGATCCTCGATGATGAACTGCGCGGCCAGGGTGGCGATGGCCAGGTACAGGCCCTTGATGCGCGCCGCCGGGCTGCCGAACAGCAGGCCCACCGCGGCGGCGAGCAATCCGGCCAGCGGGATCGAGAGAATGACCGGGATGCCGAAGGTGTTGTTGAAGTAGGCCGAGCCGAACGCGCCGATGCCGAAAAAGGCGGCGTGGCCCAACGAGATCTGCCCCGTGAACCCGACCAGGATGTTCAGGCCCAACGCGGCGATGCCCCAGTAGCAGGCCTGGATGGCCAGGCTCAGGTACTGCGCGTTGTAGAAGGGCGAGAACACGGTGCTCAAGACCGGCGCCTCCTCGACCCCAGGGGCCAGGATCGGCACCAGCACCATTCCGTACAGCGCCACCAGGAACAGCAGCATGGCCCAGCGGCTGTTGCGGGTGTCGAAGATGGTCGTGTCCTGACGGTATGTCGTGCGGAAGTCGCCGCAGGGCCGCAGGCTCGTGGTGGCCATGGTCGTGTCTCCTCCTCGCCCGCGATCCTAGACGCGCTCGATATCCTTGGTGCCGAACAAGCCGTAGGGCTTGACCACCAGAATGATGATCAGCACCCAGAACGGCGCGATGGTCAGCATGTTGCCCCAGTGCAGGAACTGGCCGTCCACGTATTCGGCCATGTTCTCCAGCACGCCGACGATTAGGCCCCCGACCACGGCGCCGACGATCGAGTCCAGGCCGCCCAGGATGACCGCCGGGAACACCTTGATCCCGATGAAGGACAGCGCCGAGGACACGCCGTTGACCATGCCCACCACCACGCCGGCCAGGGCCGACACCATGGCCGAGATGGCCCAGGCCATGGCGAACACCTGCTTGACCGAAATGCCCAGCGACTGCGCCACCTGCTGATTGAAGGCGGTGGCACGCATGGCCAGGCCGTGGCGGCTGTAGCGGAAGAAGTAGAAGAATCCGGCCATGATGATCAGCGAAATCACGAAGCTCATCAGATAGGCCGGCTGGACCTGCAGGCCACCGATATTGACGGAACTGGTGCCGAAAACATCCGGATAGCCGACCGTGTCCTGCCCGAACACCCAATTGGAAAACGCCCGCATGAAGATCGACAGCCCGATGGTCACCATGATCACCGAAATGATCGGCTCGCCGATCATCGGCCGCAGCACCACCATCTGAATGAAGATGCCGAGCGCGGCCATGAAGGCCAGGGTCAACAGAAACCCGAACACGAAGGGAATCTCGAACTGGACCAGGATGGACCAGCAAATCCAGGCGCCGATCAGCAGGAACTCGCCCTGGGCGAAGTTCACGACCTGCGTCGACTTGTAGATCAGCACGAAGCACATCGCCACCACGCCATACAGCGTGCCGACGATGATGCCGTTGATCAGAAGCTGAAAGAACAGGTCCATCCCGGTCCTCCCTGATGCCCGTCGATTCTTGTCTCGGGCCGTTTTTTCACTCACGTCCTGGCAGGTGTTTCGCCCCCGCCTGGCACAAGGATTACTCCGCCGCGCGCCGCGCCGGGTCGTCCGGCGGCAGCAGGGTCTCGACCCGCAAGGTCGTCTGGATCCGCGCCGTGCTGCCGTCCTGGAAGGTGATGGTCGTATCCACATCCACGGCATCGCGGCCGGCGTAGATGGCCTCGATCTCCCGGGCATACTTCTCGGCGATCACGCCGCGCCGCACCTTCCGCGTGCGGGTCAGTTCGCCGTCATCCGGGTCCAGTTCCTTGTAGAGCAGCAGGAACTTGCGGATTCGTTGGGAGTCGGGCAGCGTATCGTTCACCCGGACCACCTCGTCACGCAGCAACGCATAGACATCGGGGTGGGCCGACAGGTTTGTGTAGTTGGTGAACGAGATGCCCTTCTGCTCGGCCCACTTGGAGACAATGGACCAGCGGATGCAGATCATCGCCGCCAGGTATGGAAGGTCGCGGCCCAGGATCACCGCCTCGGCCACGAACGGCGAGAACTTCAGCTTGTTTTCGATGTACTGGGGCGAGAACCGCACACCCGTTGAGGTGTTCGCCAGATCCTTCACGCGGTCGATGACCACCAGATGCCCGTTCGCCTTGTTGATGTAGCCGGCGTCGCCCGTGTACATCCAGCCGTCGCGTTTGTCGGCGTTGGTGGCCTCTTCATTCTTGTAGTAGCCCAGGAACATGCCCTGGCTGCGGCCCACGATCTCGCCCACGCCCTCCTCATCCGGCTCGTTGATCCGCACGGCGGCCTCATCGAAGGCGACGCCGACCGTCTCGGCGTCGATGTCGTCGTTGCGATGGATCGTATAGGCGCCGGCCAGTTCGGTCTGGCCGTACAGCTGTTTCAGCGGCACGCCCATGGCGTGGAAGAACTTGAACGTCTCCGGCCCCATGGCGGCCCCGCCCGTGGCGGCGGAGGTCAGGAACGAAAACCCGTACCGGTCCCGCAGCGCGCGGAACAGAATGAAATCGGCGAACCAGGATTTCTTTTTGTTTTCAAGGGCTTTCAAGCCGATCTTCGTCCCCAGATCGTACATGAAGCGCTTGAATCGCGTGCTGTCCATCATGCGCGCGCGGATCTCGGCGGCGATGCTTTCCCATACGCGCGGCGCCAGGAGGACGAAGGTCGGGCCGATCTCCCGCAGGTCAGCCATGGTCGTTTCTTCATCCTCGACGAAGTTGATGATATTGCGCGCGATGAGCTGCTGGCCGATAACGTAAACCTGTTCCATGATCCACGGCAGCGGCAGGACGGAGACATAGTCGTCACCCGGGCACTTCGGGTCGGCGTTTAGATAATCCAGGCAGTGGTTCAGGAACGGACCCGACTGCAACATGGCCAGCTTGGGCATACTGGTCGTGCCCGACGTGGTGCACAGGATGGAAACATCGTCGGCGCTGCCCTGCTCCACCTCGGCGTCGTACAGGCCCGGCTGCTCCCGGTCCAGCGCGTCGCCCTTTTCGCACAGCGCTTCCTCGGACATCAGGCGGGGGTCGTCGTACTTGCGCATCCCGCGCGGATCGCAATAGACGATGACCTTGACGGAGGGGATGTCGTCGCCCAGTTCCAGCAGCTTGTCGACCTGCTCCTCGTCCTCGCAGATGATCGCCTTGATCTCGGCGTTGGTGATCAGGTAGGCGGCCTCTTCGCCCAGCACGTCTTTGTAGATTCCCAGAGACGTGGCGCCGATGGCGTGCGCGGCCACCTCACCCCAGACCCATTCCGGCCGGTTGGCGCCCAGCAGGCCGACGCAGTCCCCGCGCTGCACGCCCAGCGCGTGCAGACCGAGGGCATACTGGCGCACCTTGCGCTGGTAGTCGGCGAAGGTGAACTCGTTCCAGATGCCGAAGTCCTTTTCGCGCATCACGATTTCATGACCATACGTGCGCGCGTTATAGGCCAGCAGCTTCGGGAAGGTGTCGAAGCGCGTGACGTCCGCGAACTCCGGCGTGGTCTTCTGGTTGCGTTTGCGCGCCATCAGGCCACCTCCCGGCTGCCGCCGCCAACCGCGTCGTCGTCGTCGCCCAGATAGGCGGCCTTGACGCGCGGATCGCTCATGATCTCGTCGGGCAAGCCATCGGCGATCTTCTGGCCGAAATCGAGCACAGCGACGCGGTGCGAGATGTCCATGACCACGCCCATGTCATGCTCGATCATGATCACCGACATGCCCCATTCCTCATTCAGATCGATGATGAAACGGGCCATGTCCTCCTTCTCCTCCAGGTTCATGCCCGCCATGGGCTCGTCCAGGAGGATCAGGTCCGGCTTCAGCGCGACGGCACGGGCCAGCTCCACCCGCTTGCGCAGGCCGTACGACAGCGTCCCGGCTATGGCCTTGCGGATGTGGGTGATTTCCAGGAAGTCGATGATATCCTCGACCGTGCGCCGGTGATCCAGCTCTTCCTTTTGCGCGCCGCCCAGCCAGTACAGGGCGCCGTTCAGGAAGTTGTTCTTCAACAGGTGGTGCCGCCCGACCATGATGTTGTCGAGCACGCTCATATGCCCGAACAGGGCCAGGTTCTGGAACGTCCGGCCGATGCCCAGTTCCGCCCGCTTGTTGGGCTTCAGCCCCGTGACGTCGCGTCCCTTGAAATGGACCTGCCCGCTGGTCGGCGTATACCGGCCAGAGATGCAGTTCATCATCGAGGTTTTTCCGGCGCCGTTCGGGCCTATGATGGCGAACAGTTCGCCCCGGGTCACCGAGAAGGTGACATCGGACAACGCACGCACGCCCCCGAACTGCAGAGACACGCTCCGCGCTTCGAGGATGGCTGTCTCTTCAGACATACCCGTTCCTTCCTCCCTGTCCCTGGATCTCAGGGGCCCGTTGGCCGGTCCATGTTCGTATCGGTGATCCAGTGTGCGAGGATTGTTCCGCCTCGCTTCCCGCGTTGTTAGCGCGCTTCCGCCATCGGGGTCAAGCAGGGCAAATGTTTGCGTTTGCTGATATTTGAGCCGCCGGATGAAGATGCGGCGAACTCTTTGAAGACGCTACGGAAACTATCCTATTTGGGGCGAGAACGGATTTTTCTCGTGATTTGCGTTTGGACACCCGGCCACCGACTGGACAGGGACGGGGGGATGCGTTAAGCGAGCGCCACGCCATATCTGTATCGGGGCGATGTCCGGGACCCGGAGCCATCGGCGGCCCTGCGCGCGCCGAGCCCCCCAACCCTTCGCGTTTCCAGCATCACCACGAGGGAGGACGTCCGTGGGAGCCACCGGTCACGATACCTTGCAGACTCGCCGCGCCCTGTCGGTCGGAGGCCGAAAGGTGGACTATTTCGCGCTGTCGGAGGCCGGCCTGGGCGACATCTCGCGCCTTCCGTTCTCGCTCAAGGTGTTGCTGGAGAACCTGCTGCGGCATGAGGATGGCCGCAGCGTCACCGTCGACGACATCAAGGCCGTGGCCGCGTGGCTGGAGACCCGCAGTTCGACTCGGGAAATCGCCTATCGCCCGGCCCGCGTGCTGATGCAGGACTTCACCGGCGTGCCGGCGGTGGTCGATCTGGCCGCCATGCGCGAGGCCATGACCGCCCTGGGCGGCGACCCCAAGCGAATCAATCCACTGTCTCCGGTCGATCTGGTGATCGACCATTCGGTGATGGTGGACTTCTACGCCAGCCCCGATGCCCTGGCCCGCAACATCGACAAGGAGTTCGAACGCAACGGCGAGCGGTATGCCTTCCTTCGTTGGGGCCAGACGGCGTTCGACAACTTTCGCGTGGTTCCGCCCGGAGTCGGCATCTGCCATCAGGTGAACCTGGAGTATCTGGCACGCACCGTCTGGACCAGCCCGGACCAGACCGGCGCCGAGGTCGCCTACCCGGACACGCTGGTCGGCACCGACAGCCACACCACCATGATCAACGGCCTGGGCGTGCTGGGCTGGGGTGTGGGCGGCATCGAGGCCGAGGCGGCCATGCTGGGCCAGCCCGTCTCCATGCTCATCCCCGAGGTTGTCGGCTTCAAGCTGACCGGCGCGTTGCGGGAAGGCACCACGGCCACCGACCTGGTGCTGACGGTCACGCAGATGCTGCGCGGCCGGGGCGTGGTCGGCAAGTTCGTGGAGTACTTCGGCCCCGGCCTGGCCGCCATGCCGCTGGCCGACCGTGCCACCATCGCCAACATGGCGCCCGAGTATGGGGCGACCTGCGGCATCTTCCCCATCGACGCCGAAACCCTGCGCTACCTGCGCGACACCGGCCGCGAGGCCGCGCAGGTGGCCCTGGTCGAGGCCTATGCCAAGGCCCAGGGGATGTGGCGCGACGAGACGACGCCCGACCCGCTCTATACGGACACACTGGAGCTGGACCTGGGCGACGTCGAGCCCTCGCTGGCCGGCCCGCGCCGGCCGCAGGATCGCGTGGCGCTATCGGGTGCCGCCGGGGCCTTCGCCCAGGCGCTGAAGGACATGGCCCAGCAGGACGCACCCCGCGCGGTGCCGGTCGACGGAGCCGACTACACTCTGTCGGACGGCGATGTCGTGATCGCCGCCATCACCTCGTGCACCAACACCTCGAACCCCACGGTGCTGATGGCCGCCGGGCTGTTGGCCAAAAAAGCCGTCGAGAAGGGCCTGACCCGTAAGCCGTGGGTCAAGACGTCGCTGGCGCCCGGCTCTCAGGTGGTGACCGACTACCTGGAAAAGGCCGGTCTTCAGGACCCGCTGGACGCGCTGGGCTTCACGGTGGCCGGCTACGGCTGCACCACCTGCATCGGCAACAGTGGCCCGCTGGACGCCCCCATCGCCGCCGCCATCGACGACAACGGGCTGGTGGCCTCGGCCGTGCTGTCGGGCAACCGCAACTTCGAGGGCCGCATCAGCCCGCACGTGCGCGCGAACTATCTCGCCTCGCCGCCGCTGGTCGTGGCCTATGCCATCGCCGGATCGATGACCAAGGATCTGTTCACCGAGCCGCTGGGCACCGGGGCGGACGGGCAGCCGGTCTACCTCAAGGACATCTGGCCGAGCGCGCACGAGGTCGCCGAGACGGTGGCCGCGCATGTCCGGCCGGAGATGTTCAACGCCCGCTACGGCAACGTGTTCGAGGGACCGGAGCCGTGGAAGGCCATCGATGTGGCCGAGGGAGAGACCTATGACTGGGCCTCAGAGTCCACCTATGTCCGCAACCCGCCGTACTTCGAGGGCATGAACCCGGCTCCCGAGCCGCCCGCCGACATCATCAATGCGCGGCTTCTGGCGCTGCTGGCCGACAGCGTGACCACCGACCACATCTCGCCGGCCGGCGCCATCAAGGCCGACAGCCCGGCCGGGGAATACCTGCAGGACCACCAGGTGTCTGTGAAGGACTTCAACAGCTACGGCTCGCGCCGGGGCAACCATGAAGTCATGATGCGCGGCACCTTCGCCAACATCCGCATCCGCAACGAGATGGTGCCGCACAGCGAGGGCGGCGTGACCAAGCACATGCCGGCCGGTGACGTCATGCCGATCTACGACGCCGCCATGAAATACAAGGCGGACGGCGTGCCCCTGGTGGTGGTGGCCGGCAAGGAGTACGGCACCGGTTCGTCGCGCGACTGGGCGGCGAAGGGCACGGTGTTGCTGGGTGTGAAGGCCGTGATCGCCGAAAGCTTCGAGCGCATTCACCGCTCGAACCTGGTGGGCATGGGCGTCCTGCCGCTGCAGTTCAACGAGGGGGTGACCCGCCAGACCCTGGGCCTTGACGGGTCAGAGACCTTCACCATCACCGGGGTGGCCGATATCCAGCCGCGCCAGGACGTGGCGGTAACACTCACCCGGACCGACGGATCGACGGTGGAGGTGGTGACCAGTTGCCGCATCGACACCCTGGACGAACTGGAATACTTCCGCAATGGCGGGATTCTGCCGTACGTGTTGCGGTCCCTGGCGGCGTCGTAAGCCTTGGTCGTAGGGTGCGTCTGACCGCCGCGCAAGCGGCGGGCGACGCACCGGACCGCCGCGCGATGGTGCGTCGCGCCTTCGGCGCGGACGCACCCTACGATCTACGATCGTGGCGAAAGCGTGAGCAAGCCTTCGCCCCCCTACTCCACGCACCGTTCCAGCAGGTCGAACAGCGGCAGCCATTCGTCACGGTGCGGCTGCGCCCGCGCCCCGGCCGTGTCGAACAGCGTCAGGCCGTCGGCGGCCGCGTTGGCGTATTGCTGCGTATCGCGCAGGCGCGCCGCGATCGGAAACTCAAGCTCTGTGAGGAACGCCTCCAGCCGGTCGGCCGCGCGGGTGCGCATCCGCACACGGTTGGCGACGAACGCCACGTCGCGGCGGTGTTTTCGCACCGGCTTGAGCTTCAGCAAGTGACCGAGAAACCGCCGCGTGCCGTCCTCGTCGAACGCCGACGGCAGGACGGGCACGACGATCGTCCCCGCCTGCTGCACCACATCCTTGACCGTCTGTTTGGTCATGGCCGCCGGGCAGTCGACGACCAGCCGGTCCAGACCCTTGGGGAGCTTGCCGTCCTCGACATCCAGGTCCACTTCGCGGATCGGGGCAAGATGCCCAGGGCGGCGTCGCAACCACGCGCGGGCGCTTTGCTGGCGGTCCAGATCGGCAAGACCCGTGCGGAATCCACGGGCGGTGAAGTGCGCGGCGATGTGGGTGGCCACGGTGGTCTTCCCACAGCCGCCCTTGCTGTTGGCGACGGCGACGATGAACATGGCCTCAGCCTAATGGAGATCGCCACGAATTGGAAATATATCCGTCACGGTGGCCGCTGGGCGGGCCACGACCGGCCTCACTCCACCTCTTCGCGGGCGACCTCGGAACCCCAGTCCTCGACGAGTTGCTTCTGCTGCGCCTTCAGCCTGGTGATGCGCCGACTCGACGTCATCTCCATGAAGGCGCCAATGATCTGCGGGGTCGTCAAATAGATGATCCATCCCAGCGCCGCCGCGCCATACACGATCAGAAGGGAAAAGACATCGGTGATCATCGTCGTCGCGTATTCCAGCGACGGGTCCGTGAACCACAGATCGAACAGGCCGGGACACGCGGCGGCAAAGTTCAACCCGCCAACGCACAGCCACCCGGAACGGGTCGCGGACCGGTCGATGACCAAAGCCACCGCCGTCGGCAGCATGGTCACGACCAGATAAAGGACCGTCGGCAGGAACAGAAACAACCCGATCGCGAACAACAGCAGACCGCCGGCCTTGGCGGTCAACCCGAGACTCGCACCCTGTGAACCCGCAGCCATGCCCTCGCCTTCCTTATGCAGGTTGACCGGAATATCCGTCCGGTCAGCGCCCGATCACACGTCTTAAAACATATACCCCAAAAGAACGACCGCAACGGTAACGATGGCGACGCTCACCGACCCCGTGGCGGCCAGCCGCTGGCCGGTGCGCTCCGCATTCTCGTCGGCGCCGACCTGCCCGGATTCCAGATGCCGGATGTTTTGCTGGGCCACGGCCCACTCGGCCCGGGCGCGCTGGAACTCATCAAAGTCGGCCCGACGTTCATCGGCACTGTCGACGAAGTTGTACAGTTCCGGAAGGCTGCCCTTGCGCACCAGGCGCGGGATCTCCTGCTCCAGCGTGCGGCGCCGCGCCCGGCTGTGGTAGCTGTTGATGATCGGCCCCATCAAGGCGCCCATCCAGCCGCACAGCCCGTGAAGCGCCTCCGGCCCAAGGCGCCACTGCAGCACGGCCAGCAGGCTCAACATGCCCAGGGTTGCCCGTTTTGTGTCGTCCTCGTTCAGGGCCGCGAGCTGCGGCGCGATATCTTTCGGGTAGCGGGCGGCAACAAAAGCCACGATGTGCCGGTCCAACGGTTCGGTTTTTGAATCGACGCGGGAGGCCGTCCGATCCAGGGCCGGCAGCAGGTCCCGAATGTCGAGCACGATGTCCCGCGCCAACAACGGACTGAGACAGCGCTGGCTTTCGTTCAGCTCATACAGGCACCGCTCCAGCCCCGCGCCTTTCTTGAACGGATCCTGCAAATAATCGCGCAGTTCGCGGAAATTGCTCGTCATCTGTATCATTTCAGGAGAGAACTTCTCCCGCATTCCAAGCCACATCTTCGGCAGATCGCGCAGAATCGCCTCGGTGACCAGGCGCGTGTCCTTGCCGAGCGCGACTTGGGCCGACAGCACACCACCAAACCCGTCCACATGCGCGCGGAAGTCGCGGTATCGAATGGGGGCGGCCGGGTCCAGGACAATCAGGACATTCGCTAGTGCCGTATCCTGGAATGCCGCCTTGTTCTTTTCCCCCACGGCGGCAGCATTGCGGATCGCCATTGTGATGTGATCGGCGAGTTGGTTGTTCTCAAGGCCCCGGCGCAACCAGATTTCCAGCTTGCCTTCCAGGACCACGGGAACGGCCTTGTCCCAATTGTTGGCCATCGCGTGCGCCAGGTTCCGAGGCAAGAAGAACTCCTGGTTCATGAAGACGAACGCCCGCTGAGCCCGACGCACCGGTTTGGCCTGAACCGGCGACATGCGCCGCCCGTTGAACCACAGGTCCGTCTGCTCGAAATCCCAGCGCTGATCCACGTCGTCGGCCAGCAGGCCTCGCACGATTTCGATCATGCCCAGCGGCAGGCGGACGTCGCTTACCAAAGTCGCGTACGTTCCATGATGCAATTTTTGCGTCAGGATGTCATGGTCGCTGACCCCCGCAAGAGGATTGCGTCCAATCAAGAGCATGACGGCACACACGCCCAGCGCGTAGAAGTCGTCGGCGTAGACGCCAAGGCCGCGTCCCGCCGGCGTGCACATCCCGGACTCGATGGTTTCGCAAACCACGGGCTGGTCAATGGCCACCGGACCGGTCGCGCAATCTCCCAGAACGATCCTGCCGCCGCTCGCATCCGAATAAAACAGATTGGTGGGACGAACCGCGCGGTGGCCGATGCCATGGTTCTGCAACTCGCCAAGCGCCATGCACAGGGGACGCAACAAGGACTTGACGAACTGCTGGTCGGAGATCGGCGTGATCGTATCCGACAGGCTTTTCATCACCCGTCCGCCCATCGGCTGCTCGTAGATCAACACCACCCGGACGGCATCGGCCGGCGCCCACTCGATGTAGCCCCATTCCACGAGGGCCATCAGGCCGGCCGTGCGCAAGCCGCGAAGCTGCTGCATGACCTGGACGCGCGGAGGAAGTGGACCCGTGACCACCAAGGCAAAGAGCGGGCGGCCCCGCTGGCGCCGGTCCTCGGCGGCAAACGCCGTGGCGTTGGGCGTATCGAGGTCCGGCAAAGGATTGTCGGGAAAGATCGCGTACCGATCCTTCAGGATGGGCGTCGTTCCCGTCGCCCCCTTGCCCGACTGCCCGCCATCACCATCCCGCGCCATCCCTCGGCCCTTCTTCCCGCGTGGCCCCTGTCCAGGCTGCGGCCATGGACCCGGCCCGTGCTCCGATCCCAACGGGCAGAGCGTTGCCCGCGTGCCCCATGGCCGACCCACGCGAACGCCCGGCCGCCCAACGACCGCGGGTTTGGGCTGACAGGCGAAGGCACGGGTCGGAGCCGACCACTAAAGAACGGCCCTCACTGTGGGACGGAATCCATTACGATCTGCTTAAACACCAGCGGAATCGTCCAGCCCGGGATCGTCCAGCCTGGGCGGGCTGGCGGTCGTCAGTCGGCGAACGGATCGTGCACCAGGATGGTTTCCTCGCGGTCGGGTCCCGTCGACAAGATGGCCACCGGCGCCTCGATCAGTTCCTCGATGCGGCGCACGTACTTGATCGCCGTGGCCGGCAACTCGGCCCATGACCGCGCACCCCGGGTGCTGTCGCGCCAACCTTCCAGGGTTTCGTAGATCGGAGTCACCCGCGCCTGCGCCGCCATGCCCGAGGGGAAGTGGTCGAGTCTCTGGCCGTCAAGCTCGTAGCCGACGCAGACCTTCAGTTCGTCCATGTCGTCCAGGACATCCAGCTTGGTCAGGACGATGCCGTCCACGCCCCCCACCTTCAACGCCTGGCGGACCATGACGGCATCGAACCAGCCGCATCGGCGGCGGCGCCCGGTGACCGTGCCGAACTCCCGGCCGCGCTCGCCCAGGCGCTCGCCGACGGCATCGTGCAGTTCGGTCGGGAACGGCCCGCTGCCGACGCGGGTGGTGTAGGCCTTGGTGATGCCCAGGACGTAGGCCACCGCGCCCGGCCCCATGCCGGACCCGGCCGCCGCCTGTCCCGACACGGTATTGGACGAGGTGACGTAGGGATAGGTCCCATGCTCGACATCCAGCATGGCGCCTTGCGCGCCTTCGAACAGAATCCGCTTGCCCGCCCGCCGGGCATCGTCGAGCACTCGCCACACCGGCGCCACGTACGGCGCGAACCGCTCGGCCACCTCCGTCAAACGCTCGAACAGGGCCGCGCCGTCCAGCGGTTCGGCCCCCAGCCCCCGCCGCAGGGCGTTGTGGTGTGTCAGCAACCGCTCGATCTTGAACCGCAGCGTCTCAGGTTCCGCGAGATCGCACACCCGCACGGCCCGACGCGCCACCTTGTCCTCGTAGGCCGGGCCGATGCCGCGCCCGGTGGTGCCGATCCGGCCCCCGCCGGCCGCCTCCTCGCGGGCGCGGTCAAGCTCGCCATGGATGGGCAGGATCAGGCAGGCGTTGTCAGCGATCTTCAGGGTGTCCGGCGTGATGGAGACCCCCTGTCCGGTCACGCGATCAATCTCGTCGAACAGCGCCCACGGGTCGATCACCACACCGTTGCCGATGACCGACAGCTTGCCCCGCACCACGCCGGACGGCAGCAGGCTCAGCTTGTAGACGGTGCCGTCAACCACGAGCGTATGCCCGGCGTTGTGTCCGCCCTGGTACCGGACCACCACATCGGCCCGTTCCGACAGCCAGTCCACCACCTTGCCCTTGCCCTCGTCACCCCATTGGGCGCCGACCACGGCGACGTTGGTCATTGATGACTCCGCACTGTGAAGATGTTCAAAAGGTCCGGCACGATCGGCGCCGGTCCGGCGTCACCCATCGGCGACGATCCGGTCGGCCAGGGCGGCCACCACGTCCTCGACCTCCGCCTCCGGCACCTGACAGGTTCCGGCCGTCGCGTGTCCGCCGCCCCCGTACTCCAGCAACAGGTGCCCGACGTCAACGCGCGACGAGCGGTTGACGATCGACCGACCGACGGCGATTTCGGTCAAGCCAGCCCGCGAGCCGGGCATCAGGTACAGCGAGATGTTGGCTTCCGGATACAGCGCATAAACCATGAACCGGTTGCAGCAGTACAGGACGGGCTCGGCGCGGAAATCGACGATGACGAGGTTTTTCCGCACCCGAGCCTGGCGGCGGGTCTGATGCTCCGCCTGTTCCTTGTGCTCCCAGTACAGGTGCAGGCGTTCCTCGACATCCGGGATGTGCAGGATTTCCTCGATCGGGTGGCGCCGACAGTAGTACGTCAGGTCGCGCATGAGCTGTTCGTTGGAGATGGCAAACTCCCGGAAGCGGTGCAGCCCGGTTCTTGGATCGACGATGAAATTGAGCATGGTCCAGCGGTCGGGCGCCAGGATGTCCATCTCGCCGTAGTCGGCGGTATCGGCCTTGTCCACGGCGTCCATCATCTCGACACTGATCTCAGCGAACCCCTCACGCCCGCCGTAATAGTCGTAGATCACGCGCGCGGCCGAGGGAGCGTTGCCGTCGATCACCAGGTTGTCCTGGGGGCCGACCCGTGTGACCTCCGAGGCATGGTGGTCGAACGCCAGATGCACCCCCTCGACAAAAGGGAGGTTCGACGTGATGTCGGTGCCGGAAACCGCAACACGGCCCGCCTGCATGTCGTTGGGTTGGGCGAACTCGACGTCGCCGATCAATCCGCGTTCGCGCAACAAGACGGCGGAAACGATGCCGTCGAAATCGGCGCGTGTGAGCAGGCGAAACACTTGGCCGTCCTGATCCGCGTCCTGCAATCCATCCCCCACCATCGCACGCCCCACAGCCTCACGTTTGCGAGCATCGCCGCACCCAGACCATACCCGGACAGCCCGACGCGGCCAAGACAGGACTCCGGGGCCACCCTTTGTCACACGGCCTGGTACCACACCACGCCATCGTCGTCCGTGACGCCGCGCAATCGATCCTGGGCCACGAGGTGATGCAGGTGCGCGAGTGTTTCGCCGAGCGCGAAAAACAACTGATGATCATCCAACTCGCGTTGGAACAGGCGCGGCAAGAGGTCCATGGCGGTCTTGGGCTCGCCGCGACACAACGCCACCGTCTCGTCCAGGCGGCCGTCATGGTGGTGAAGGAGCACGCCCAGCCGGGCGTGCAACCCGCGAAACGGCAGCCCGTGCGATGGCAGCACGAGCACGTCGTCGTCCACCGCCGCGCGCCAGTGGTGCAGGCTGGCCAGGAACAGCGACAGGGGATCCTCGTCCGGCTCGGTGGGCCAGACGCTGACGTTCGGGCTGATCCTGGGCAGGACCTGATCGCCGGAGATCAGCACGCGCGCGTGCGCCGAGAACAACCCCACATGATCCGGAGAGTGCCCCTGCCCGGTCACCACGCGCCAGGTCGAGGCACCAATCCGCACATCCTGCCCGTTCATCAGCCGCCGCACCGACGTCGGCAGCGCGGCCACGCGGTGCCGGTAGGGATTGCCGCGTTGGGCGACGAAGTCCAGCAGGTCCGGTCCGCACCCGGCGCGGGCATACAGCCGCCGGGCGATCTCGGCGAACGCGTCGTCGGGCATGGCCGCCAACTGGCGCCCGAACGCCCACTCGGTGACCGAGGCCCACAGCGGGACCGACAGGCGGTCCGTCAACCACCCGGAAAGCCCGATGTGGTCCGGGTGGAAGTGCGTGCAGATCAGCCGCCGCACCGGGCGCCCCGCTAGCGGACCCGCCAACAGCGTATCCCAGAGGGCGCGGGTTTCGTCGGTGGCAATGCCGGTGTCCACCAGCGTCCAGCCGTCGCCGTCCTCCAGGACCCACAGATTGATATGATCCAGCGCGAACGGCAGCGGCATCCGCACCCACAACACGCCGGGCGCCACCGGCACGGCGGTTCCCGTGTCCGGCGGATCCGTGAAGGGGAACCGCAGGCCGTCCCCAGGGGCGGTATGCTGACCGACAGGATCAGCCGGTGGATGCGTGCTCATGATCGCGGTGGTAGCGTGCTTTCCGGCCCGGCGCAAGCGGCGGCGAGCGCGGTGGCCCACGCCTTCCTCCGACGGGACGACCGGGATCATGACACCCTCCCCCCTGCGCATCGGCATCGACCTGGGCGGCACCAAGATCGAGGGCTTGGTGCTGGACGGCACCGGCGCAGAACGGGCGCGTCGGCGCGTCGCCACGCCGCGCGGCGACTACGCGGCGACGCTCAAGGCCATCGTCGATCTTGTCGGCGCCCTGGAGCAGGCGGCCGGTCGCGGCCGCGCCAGCGTCGGCGTGGGCATTCCGGGCACGGTGTCGCCAGCCACCGGCCTGGTCAAGAACGCCAACTCCACCTGGCTGATCGGCCGGCCGCTGGACAGCGACCTTGCGGACGCCCTGGACCGCCCGGTCCGGCTCGCCAACGATGCCGACTGTTTCGCCCTGTCGGAAGCGTCGGACGGAGCCGGGGCCGATGCCCGGTCGGTGTTCGGCGTCATCCTCGGCACGGGAGTCGGCGGCGGCATCGTCGTCGACGGTCGCGTGGTGTCCGGTCCCAACGCCATCGGCGGCGAGTGGGGCCACAATCCGCTGCCCTGGCCCCGCGACGACGAGCGCCCGGGCCGGGCCTGCTACTGCGGCCTGCATGGATGCATCGAGACGTTTCTGAGCGGCCCCGGCCTGAGCGCGGACCACGCGGCGGTCACCGGCGACTCGCTGCCGGCCGAGACCATCGCGGCGCAGGCCGCGACGGGCGATCCCGAGGCACGGGCCACCCTGGACCGCTACGCCGATCGCCTCGCGCGGGCCACGGCCACCATCCTGAACGTGCTCGACCCCGAGGTGGTGGTTCTCGGTGGCGGCCTGTCCAACATCCAGCTCCTGTACGACGCGGTTCCTCAGGCATGGCCGCGCTGGGTGTTCTCGGACACGGTCGCGACGCGCCTGCGGCCGCCGCGCCACGGGGATTCCAGCGGTGTGCGCGGCGCGGCCTGGTTGTGGCCCGCGCCGGTCGATCCGGCATAGAACGGTCGTCACGCGCCGGCGGCAGTGCGGGCGCGTTGCAGCAGAGTCGCTGCCGTGTCGCCGGGCGTGGCCGTGGCCACGCCGGACACCAGCCCGCACCCGTCACAGAGGCGCGCCAGCCCGGCCGCGATCCGATCCAGGACAGACTTGGCTTCGGCGTCCGTCGAGACCCCGAGCACCACCGCCACGCCCTCTCCCGGCGCGCGCCCGGCTAAATCCGAGGCCGGCAGGGTTTCCCGCAGCAAGCGGGCCAAAACGGCATCGGCCTCCGGTCTCAACGCCTGCGCGCACGCCGGCGCCAGCCAGGTGACGACCAGCGGCAGGTCCAGGGCCACCGCGCGGTCGATCTTTCGAGTCAGCACCTCGTCCATGGCGTCCCGGACCAGAAGCGGCCCGAGTCCCTCGCGTCGGGCGGACCGACGGCAGTCGCGCGCCCGCGTCGCCTGCCCCAGCACGGTGGCCACGAGCAGGTCCGGCTCGAACGGCGCGGACACCACCACATCGCCACCCCGAGCCAGAGTCTCGGCCATCGGCCCCGGATCAATTGGCGGCGCCACCAGCACGAGTCCGGCCCCGGCCCAGGCAGGATCCCGCCGGAGCGTCATCGCCAGGGAGGCCCCGTCGAAACTGTTGGTCTCAGCCCCGCGCGCCGCCACGACAACGACGTCGACACCATCGTCCGCGTTCGCTCCGTCCGGTCCATGGATCAGCAGGTCCGGATCCTCGACCACCTCCACCAGGGCGCCGGCCTCACTCAGCACATGCCGGACCATTCCGGCGATCGCCTGTTCGGGGTCGTGCATCATGACCCGTGGCCCCTCGTCTCGCGTCGCGTCCAGAACAGCCGCGTGATGATCCAGCAGGGCCTCCGCGACAAGGGGCTTATGGAAGACACCGGCACATCCGGCCGCCACTGCGGCCGCCCGAGTCCCGGCCGATGGCCGGGTTTCGGCGACGTACCAGGGCACGTCGGGCCAGATACCGCCGCCCGAGACCCACCGCCGGGACGCCGCGATCGCATCCAAACCGGCGTCTCCGTCCACCAGGATCATGCCGGGCGCGGGCGCGTCACCGGACCGCGCGGGGTCCTCCCCCATCGCGGCGTTGGCCTGCCAGTCCACGCGCCAGCCGTAGCCCTCCATCCGCTCGGCCAATCGCGCCAAAGATTCGTCAGCCTCCGGGCCGATCAGCAGCATCCGCCGGCGCGCGTCACTGGGTGCGCCACCATCCAGGGCGCCGCCGGCCACAAGACTTGACTGGTCCACGGTCAGGACCGCGACGCGATCGGCCAAACGCCGGGCCAGGAGATCGACCTGCGCCCGGACGGACGGCGAAGGCAGTGCATCACGCCCGAGGATGCCCTCCAACAGGAACTCCAGGGCCGACGCCCGCCGCCCCAAGGCTGGAAACCCGAACGAGCCGGCCGAGCCCGCCAGCTTATGCGCCGTCCGGACCATTCGGTGCAGTGCCGCCATCGCTTCATTTGCGTCGGTCGCCCGGTCAAGGTCCGACAGGTCCGACACAAGCGCACGGCACTGCTCGCCAGCCGTGGCAAGAAACGAGACAACGGTGGCCTGGACCGCCTCACGCCCCCGCGACCCACTCCCATCAGGCAGATCCGTCATGACCGGCTTGCGTCCCGCCAACCCTGCCACATGCCCCGCAGTCGCTCCGCCAGGGACATGGGCTCGAACGGCTTGGCCAGCACGCCGATAATCGCGGGGTCCGCCGACCGGGTGTCCTCCGCCAGATCCGGCCGCCCGGTCAGCAACACCGTCGGCGGCGTCGCCGGCCCGTGCTTGGCCCGGTACGCCCGCAACAGCTCCGGCCCGTCGATATCGGCAAGCTGCAAATCAAGCAGCAACAGATCCGGGCCGAAACCAGGCCCCCGCTCCAACGCCTCGGTGCCGGTCGCACAGGTTAGAGCCTGGAGGCCACCGACGTCGGCCAACGCCACGGCGGCCAACTCGCGGACGGCCTGATCGTCCTCGACGACCAGGACCCGGCGCAAAGCCGCGTGTTCGGGTCCGATTTCATTCATCGGCTTCCCCTCCGCCGAAACCGTAGATTTCGTTTCTCTGCCGCACAATTCAACGTCTCATGTCTTTTCGCCAGATGCAACCTTGGGCACGGCGCCACACGCATCGCACGAGGTTCGCCACCAGCCGCGGACCCGCCATCACCGCCCACGACCGCGAACGCAACATGTCGTACAAGACCGCGCTCGCCGCGCCCGGCGCCGACAAGGGCGGCGGGTCGACCGGTTCCGGCGGCAATCCGCGTCGCACCCGGCGCCGGTTCCGCCACGGGCGGGTCCAACGCCAGGGCCAGGAGCGCCACAGGGCGCGCGCCCGCCGGCGGTCGCGCCGGGCCGCGCGCGATGCGGCGTCGCCCGGCGGCGCGCCCAGACGCGATCCCCCGGACTCCGTCTCCGCCACAACCGCGCTGGCAAACGCAGCGATCAGGTCCAGATCGCTCGGACGACCGAGCGCCGCCCACAGGCGCGGCGCCCGGGCACGCGCCGTCGCTGCATCCCGCCACGGAGGCGTTCGGTCCAGCAGCACGAACGGAACGGCCTCGTGGCGCAGGCCAGCGGCCAGACACGCGGCCACCAGCCCCCACAGCCCGGACGCCGGATCCCATTCACGCGCCGCGACCGCCCGCGCGCGCGGTCCGAGGACCAGGCCAGGGCCGGCCGCCGCGTTGACCAGACAGGCGCTCATCGGCGCCGAGTCCAGACACAGCCGCGCTCGGCCCTGCGCCTCGTCGCCCTCGACCCAACCAGGCGCCAGCACGTCAGCCCCGGTGCGGTTCATGACCGCTGCAAGGGTCTCCAGCGCGCGCGGCCGCAGGGTGTCGGCGTCGGTGACCAAGCATACGGCGTCCTCCGGGGCCTGGATGTCCTTGAGCACGGCGTGCCAACCCGCCTCAGGTCGGGCCGTCGGCACGCGAAGCACCGTGATTTCTGTCACGGACCTCGCCGCCTTGGCCTCGTCCGCCTCGCACGGATCGGCCAACAGCGCGCGATGCCAGGCCCGCCAGGCGTGCACCGCTTCGTCCGGATCGAACGCCGGACGCGCCGGGCCGAAAGGCCGGCCGAGCACCGCGCCAAGCCGTTTAGCCAGGGCTTCCGCGTCGTAGGGAACCAGCACCCGCTCCCTGTCTGTCGCCGCGATCAGGGCCGGGTTTCCGCCCGTGGCACTGGCCAGAACAGGAACCCGCATGGCCAGGCACTCATGCAGCGTCAGCGGGCAGTTCTCCATCGGCGCCAGGACCAGCGCCAGCCGCCCCGGCCCGCGCAGGTAGTCCAGCGCGGCCGCCCGGTCGAGCCGGTCCAGCACCTGCACCGGCCACGGCCAGGCCGAAGCCCGTCGGGCGATCACCCGCGCCGCCGGCTCGCCACCGATGGTGCTGGCCCGGCCGAGGAACGTCACGCGCTCCGGATGCGGGCCGGGCCGTGATGCCAGACGATCCAGGGCGTCGAGCAGCACCGGCACGCCCTTGCGGTCCTCCAGCCGCCCGAACAGCACGGGCTCGACGATGGGGGCCGCGTCGTCCACCGGACGCGGTGGCCCCGGGTCGGGCATGAGTTGCGGCATGACCCGGAGGTCACGGACCGGCGTTCCCCGCGTGGCCAGCCAATCCGGCATGAACGGCCCCGGCGACCAGACGGCGTCCATCACCGCGGGTCCCGCCCGCTCCAGATCAATCTGGACCAACCGCGCCAGATCGTCCGGCAGGGTGTCGTTGCCGGCCAGGGTCCAGTCCGACGCGCCGTGCAGGCCCATCACCAGCTGCGTCTTGCGCAGCGCCAGACCCTGCCGCCGACTCCGGCCGCACAGAAACGCCTCGCCGCCCCAGTCGTTGAAATGCACGAGATCGAAGGCCCGCGCGTCCAGCCAGCGCAGGACGTGCCAACGCCGAGCCAGCGTTCCGTGCGCCCAGAGGCCGGCCATGGGCGGTGTGGCCGGATCGCCCCCGGGGGGCGGCATTGCTTCGAGCGTGACCCCGCGCCGGCGATAGTGCGTCACCCAGGCGTCGAAATCACCGTCCATGACGGCCCGGCCATTCAGGCACAGCACGGTGACCGCGTGCCCCTCGGACACCAGCAGGTCGGCCAGCGCCGCCAGCACGGTGCCGATGCCGCCGGTCCGGGTCACGCCCAGGATTTCGGTGGTCACCAGACAGATGCGCGCGCGAGGACCATCCGACACCGTCCGTTCCTTTCCGTCGACTCCGTCTACACAGGGCACCCGGCCGCCCGCAGCAGTCTCAGAACACGCCGGCGCGCGCGATCCTGGTCCATGGTCCGCGACATCGAGCCGGGGGAGAGCCGTTTCCACACCAGCGGCCGGGGGATGACGCGTTGCCCTGTGCCGGCGATCCAGGCACGCACAAGAAAATCCCAGTCCTCGGCGCCGACCGTTGGGTCCGGATCGAACCCGCCCAGGGCCAGAAACGTCCGCCGCCCGACCAGCATGTTGGCATCGCCCAGGTCGTTGCGGCGCCCCATCAGGCCGGGCACCGGCCCCAGGGGACGGTACCACGCGTCGGCGTGCTCGGTCCGGTCGGGCGGAGTCTCGCCTGCGAACAACGCCGCCCAACAGGTCCAAATCTCCGCACCGCCGGTCGTCGCCGCCCGGGCAAACGTCGCAAGGGCCTCCGGCGGCGCGATGTTGTCGTCGTCCATGAACAGCACCCAGTCTGTGTTCAGGGCGTCGGCACCGGCCATCCGGGCGGCGCCCAGGCTGGGGTCCCGCCGCCAGAGGATTGGCGTCGCGTCGCCCCCATGTCGAGCCACAGACTCGGCCAAAGCCGCGCGCGCTTCCGGACGCGTGCTGGCCGCGTCCACCACAACCAGACGGTCCGCCGGCCGTGTCTGGCACGCGAGGGACGCCAGCGCGGCATTAACCCAGACCGGCCGGTCATGGTGGACCAGAACGACCCCCAGCGTGGTCGTGGCTGCCTCAGCCCTGCGAAGCAGGTCCCGGGCCGTGTTGGGCATCGCCGAGAGACGCCCCGCCGAGTGGTGCTCCAGAAGATGCGCCAGCCCCGCCGGGCCGTCCACGGGGGCAACCCAATCGGCGGATGCACGGGTCAACGCGTCCAGGGCGGCCATCGTGTGCACATCGTCCCGGCCGCGCCGGGCGATCGGATCCGGTACCGGGCACACCATCCACCGCCGCGGCGCCGGATCGGTCGCGGCGTCCCGCGCCTGCGCCGCCACGCCCAGCCACCAGGGCGGCGCCACGGCGACCAGGGCATCGCTCGGTGGCGCCCACTCCAGGTGGGCTGCCACGGCGCGCGCAACGTCGGCCGGCGACCGGTCCGCATTGATCGCGCCCCTCTCAATGGGCACACCTCCCCAGCCGGCGGCCCTCAACCGAGCCATCACCGCCGCGCGATCGGCCTCGCCGGCCAGCACCGTCACACGCGGCATGGCTCCTTCAGCGTGTATTGCCCCCATGGTTCCCGTGGCTTGTGTCGCGTCGTTCACACCGTAATCCTCGACCGAAGGCCACTTTGTCCCGGACGAATCTCCATGATAGTATCCGCACGTCATGCAGCGCGTGGGGACAGGAGGTCGCGAGGACATGGGCGGACAGGACCATAAAGAGGTCGCCAGCGACGTGATCGCGGCGGCGGAACAGGCTGTTTCCAGTCTGAACGGACGCCAGACCACACGCCAAACGCAGTTGCATAAACTCAACGAGCTGTTCACGGTGGTTGAGCAGCGCTACCAGTCCATGGTCCAGGATCTGCATAGCAAGGACGAGCAGATCCGTGTGCTGGAATCGGTCAACCAGGCCCTGATATCCGCCCTGCAAACGTTGACGGAGCGCGTCCGGGAGAACGTGGACGCGATGGAGCGCGAGGACTCGGAGGTGGTCACGGCCATTTCCCGCTCCGAAGCGCTTGTCTCCGAGGTGTTCGGCACCGGCGGCAACGCCAACCCGACACAGCCTCCCGACACGCCGCCAGCCCCGGACCTTGAGCCGGAGCCGGAGCCGGAGGTCGCCGTGGCGGATGAGGCCGGCACCGACGACAGCGATATCGAAGACCTGGAACTGGCGGAGCCCGCCGACACCGGCGCCGACACAGACCCGGAGCCGATCCAGACCGACTCCAACCCTGATGACGCGGCAGCCGATGAGCTGGTGTTCGAGGAGGCCCTGCCCTCTGACCCAACGCAGCGCGCCGAGGACGAGGATATCGCCGCCGTCGACCCGCCCACCGCCGATCCGGCGCCCGGCATGGACACCGATCTCGACATGGTGGATGTCGCCGACGCGGACGAGGAGATCCCGCTTCTGGAATGGACCGAGCGGTGGTCCGTGGGCGTGCCCGAGATGGACAAGGACCATCGCATCCTCATCAACCTCATCAACCAGCTCGGACAGGCATTTCGCGCCCCGGAAAGCGACTGGGTCGTGGGCAGTGTTCTCAACAGCCTGTGGGACTATGCCGCGTACCACTTCGAGCGCGAGGAAGCCTTGTTGCGCGCGGCCAACTTCCCCGGCGCCGAAGAACACGCCTTGCGCCACTCCACCCTGAAAAACCAGGTCCGGGAATGGCTGGATGCGTACCAGAATAATCCCGAGTCCGTGACCGCCCAGGACCTTCAGGCATCGCTCAAAAGCTGGCTGGTGAACCATGTTCTGGGCGAGGACATGCGATACAAGCCGTACGTTGAGCACAACACCGATGCCCAGGCGATCGCCGCCGCCATGACCGTGGACCCGGAGTTGCTGGAGAGCTTGCGCGACGCCGCCGATATTGAAGATACGGCCATCCAACACGCTTGAATGAAGGAACTGCGGGGCGCTCGCCCAAGAACTGTACCGCGAAGGTGGATCCCGGTCATGGGAGAACGTGACGTGACATCCGGTGCGCAGGCCGTTCTGTCAGAGATGCGCCAGGACTTTCTGGACGAAGTCGCCGATGCCAGCCGCGAACTGGTGCTGGGCATCGAGGACGCGCGCCACAATCCGGATGAACTGGGGCGTGTTCTGCGCACCGGCCAGCGGTTGGGCCTGTCAATGCGGGCGCAGGGCGAAACCCTTGAACTGGGCCCTCTGTGCGCGATCGGCACGCGCCTTGGCGACTATCTGTCGGAAACCGGCACCGTTCCGACCGATCTGGTGCTTGAGGACCTCGAACGATTCCTTTCTGTGATCCTGGACGTGACCGAGGGGCGGGTGTCCCTCGACACGGAACCGGCCCCGCTGGTCCGCCGCCTGCCGCCGAAGCGTGGCTTCGCGCCCAGCGACATCGACGTGCGCGATGTCGAGGTCATGCTGGTGATGGAGCCGGGCACGCAGACCCATTTCGTCGAACGCGAACTGCAGCAGTGCGGCTACCGAACCGTCCAGATCAGCTCGACGTTCGAGGCCCTGCCCCTGATCGTGCGGACCAAGCCGGATCTGGTGATCATCTCGGCCGTCATGCCGGGGCTGAGCGGGATCGACCTGACCATCGGCCTGACCGCCATGCCGGAGACGCGGAACATTCCCACTGCGTTGATCACCAGCCTGGACCCGGACAGCGAGATGCTGGCCCTGATCCCGAAGAAGGTGCCGATCATCCACAAGGGCGCGGCCTTTGGCGACGATCTGTTCGCGGCGTTGGACAATCTGTTCCTGATTTAGAACTGGCTTGCCTGCCACCAACACACCGCAATAGCATCGGGTGCGAGGACACACGCTCCCCCGGGTGGCGCGTTCGGACAAGGAAACAGACTCGAACGCCGCCGGCGATACGGCCACATCCTGCCTGTCGCATCGGAACCCAAGGACGCGAAACCATGCCCAGCCGCGCGTTTTCCAGCCCTGGAGCCCGCCAATCGGGACCGCCCGCCATCCCCGAGTTCGCGGCTGTCAGGCTGACGCGTGACCTGGAGTATCGCGGTGTCTCCTTCCCGAAAGGCACGCCCGGCGTCGTCGTTCACAAGCACACCGACGAGGCGTACGAAGTGGAGTTCGAGCGGCCATCGTTTTCGGTGGTGACGGTGACAACGAGCGATATCGCGGCGGGTTAAGGCCCCGTAGGGTGCGTTCGCGCCCCGGCCCACGGTTCTTGACCCGTGGGCCTCCCCTCAATCTAGCCGTTTTCCATAGGAAACGGCCGGGGCGCAACGCACCTCCTGTCCGTGATGACCCTGCGGCCGTGCGTTGCCCGCCGCGCCCCGTCGGGACGCGGCGGTCGAACGCACCCTACGGCCAAGGCCCTTACTTCAGGCCCATGCAGTTGGCGTAGTAGCTGACCGTGGCCGGCCAGTCGGAGAACATGCCGACGATGCCGACGTCCTGGGCCAGCACGTCCAGCAGTTCCAGCATGACGCCGTCGTTGTCGGTGACCTCCTCGATCGACTGGTAGTACCAGCCGCCGCCGGTCATCAGCGGGCCGGAGCGTTCCAGCGTCCAGGTGATCAGCTCAAGGCCGGCGGCCTTGGCTTCCTTGGCATAGACGGAGGGGACGATCTCGCCGTTCTCGACGGTCACCAGCACCCACATGGGCGGGGCGATGTAGTTGACACCCATCTCCTTCAGTTCGGTCATGGAGTGGGTCCAGGTGGACGGGTCCATGTGGTCCCAGCCCTCGATGTCATAGCTGTCATCGAGATAAACGGCCTGCTTGCCGAACTCGGGCTCGTTCTCGATCCAGTACAGCACGTCTTCCAGGTTGAAGGACTGCGCCCAAACGTCCTCGGCCGGCACACCAGCGGCCTTGTACTCGTCGATCATCTTCTGGGCGTAGTCTTCCTGGGAGAAGCCATCGAACGGCATTTCCACCGACGGGGTCTTCAGCTCCGGCGTGAACTTGGCGCCCAGCGACTTGATCAGCTCGATCGACTGCGCGTGCGTCATGACGGTGCCGCCCGGGGCCGCGTACAGGTCGGTGCGCCAGCCGGCGGTGCCGTCCATGTAGCCCTCGACCGTGGTCGCGCTGGCATCGGCGGCGTCCATCTTGCCTTCGAGGGACAGGAACTCTTCCAGGGTGATGTCGGAGGTGCGGCACTCGGCCTTGGCCTTCTCGTCACCGGAGGCGGGCACGAAGCCGTGCGTGCATTTCCCGGCCAGGTCCGTCACCAGGATGTTGGTGGTGGTGTGCAGGTCGTTCTGGGCGTGACGGCAGACCAGTTCCTTGTCGGCGGTGAAGGTCACGTCGCACTCGATGATGCCGGCGCCCATGCGCGCGGCGGCGACATAGGATTCCTTGGTGTGCTCCGGGAACTGCATGGCGGCGCCCCGGTGGCCGATGGAGAACAGGGTCGGCTCGAACGGACCGGCGGCGCAGGACAACAGCTTTTCCTTCAGGGCGCTGTCTTCCATGCTGTCGACGAGGAAGTACGGGCGCGGGCCCAACTCGACGACATCGGCGGCGGAGGCGGCGGTGGCGCTGGTCAACAGCGCGGTGCCGGCCAACACGGTGGCAAGCGTGGTCTTGGTGAGCATCAGAGACCCCCAGATGTGTTGTGAGATCAGGCACGGTCCGGCAGGCGGGTCCCGCCGATGGCCTCGCATGAACAGCCTTCCTGCTTTATCGGAATTGCATTGCTCACCAATGACGGCGCCGTGAAAGTTCCGTGACGGGGCGCGGTCACCGCCCCGTCCACGCCGCCTCCAGGCGCGGCACCGCCGCCATCAGGGCCGCCGTGTGCGGGTGCGCCGGGTGGGCCAGCACCTCGGCCGTCGGCCCCGCCTCCACCACCCGGCCCCGGTCCATCACCATGACCCGCTCGGTCACATGGCGCACCACGTCCAGGTCGTGGCTGATGAACAGCAGCGCCAGACCGCGCCGCCGGCGCAGCTCCAGGAACAGGTTGAGTACCTGCGCCTGCACCGAGACATCCAGGGCAGAGACAGGTTCGTCGGCCACCACGATGTCGGGGTCGGTCACCAGCGCGCGGGCGATGGCGATGCGCTGGCGCTGCCCGCCGGAGAACTGATGCGGGTAGCGATCCAGGGCATCCTTGCCGAGCCCCACCGCCGCCAGGGCGTCGATCACCCGGGCGCGGCGGTCGGCGCGGGGCACCTCGGGCGCCAGCCCGGCCAGCGGCTCGGCGACGATGCGCCACACCGGCCAGCGTGGGTCCAGCGAGCCCAGCGGGTCCTGGAACACCATCTGCACCGCGCGGCGCAAACGGCGCAGCGCCGCCTTGCCGAGCGTGTTGGGGTCCTGCCCGTCAATCAGAACATGGCCGGTATCGGGCGGCTCCAGCGCGGTGATGAGTCGAGCCAGGGTCGACTTGCCGCAGCCGCTTTCGCCGACGATCCCCAGGCTCTCACCGCGCGCCAGGGTCAACGACACGTCGGCCACCGCCTGCCGCACCGGGCGCGGCGCCAGGGGGCGCGGCCGGGGCAATGGATAGGCGCGCGAAACCCCGCGCACCTCCAGGACCGGAGACGCCGTGTTCATGGCCCCGCCCCCGCGTCGCCAAGCGGATGGTGACAGGCCACGGCATGTCCGCCCGCGTCCGCCACCAGCGGCGGCCGCACGGCGCACACGCCGTCGGCGCGCGCGCACCGGTCACGAAAGGCGCAGCCCGCCGGCCACGCCCCCGGCGGCGGCACGGTGCCGGGAATGGCGGCCAGCGGCTCGCCCGGGCGGCCGGCGCCGCGCGGCATGGCGTCCATCAGGCCGCGCGTGTAGGGGTGCCGAGGGTCTCCCAGCACCCGCCGGCAGGTCCCGGCCTCGACAATGCGGCCGGCGTACATCACCGCCATCTCCGTCACCGTCTCGGCGATCACCGCCATGTCATGCGAGATCATCAACAGCGCCATGCCCTCGTCGGCGACCAGATCCAGGATCAGGTCGAGGATGCGCGCCTGCGTCGAGACGTCCAGCGCCGTGGTGGGCTCGTCGGCGATCAGCAGCGCCGGCCCGCAGGCCACGGCGATGGCGATCACCACCCGCTGGCACTGCCCGCCGGAGAGTTCGTGCGGATACTGGTCCGGCGACACCCGGCTGGGGTCCAGGCCCACACGGTGCAGCACCGCGCGGGCGTGCTCGCGGGCGGCACGGCGCGATAGCCCGAGGTGGCGGCGCGGCCCTTCGGCCACCTGGGCGCCGATGGTCTTGACCGGGTTCAGCGCCGTCATGGGCTCCTGAAAGACCATGGCCACGCGCCGGCCGCGCACGGCGCACAACGCGCGCTCATCGGCGGCCAGCAGATCCGCGCCGTCCAGACGCACGGATCCACGCGCCCGCAGGTCGGGCGGCGACAGGCCCATGATGGCCAGCGCGGTCAGCGACTTGCCGCAGCCGCTCTCGCCCACCAGCCCCAGCGACCCACCCCGGTCGAGGCGTAGGGACACATCATCCAGCAGAGTCAGTCCGGCGACATCGACGCCCAGTCCAGTGATCTCCAACAACACCGCCATGGCTCACCGTCCCCCCCGGCGAGGCTCCAGGCGCGGATCCAGGCGGTCGCGCAGGCCGTCGCCCAGCAGGTTCAGCCCCAGCACCGTCACCACGATGGCCAGCCCCGGCAGGATCGCCAACCGTGGGTCCAGGAACAGGAACGTTTGCGCCTCGTTGAGCATTCGGCCCCAACTCACCTCCGGCGGCTGGCTGCCCAGGCCCAGATAGCTCAAGCCCGCCTCGGCCAGCACGGCCAGGGCGAACTGGATGGTGCCCTGTACGATCAGCGCGCCGGCGATGTTGGGCAGGATGTGCTCGATCGAGATGCGGGTGCGGCCGCGCCCGGCCAGCCGCGCCGCCTGGATGAACGGGCGGGTCCACAGGGCCAGCGCCGCCCCGCGCGCCACGCGGGCGAACACGGGGATGTTGAAGATCCCAATGGCCAGGATGGCGTTGATCGCGCCCGGTCCCAGCAGGGCGGTGATCAGCACCGCCGTCAGTAGCGCCGGGAAAGCGAACGCCAGGTCATTGAAGCGCATGACGGCTTCGTCGATCCAGCCGGCCCGCGCGGCGGCCAGCAGACCAAGCGGCACCCCCAGACCGACACCCAGCCCGACCGCCACCAGGGACACGGCGATGGAGACCCGCGCCCCCACCATCAACTGCGACAGGGTGTCGCGCCCGAAATGGTCGGTGCCCAGCGGGTGGCTCCAGCTTGGCCCGCTCAGCTTGTTGGCCACGTCCATGACGGCCGGGTCGTGCGGCGTCCAGACCAGCGAGACCGCGCCGACCAGCAACACCAGCGCGGCGATGGCCCCGCCGGTCCAGGCCGCCACGCCAAGCCGCCGCCGTTGACCCATGGCCTCAACCATGGACCCGCCGGGCCGCGCCATGCCGCAGGCGCGGATCCAGAATGGCGTAGGACAGGTCGACCAGAAAGTTGACCACTCCGACCGTGGCCGCCAGCAGCACCACCAGGTCCCGTACCACGACGATGTCGCGTTGACCGATGGCCTGGAAAATCAACCGGCCGATGCCCGGCAGGTTGAACACGTTCTCTATGATGATCGTCCCGGCCAGCAGGAACGAGAACTGAAGCCCCATGATCGTCACCACCGGGATCATGGCGTTGCGCAGACCGTGGCGCCACAGCGCCTCGCCCCGGCTCAGCCCCTTGGCGCGGGCGGTGCGCATGTAGTCCTCGCCCAGCACCTCCAACACCGCCGACCGCGTCACCCGCGCCAGGATCGCCGCCTGCGGCAGCGCCAGCGCCACCGCCGGCATGACCAGCGCCGCCAGCGCCGGGCCGACGCCCGCGTCCCACCCGGGAAATCCTCCGGACGGCAGCCAGCGCAGGGTCACGGCAAACAGTAGAATCAGCAGAATGCCGAGCCAGAAATTGGGCACGGCGACGCCCAACTGACTCGCCCCCATCACCGCCACGTCGGTTGCTCGTCCGCGCCGCGCCGCCGCCAGCACGCCCAGCGGCAGCGCCAGGCCCACCGCCAGCGTCAGCGCCATCAGCGCCAAGGGCAAGCTCACCGCGATGCGCGGCGCCAGCAACTCGCTCACCGGCACGTCGTAGGTGAGGCTGTCCGCCAGATGCCCCGACAGCAGGCCGCCGATCCACGTCAGGTAGCGCCAGTACGCCGGCTGATCGAGCCCCATGCTCTCGCGCAGGGCGGCCAGCGTGTCCTCGCGGGCATTCACCCCCAGGATCAGCAGCGCCGGATCGCCCGGCAGCACCTCCAGCACCGCGAACACCAGCAGCGACGCCGCCACCAGGGTCAGCGCCAGGGCGACCATGCGCTTGGCCAGGAACCAGACCATGGCCGCCCTGCCCTTCCGTGGTTACTCGCCCCAGGACACGCCGGTGATGTCGTTGGCCTGGATCGGGCTGTTCTCCCACAGGCCGCGCAGGCGTGCATCCCAAACGCCGTGCTTGGCCAACTGGAACAGGAAGCCGTTGACGGCGTCCTCGGCCAGAATCGTCTGCGCCTCGCGATACAGGTCGGCGCGCGCCTCGGGATCCGCCGTGCCCTGCAACCGGTCGATCACCGCGTCAAAGGCCGGGTTGTCGTAACCGAAGTAGTAATCGTCGCGGGCGTAGATGTCGATGTCCAGCGGTTCGGTGTGCGAGACGATGGTCATGTCAAAATCATGGCCCCGGAACACCTGTTCCAGCCACTGCGCCCACTCCACCGGGATGATCTCGACCTTGATACCGACCTCGGCCAGTTGCGCCGCCACGATTTCCCCGCCCCGCCGAGCATAGGACGGCGGCGGCAGGTGCAGGGTCAATGACAGGTCACCAGGCGCGATGCCCGCCTCGGCCAACAGCGCCTTCGCCGCCTCCGGATCGTGCGGATACATCCCCGTCAGGTCCACATAGGCCGGGTGGTGCGGCGCGAAGTGGCTGCCGATGGGCGTGCCGTAGCCGAACATGGCCCCATCGACGATCGCCCGCCGATCAAGGGCATGGCTGATGGCGCGACGCACCCGCACGTCGTCCAGCGGCGCCCGGCGGTGGTTCAGGGACAGGATGGTCTCGCCTTCCGTGGTCCCGATCTCCACCGTGAACCGATCATCCGCCTTGAACGAGTCCAGGGCCTCCGGCGCCGGGACGTTGGGGTAGGCGTCCACATCGCCAGCCATCAGCGCCGCCATGGACGCCGCCGGGTCGGGAATGAAGCGGAACGTCGCCCGCGCCAAAGCCGGCTTGGGACCCCAGTAGTCGGGATAGGCCTCAAGCTCGACGCGGTCGCCCTGGATCCAGCGCACGAACCGGAACGGGCCGGTGCCGATGGGGTTGGTTTTGTTGTCGTCAGCCGTCTCCGGCGCCACCATCACGGCATCGCCCCAGCCCAGGTTGAACAGGAACCGGCCGTCGGGGTGTTTCAGTTCCACCACCAACGTATAACCGTCCAGGGCGGCCACGCTGTCGATGGCCGCGTAAAGTCCCTTCTGGGCGTTGACGCTGTCCTCATCGGCGATGCGTTGCAGGCTGAACACGGCGTCATCGGCCGTGAAGGCCGTGCCGTCGTGAAACATCACGTCGCGCCGCAACGTGAACCGATAGACCAGGCCGTCGTCGCTGACCTCCCACGACCGCGCCAGGGCGGGCTCCACCGAGCCGTCCGGGCCGATCCGGGTCAGGCCCTCGAACACGTTGGCATAGACCACCTCGTCGATGGCGCCCGCCGCCCCGGCAGTCGGGTCCAGGTGCGGCGGTTCCAGGACCATGCCCATGACCAGGGCGTCGGGCGGCGCGGCCCGACCACTCTGCGACGGCAGACTGGCGGCCGCGAGTGTTGCCAGGACAACGACGGCGATGGACAGGTGGCGCGCGCGATGGCGCACGAACGGCAGGATCATGAAACCCCCCATGGCTGGTGATCTTGGTTCGTTTTCGGGATGACCGGGCCGGACTGTAGGGACCCGGGGTCCTCACCGCAAGCCATACCGGTCGCGGTACCCTGGCCAATTCCCCAGCGTCGATGCTTCGTAGACGCCCCGGGCCACGGCCCGCGCAAGACAGTCCGCCGCCGCCATGCCGCAGCGCGCCAGCGTTCTCAGCGGATCGGCACCCAGTGCCACGTGCTCCGTCGCCACGGCAAACACCGTATCGCCGTCCAGCGGGGAATGCACCGGCCGTAGGGCGCGAGCCAGGCCGTCCTGGGCCATGATGGCCACGCGCCCGGCCTGCGCCTTGGTCAGGGCCAGGTCGGTGGCGACGACGGCCAGGGTGGTGTTGGACCGCGCCGGCAGGTCAAAGGCGAAGTCCGTCGGCCCGGGCGCAGGCCAGTCCTCGGCCGGCCGCGCGCGCGGCCCCAACTCGTCACCGACCGCCCACGGCCACGCCCAGAAGGCCGGGGTCTCGCCCATGGTCGCGCTGCCCATGCTGTTGACCGCCGCCAGCGCGCCCACCGTAAACGGCGCATCGTCGGCGGTCGTTCCGGGAACGATGAGCGAGGCGCTGCCCACGCCGCCCTTCAAGCCCCCCGACGTCGCGCCATAGCCGGCCCCGGCATTGCCAAGGCGGACCGTGCGGCCGTCGTCCGTGGCGGCCGCCGCCTCGACCGCCGCGCGGCCGAGTGCGCGATAGGGCGGATCGTCTCCCCACGCCTTGTCGCCGCCGTTGAGCAGGTCGAACAGGATCGCCGACGGTACGATCGGCACGACCGCGTCGCCGACCGGGAAGCCGATGCGCCGTTCCGCCAGCCACGCCGTCACACCGGCCGCCGCCTCCAGCCCAAAGGCCGAGCCACCCGACAGCACCAGCGCGTGGATGCGCTCGACGGTGTTCACCGGATCGAGCAGATCGGTCTCGCGCGTTCCCGGCCCGCCGCCACGCTGGTCAACAGCCGCCACCGCCGGCGCGTCCGGCACCAGCACGGTCACCCCGCTCCACACGCGGGCATCATGGACCTGACCGACTCGCAGCCCCGGCACATCGACGATGGTGTTGGTGCCCGCCGGAGCAAGCGCCTGCGGTGCCGTTGCGGCCCGGGGCATGGACGGGGAGGACATGATCTTGGGTCCGTCGTTGAACGCCAGCAACACGGCGGAAGACAGTGCATTCAAGCGCCTCAGGCGCCCTGAGTCGTGAGCGGGCACTCTAAAAAAGGAAACACGATAGACGCAAGAAACTCATGGGTGACGGCGCAGCGGTAAGGGTGTATATTGTTCTTGGTCACACCAAAAATGAGCGTTCGCGCCGAGCGGCCAAAGATCTTAAGTCGGTGTCGGGATGCCATGGATCGGTGGGCGCCCCCGACCGGAGGAAATGATCGTGCGAAATGACGGTCGGAATGACACGCCTGTTGCGGTTGCGGCCGTGGGCCGTGGCCAAAGTGCGGGGTCCTTCGCACGGATCGTTCTTGAGGCGGCCACCGTGTTGCGCACCGGCGCCGGTGAAGCGACGGACCGTCCGCACGAGGTGGCTCGGCTGAACGCTCTGGCCGCGTTTCTGGAATCCGTGGCGGAAATCGCGGCACGCGGCGGCCGGCGCGGCCGGGAGTCGGGCTGAGTGCGCGCGCGGGACCACGGTGCGGCGGGCGTCGGGCCTTTCGAGGCCCGTCTTGGCGGGGGCCGCGCCCATGCGGCCAACGGAAATGGCGCCGCGCGACGAATCGTTGGCATGGCGTGTGCTCACCACGGAGAGCGGTGGCCCGGCGTGAAAAGATCAGCCCTGGGCGCGGGCGGCTCCGGAGTCGTCCACCGCCGCCCGGGCATCCTGCCCGACATCGGATGCGGACGATCCGGGAAAAAGTCCTTAACAAACGCCACCGTCGCGAATTGGTCGGATCGCGACTGTTGAACAGGCCATGCAACAACGAAAGGAGCGCGTTCAGAACAGATCACCCGTAGCAACTCAGGATTTAGTCGTCCGATTCGCGGTGGTAGTTTGGGAACTCTCAAATCGTGTGAAATGGCGTCTCGTCATATCGGCGCGAAGATTACTCTTGCGACAGACCATCGCAATCGGTTTTATATGTTGGTGGAGTAGCGAACCGCAATCGGTGCGTCGCCCCACCAGAACCCAAGAATGAGGGACAATTCAATCATGATGGCTTCCGAAGAAGTGCGTGAGGGCCGCCGCCGCCGTGCGGCGTCCATCGACGGTCCGGATCCGATCGACGTCCATGTGGGCCAGCGGATGCGCCTGCGGCGGACAATGCTGGGCAAGAGTCAGGACCAGATGGCGCGTGCCCTCGGCGTGAGCTTCCAGCAGGTTCAGAAATACGAGCGCGGAACCAACCGGATCAGCGCCAGTCGCCTGTTCGACGTTTCGCGTTTTCTTGACGTTCCCGTGAGCTACTTCTTTGAGGATCTCACCCGGGAAGCCGTGGCGGCACGCGACGAAGAGGTGAAAGTCCACTTCGCCGACGAAGACATGGGCCTGGATGACGACGACGATCCGATGAAGAGGACGGAATCGCTGGAACTGATCCAGACCTACTGGCGTCTGCCAACGGAGGTTGTGCGCGCCCGCGTTCTGGAAATGCTCAAGAGCCTGGTGCGCAGCTCGCCGGAGTGATCGGTCGGCACGCGGTCCGAACCCCGCATGATGGACCCGGCGGCATGTCTCCGCCGGGGTCCGGGGTGTCGGGGAATTTGTGTCCGCCTCGCCCGGGACCGGGCGAGGCTGGGGGTGTGATCCACGGGGAGCGGGATCTGTGCGTGCGCGCATCGTCCGTTCCTACGCGTTTCCTACGCGTTGCCCCTGTGTGACGACACCGTCTCCGGGAAGCGACCCACGCGGTCGGCACGGCTGGGCATCAGGGCCAGGGCCGACGGTTCGGCTGTCAGGCCGGCCAGCCGGTCGGTCCGATCGGTCAGGTGTGACACCAGCACGTGCTGGACCTCCCCGTCCGTCTGAAAACGGCCCTCGGCGTACAGCAGGCGTGCCCGCAACACGGCGCGGCGGTTGGCCTCGAACACCCGGGCGGGCACGATCAGGTTGGCGACGCCCAGCTCGTCCTCCAGGGTGATGAACAGGACCCCTTTGGCCGTGCCCGGCCGCTGCCGACAGACCACCAGCCCGCCGACCCGCACGCGGGCGCCATCAGCCGCCGCCCGCAAGCGCCGGGTGGACATCACGCCGTCGCGCTCCACGTCGGGCCGCAGCAGCGCCAGCGGATGCGCGCGCAAGGTCAGGCGCAGGCTGCGGTAATCCTCGACCACCGCCTCGCCCTCGCGCAGGTCGGGCAGGTCCACGTCCGGTTCCGCGCCGATCTCCGAGGCACCGGAGACCGCGAACAGCGGCAGCGGCGGCGCCGTCAGGCGCTTGACGGCCCACAGCGCGTCGCGGCGGTCCAGCCCCAGCCCGGCCAGCGCGTCGGCGTTGGCCAGCTTTTCCAGCACATCCGCCGACAGGCCGGCACGGCGCCACAGATCCTCGGCGTCGCGGAACCGCCGCACAGCGCGCGCGGCGACAAGGCGCTCGCAGGCCGCGCGCGCCGCCGGACCCGACAGCCCCTTGACCTGCCGGAACCCGAGCCGCAGGGCGAGACCGCCGGGGCCGCCCGAGCCGCCGGCCGGCTCCAGCGTGTTGTCCCAGGCGCTGCGGGTGACATCCACCGGCTGCACCGCGACGCCGTGCTCGCGCGCGTCACGCACGATCTGGGCCGCCGAGTAGAATCCCATCGGCTGGCTGTTCAGCAGGGCGCAGGCGAAGGCCGCCGGGTGGTGGCGTTTCAGCCAGGCGGAGACGTAGACCAGCAGGGCGAAGCTGGCGGCGTGGCTCTCTGGAAAACCGTACTCGCCGAAGCCCTCGATCTGGCGGAAGCAGGCCTCGGCGAAGGCGCGTTCGTGGCCATTGCGCAGCATCCCGGCGACGAAGCGGTCGCGCAAGCCGTGAATGGTGCCGGCGCGGCGGAAGGTGGCCATGGCGCAGCGCAGGCTGTCGGCCTCGCTCGGGCTGAAGCCGGCGCCGTCGATGGCGATGCGCATGGCCTGTTCCTGGAACAGCGGCACGCCGAGAGTCTTTTCCAGCGTCCGCCGCAGGGCGCCGGACGGGTAGCGCACCGGCTCCAGCCCCTGGCGGCGGCGCAGGTAGGGGTGGACCATGTCGCCCTGGATGGGACCGGGGCGGACGATGGCCACCTCGATCACCAGGTCGTAGAAGCAGCGTGGGCGCAGGCGCGGCAACATGCTCATCTGGGCGCGGCTTTCCACCTGGAACACGCCCAGGGAGTCCGCCGCGCACAACATGTCGTAGACGCCCGCGTCGTCCGCCGGCACGGTGGCCAGGGTCAGATCCGGCCCGCCGGTCTCGCGCAGCAGGTCGAACGCCTTGCGCACGCAGGTCAGCATTCCGAGCGCCAGCACATCCACCTTCAGCATCCCCAGCGCGTCCAGGTCGTCCTTGTCCCACTGAATGACCGTGCGGTCGGCCATGGCCGCGTTCTCGATCGGCACGGAGTCGTGCAGCGGCCCCCGCGTCAGGACGAATCCGCCCACGTGCTGCGACAGGTGGCGGGGAAAGCCGCGGATCTCCTCGACCAGCGACAGCGCCAGGCGCAGGCGCGGATCGTCGGGATCGAGCCCGGCCTCGCGCACGTGCGCATCTTCCAGCGGGCGCGAAGACCCGCCCCAGACCGTGCCGGACAACGCCGAGACAGCATCCTGCGACAGGCCGAGCGCCTTGCCGACGTCACGCAGCGCCGAGCGCGAGCGGTAGGTGATGAGGGTGGCCGCCAGCCCGGCGCGGTCGCGGCCGTATTTCGTGTAGATGTACTGGATCACCTCCTCGCGCCGCTCGTGCTCGAAATCGACGTCGATGTCGGGCGGCTCGTCGCGGGCGGCGGAGACGAAGCGCTCGAACAGCAGGTCGAAGGTGGCCGGGTCGATGGCCGTGATGCCCAGGCAGTAACAGACCGCCGAGTTGGCCGCCGAGCCGCGCCCCTGGCAGAGGATGCCTTGTGACCGGGCGAAGCGGACGATGTCGTACACGGTCAGGAAATAGGGCGCGTAGCCGAGTTGCTGGATCACCGTCAGTTCGTGGGCGATGGTGGTCCGCACGCGCTCCGGCGCGCCGTCGGGCCAGCGCCAGGCCATGCCGGCGCGGGTCAGGTCCTCCAGGTACGCTTGCGGGGTGCGGCCCGGCGGGGTGATGTCGTCCGGGTACTCGTAACGCAGCTCGGCCAGATCGAACGCGCAGCGGTCGGCGATCTCGACCGTGCGGGCTAGGGCGTCCGGATAGGCCGCGAACAGGGCGGCCATGTCGGCCGGGCTTTTCAGGTGCGCCTCGGCGTTGGCGGCAAGGCGCCAGCCGGCGGTCTCCACCGTCACGTGCTCGCGGATGCAGGTCAGCACGTCGAGCAGGGGCCGCCGCGCCGGGGTGTGCATCCGGACACCATTGGTGGCCACCAGCGGCACGCCGGTCCGCGCCGCCACCGCCGCCAGCGCGGCCAGCCGCCCGGCGTCGCGGCCGTCCAGGCGGCAGCGGGCGGCGAGATGACAGCCGTCGGTGAAGATCTCGCGAAAGGCGACAACGTCCCGCGCGACCGGGTCCAGGTCCCCTTCCTCCGGCGGCAGAACCACGGCGATCAGGCCCGCCGCATGGCTGGCGAGGTCGTCGCGGACCAGGAGGCAGGACCCCTTGGGCGCCCGCCGCCGGCCCAGCGTGAGCAGGCCACACAGCCGGCCGTAGGCGGCACGGTCGGTGGGATAGACCAGCACGCTGGGCGCGTCCTCCAGATCGAGGCGGCAGCCGACGATCAGATGCAGACCGGTATCCCGCGCGGCGGTCCAGGCCCGCACCACCCCGGCCAGGGTATTGCGGTCGGTGACGGCCATGGCCCGCAGGCCGAGCGCGGCGGCGGTGACCACCAGCTCGTCCGGATGCGACGCCCCCCGCAGGAAGGTGAAGTTGGTGGTGACGTCCAACTCGGCATAGGGGGGTGGAGCCGGTGGCGTCACGCGAACACCCCCCGCACGGTCCAGCCGGCCCCGGCCTCGCGCGCCAGCCACAGGCGATGGCCGGCGGCGTCCTCGACACGCCAGTAGTCACGCGCGCGGTTCGGCGCGGGGGCCTCGGCGCCGTGCCACCATTCGGGGGCGATGCGCTCCGGACCCTCGGCGCGGACCACGGTCCACACGCGGCGGCGCCAGCGGAACCGAACCGGCGGCAGGTTGCCGCCCAGAACCTCCACCGGTTCCGGCGCCAACAGGCGCGACGGCCGGGGCGCCGTCGCCGGCCAGGTGTCCGCCGCGGCCGGGGCGCGGTCGGCCGTGGTGACCGCCGCCTCGGGCACGTGGCTCTGACGCGGCGCCGGGCGGATCACCCGGCCCGGACCGAGGCGCGCGCGCAGGCGATCGAACAGCAGGACGGTGGCGTCCGCCGTCTGGCCGGGACCCCGAACGAAGCCATGCTGTTCGGCGCCCAGCGGCTCGACCACGGTGAGCGTCAACGCCATGCTCTCGATGCCGAAGCCGACGTCCAGACCGTCCAGGGTCTCCTGGAACAGCCGCGCCAGGGCCTCGGGATCGCGCGTCGGCCGGCTGGTGCCGACCACGCGGCGGAGGATGGACCCGTCCACCCGCGCCATCTCCAGCAGCAGGCGGCGCGCGCCCCGGTCGGCCTGTTCCAGGCGCGGGCGGAGGGCACGGCACAGCGTCTCGATGGCCCGTTCCACGTCCTCAGTGCGGCCGATGGGTTCGGGAAACGTGATCGTCTTGCGCCAGGGCACGGCCGGGGCACGCGGGGTGAAGGGCTCCGGCTCCCGCCCCAGCGCTTGGTCGAGCCGCCGCGCCACCACCGGCCCCAGGCGCGCGGCGAGGGGCGCGCGCGGCAGGGCGAGCAGATCGGCGATGCGGCGCAGGCCGAGCCGGTGCAGCGTGTCCACGGTGTCGGGCGGCAGGCGCAGGGCCTCCACCGGCAGGTTGGCCAGCAACTGGCGCTGGGCGCCGTCCGGCAGCAGCGCCAGGCCGGGCGTCTCGCCGCCCGCGCCCGCCAGGAAGCGGGCGGCGGCCCAGGCGGCGCCCCGGGTGTCGGCAAGGCCCACGCGGACGGTGGAAAATCCGGCCGCGCGCATCCGCTCGCGCAGGTCGCGGGCCAGCGCCGCCTCGCCACCGAACAGGTGCGCGCACCCTGTGATGTCGAGCCACAGGCCGCCCTCGCCGCCGGGACCGGGGGGCTCGATGGCAGTCCAGGGCGTATACCGCGTGGCCCGGTCGGCCAGGGCACCGAGCGCGGCAAGATCGGCGTCGGGATCCGCCGGCCGCGTGACCAGCGCCGGGCACACGGCACGGGCGTCAGCCAACGGCATTCCGGCGAACACCCCGGCCACCTCCGCCGCGCGGGTGACGGCGGACAGGGTGGCGGTGTTCCCGGTCTCCGTCACCAGCGCGAACGGATGGTCACGCCGATCGGCATCCGGCGTGTCGGGCCGCGTCATCCGATCCGTCGCCAGACGCGGTAGCCACACATAGAGCACCCGTCTCATCGTTCCACTCCATCGTCCAGTGTGCCGGCCGGCCGCCGCGACAGCGTTCCAGAAACACGTCCCACCGCGCCGCGCCCAACCCCCGCCACGTCACCGGCGCGGCCGGCACCGGCACGACTCGCCAGCGGGTGGTCGCCGCCACCGATCCGGCCGCCCTACCCCGCCCCGCCGAGGCCAGCAGCAGCCCCGTCACCCCGCCGGCCTCGGCCGCCAGTTGCAGGCGGCGCCCGGCGGTGAGATCGACGCCGCGCGCTTGGCCGACGACGGCGGCGAGGCCGGGGGTGCGCAATCCCTCCTCCATGCCCCACAGCACCTGCCCGTCATCCTCGGCGCGGGCGAGGATCAGCCGCCGGGGCGGCAGACCGAACCGGGCCAGCCCCGGCGGGTACAGCGTGTCGTCCGGCGAGCCCTGCCGGAGGCACCACAGCACCGCGCCCCGCCGGTGCACCGCCAGCCGCGCCGCCATCAGGGCGGCGAAGCCCAGCGCCGCCGCCGGGCCGGTGGCCGCCTCCGCCGGATCATCGGCCGCGCCCACCACCTGATGCAGGCAGCCCAGCGGCAGGCCGCCCCAGGGCAGCGCGCCATCCACCTCGGCAACCCCCAGGGGCAGCACCGCGCCCGCCTCCCGGGCCGACCCTTCCAGCATCCGGATGCGCTGGCGCAACCGGTCCAGCGTCGGCGCGTGGGACATGCGATGGCGCTCCCGTCAATGGCGCTTCCGTCCGTTCCCTTTTTGTTCTATACGGGGGCTCCGGATGGAGTCAAGACCATCGCGCGGGCTCCCTTGACCCGCCGCGGACCCCGCCTCACAGTCGATCCGTTCCGGATCACACCCCCACCCGAACAAGGTCTGGTGGAGAGATGGACCCGCATCCCGAACCGCCCGAGGGGGTCGGCCCGCACGAGGGCCGCGAACTGACGCTCATGCTGGCCGGCGAGAAACCGCTGGCGATGTTCTGCGACATCGTCCCGTCCCCATACGCGTGGCCGGACGCGGCGTTCGACCCCCATGTGGCCTCCGGCCGGCTGGTCAAGGACGAGATTTTCACGCAAACCCCGGATGGCCGCCATACGGTGCGGCATCTGTACTACGCCCTGCCGGGGGAGGCGTGGCGCATCCAGGAGGCGCACGCATTGAGCCTCCAGCATTGCGATCGGGGGAGCGCGGCGGCGGCCGACGCCTGCGCCCGCATCGGGCGCCTGCTTGGATATCGCGAGGAGGATATTCAGGCGTTCCTGCGATGGGCAGAGACGCACCAAGCCCTGTGAGGGCTTGCGCATGGTAGGATTTTTTCCCACCATCGGGTTGGAGGGACGCCGTGACGCGCCGCCACCACGGGGATGGCCGGAATGACCGAAAAGATCAGTGTTTCCGTCACGGATGAGCACGCCCGCCTCTTGCATGAGGCGGTGAACAGCGGGGACTACGCCTCGTCCAGCGAGGTGGTCCGGGAAGCCTTGCGGGAATGGAAGACGCGCCGCCTATTGGGCCGGATGTGGGACGAGGGGATCGCCAGTGGCCCCTGTGAGCCCGGCACCACCATGGACGACATCAAGGCCGAGGCCCGACGTCGCCAAGGCGCGGCATGATCCTTGATGGCGCCTGTTGTGTTCACCCGTCAGGCCCGCGAGGACTTGATCGACATCTGGCTGCAAATTGCCGAGGACAACCCAGCGGTCGCCGACCGGGTGCTCGACCGGCTTGAGGACGCCGCCGGCCATCTGGGCGCCCACCCCCAGATGGGCGCGGCCCGCGACGACATCCGTCCGGGCCTGCGCTATCTGATCAACGGCCCGTATCTTCTGCTCTACAGGCTCACCGAGACCGGGGCGGAGATCGTGCGGGCCGTCCACGGCCGCCGCGATCTGTTCGGACTGTTCTAACCTACCTTACGCGCCCGGGTTCTTGTACAGGCCGCGCCAGTCGATGGCCTTGGCGCCGAAGCCGGGTTTGGAGAAACGAACTTCTAGTATAAGTGGCGGAGGGGGTGGGATTCGAACCCACGGGACGGTCTCCCGCCCGCCGGTTTTCAAGACCGGTGCCTTAAACCGCTCGGCCACCCCTCCACACACGGACGCGAGTGTCGCATCCGCACGCCGGTGCGCGCCAAGTTCCCCTTTCTGTCGAAGGCGCGCGGGCGGGTCAATCCCTCACAACCATGCCACGCCCCGACAACGCCCGCGTCGCGCACGCGACATCGCCCCTGTCGCATGTCCGACACACCACGCTGACACTCTCCTCTAAACCACTGATATTCAACACGGTCCGCCACTGGCATCCGTCTTGCTTACCCTCCTGCCAAACCCCGTGCCCGGGACATCACAGCGGGAGGCCTTGTATGCTCACCGACCGCCTCGCACCGGTCTTCGACGAACCGGCCTGCGCCACCAACCGCGCCAAGACAGACGCGCAGAAAAAGGCCGGCTGCAAGACGAAAGGTCCGACCCCGGGCGCGGCGGCCGGTGGGTGCGCCTTCGACGGCGCCAAGATCTCGCTGCAGCCCATCGTCGACGCCGCCCACATCGTGCACGGCCCCATCGCCTGCGAGGGCAACAACTGGGACAACCGCCATTCGGCCTCGTCCGGATCGGACCTGTACCGGCGCGGACTGACCACCGACCTGACGGAGCTGGACGTCATCCACGGCGGCGAGAAGAAGCTGTGGAAGGCCATCCGCCAGGCCATCGAGAAATTCGACCCGCCGGCGGTGTTCGTCTACCAGACCTGCGTGCCGGCGCTGACCGGCGACGACATCCGCGCCGTCTGCGCCGCCGCCACCGAGCGCCATGGCCGCCCGGTGATCCCGGTCGAGGTGCCGGGCTTCGTCGGCAGCAAGAACCTGGGCAACCGGCTGGCCGGCGAGACCCTGCTGGACCACGTCATCGGCACCGGCGAGCCCGAAACGACCACGCCCACCGACATCTGCCTGATCGCCGAATTCAACATCGTCGGCGACCTGTGGCAGGTCGAGCCCCTGTTCAAGGCCCTGGGCATCCGCCTGCTATCCCGCCTGACCGGAGACGCGCGCTACCGCGAGGTCACCTGGGCGCACCGGGCGAAGGCGTCCATGGTGGTGTGCTCGCAGGCCATGGTGAACGTCGGCCGCAAGATGCAGGAGCGCTGGGGGATTCCGTACTTCGAGGGCTCGTTCAACGGCGTGCGGGCGACATCGGAGGCGTTGCGCACCTTCGCCCGGTTGCTGGTCGAACAGGGCGCCGACGCCGACCTGATCGACCGCGCGGAGACCCTGATCGCGGACAAGGAGGCCGAGGTCCGGCGCCGGTTCGCGCCGTTCCGGGACATCCTCGCCGGCAAGAAGGTGCTGCTCTACACCGGCGGCAACAAGAGCTGGTCCATCGTCTCGACGCTGCAGGACATGGGCATGGAGGTCATCGGCACGTCGGTGCGCAAGGCCACCGACCACGGCAAGGACCGCGCCCGCGACCTGCTGGGCGAGGAGCAGAAACTGTTCGGCGCCATCCCCAACGCCGAGATGTTCCGGATGCTGAAGGAGGGCGAGGCCGACATCATGCTGTCTGGCGGCCGGTCGCAGTTCGTGGCCCTGAACGCCCGCCGGCCGTGGCTGGACACCAACCAGGAGCGCCATCACGCCTATGCGGGGTACGAAGGCTTTCTGGTTCTGGCGGAACGCATCGCCCTGACCCTGACCGCGCCGATCTGGCAGCAGGTCAATGGCCCCGCGCCGTGGGAGGAGGGGTACGCGCCATGACCCAACCGGAACCCCGCCGCAAGGCGCTGACCATCGACCCCCTGAAGGTCTCGCCGCCGTTGGGCGCGGCCCTGGCGCTGCTGGGGGTGGAGCGTGGGATGCCGCTGTTCCATGGCTCCCAAGGCTGCACCGCCTTCGCCCTGGTGCTGTTGGTCCGACACTTCCGCGAGGCCATCCCGCTGCAAACGACGGCCCTGGGCGAGATCGAGACCATTCTCGGGGGCCTCGACAACCTGGAAAGCGCCATCCGCACCCTGGCGACGAAGTCGAAGCCGGCCGTGCTGGGCGTCTGCCCCACCGCGCTCACCGACACCCGCAGCGAGGACATGGCCGCCGACCTGCGCCTTCTCGCCCAACGCCTGGGCGACGACCTGGGCGAGACGCTGTTGGTGCACGCGCCGGCCCCGGACTTCATCGGCGGCCTGCAGGAGGGCTGGGGCGCCGCCGTCAAGGGCATCGTCGACGCCGCCGCCAAGCCGCGCCCGCGCCGCGCCGGCCATATTACTGTGCTGGCCGGGGCGCACCTGACCGTGGGTGACCTGGACCTGCTGCGCGACACCATCGAGGCCTTCAGCCTGACCTGCACGGTCCTGCCGGATCTTTCCGGATCGCTGGACGGCCACGTGCCGGAGGCCTGGAGCCCGGTCAGCCTGGGGGGCACGACCCGGGCGGAACTGGACGACCTGGGTGCCGCCGCCGCCGTGCTGGCCATCGGCGAGCACATGCGTCCGGCGGCCGAGCTGCTAAGCGAGCGCACCGGACTACCGGTCACGGTGCTGGAGACCCTGACTGGCCTCAAGGGCAGCGACCGCCTTGTCGCGTTTCTGTCGGAGGTCTCGGGCCGCGCGGCGCCGACGGTCGTGCGGCGAGACCGCTCGCGGCTGCTGGACGCGCTCATCGACAGCCACTTCGCCGCCGTCGGCCAGCGCGTCGCCGTCGCGGCCGAGCCGGATCTGTTGCGCGCCATGGTCACCCTCGCCACCGATCTGGGCTGCACGGTGCCGGTGGCGGTGACCACCACCAAGGCGCCCGGCCTGGAGACTCTGCCGGTCAACCGTCTGATCGTCGGCGATCTGGACGACCTGGAGACCACCGCGCGGGAAGCTGGCGGCTGCGATCTGGTGATCGGCCCGTCCCCCGCCATCCGGGCCGCCAAGGCCCTGCACGCGCCCCTGGTTCGCGTCGGCTTCCCGCAGGTGGACCGGGTGGGCAGTCAGCACGATTGCTTCACCGGCTATCGCGGCACGCGCCAGATGGCCTTTGCCATCGCGAATGCCATCGCCGACAGCCACGCCGAACACCATTTGCGTCCGCCCCACACCTCGGAGGCCCCCCATGACAGCCCTGCGCCGGTTGCGGCTGGTTGACCCGGACGGCGCCACGCCGTCCCCCGCCCCTGCCCGCCCCACCTCCCAGGAGAGTCCCGCCGTGAAGGTCGCCCTCGCCACCCAGGACATGAGCGCCGTCAACGCCCACTTCGCCGGCGCCCGCACCCTGGCGATCTACGAGGTCTCGGCCGACAGCTGGACCCTGTTGGAGGCCGTGCAGTTCGAGGACGTCACCGCCCAGGACGGTAGCGGCGGCGGGCACGAGGAGGACCGGGTGGCGCCCCGACTGGCCGCCATGGAGGGCTGCACCCTGCTGTTCGTGCGCGCCATTGGCGGGCCGGCGGCGGCGCGGGTGGTGGCCGCGCGCATCCATCCGGTCAAGCTTCAGTCCGACGAGCCCGTCGATCAGGTGCTGGAGCGGGTCCGGACCATGCTGGCGGGCTCGCCGCCGCCGTGGCTGCGCAAGGCGATGATGGCCCGCGACGGCACCGGCGCCGCTCGCACGGACTTCATGGACGACGACGAGAACGAGGAGGCCTGAGCATGGCGGAGGCGGTTCTTGACATGGCGGAACGCGCCAGAGGCGGGGCCAAGCCGCTCAGCAAGGTGGCGCGTCTGCGCGCCCTGGCCGCCGCGCAACCCGATCCGCCCTGGCCGGAGGCGCCCACCTTCCTGCCCGAGTTGGCGGCGCTGATCCGGGCCGGCGACTGTTGCGGCCTGTGGGACGGCAAGACCGATGCCCGCCTGCTGAAGGGGTACGTGCTGTCGCAGGAGCAGCGCCGCGCCATCCCCATCGTCGGCAACCCGGACCCGCGCGTGCTGCGCCGCCTGCACACGTTCTACCACGCCATCGGGACCACCATCGGCCGTCGCACGGGCCATGTCGCCACGCCGCTGATCGAGCTATCCGACGAAGGCTTTGGCCGCGTCGTGCTGATCGCCGGGCGGCTGGTGGCGGTCTCGCGCACGCTGCGGGACGTGCACCGGTTCGGCTTCGACAGCCTGGCCGCCTTGGACGCCGCCGGCGCCGCCCTGGTCACGGAAGGCGTCGACATGATCGCCGCGCACCCGGGCCTTGTCGCTCTCGAGTCATAACCCTGCCCGTTTCGCCAACGAAAGGATACGTCATGGCCGTTCGCACCCTCGTCACCCAGGACGGCAGCCCCTGGGTTCCCTCCTACATCCAGTCCATCGATCCGGACGTGTGCATCGGCTGCGGCCGCTGCGTGAAGGTCTGCGCCCGCGACGTCATCGAGCTCCGGGGCATCAACGAGGACGACGAGATGTGCGATCCCTTTGACGAGGACGAGGAGATCGTGCGCAAGGTCTCCGTCGTCTCGAAAGGCGGGGATTGCGTCGGCTGCGGATCGTGCGCCACGGTATGCGGCACCGGCGCGCAGGCCCACGCCCCCGTCGAGGACGCCGCGTAACCCCGTTGAGTGGGGGCGGCGGCGCCGGCCACGCGCAAAGGAGAGGGGACCATGTCCGACAGTCTTCATGCCATGCTCTTGTCCGGCGGGACGGGGGATCCCTTTGACCGCAATGTGTTGGCCTGCGCCATCGCCTCCGGCTTCGCGCCACCGGACCGGTTGCTCACCGACACGCTGGCCCTCTCGCTGACGGACCTGCGCCTGCTGATGGAAACCCTGTTCCCCCATGCGCTGGGCCTGCTGGACGTGCATCCGCCGTGGCGTGGTCCGCAGGCGGACGAGCCGGAAGAGCCGGACCTGCGGGCGCTGCTTTTCGAAGGCCGAACACCGGGCGGCGACCCCACCATGGCCCGCTGGCTGGCCAGGATCATCACACGCCGGTCGCTCGGCGGGGCGCACCTGTGGGAGGACATGGGCCTGCCCAGCCGCGCCCATCTCGGTCGCCTGATGGAACGCCATTTCGCGCCCCTGGCCGCGCGGAACCCCGGGATGCGGTGGAAGAAGTTCTTCTATCGCACCCTGTGCGAACGGGACGGCGTGCTGCTGTGCAAGGCGCCGAACTGCGAGGTGTGCGAGGACTACGCCCTGTGCTTCGTGCCGGAGGAGATGCCGCCGCACATGGCGCCACCGCCCAGGCCCGGGCCGGGAGCGGGCGGCGCGGCGCTGGTGTGATCGGCGCGCGCCCGTAAACAGGCACGACGCACGACCCGCGATCACCCAGACGTGGACTCGTGGTTGCCTTTGCTCGCAGGCGCTGTTTCCGCCATCATGAACCGCTCGATCACGGCCATGAAAAGCGCCGACAGGACAAACGTCATGTGAATGATGACAAGCCACAGCAGCTTGTCGTTATCGATCTCTTCCACATTCATGAATGCTTTCAAAAGGTGGACCGACGAAATCGCGACAATGGACGAGGCCACTTTCAGCTTTAGTGTTCCGGCGTCCAGCTTGCCCACCCAGGCAAGATTGTCATCCTTTTCGGCGATTTCGATCCGCGAGACAAAATTCTCGTATCCACTGATGATGACCATCACCACCAGGCTGCCGACCAGCGTCAGGTCGATCAGCGACAAGGTCGCGAGGATCACGTCCTTTTCCGACAGTTCGAGCGCCAGCGGCACAAGACGGGTCAGCTCAACCAGAAACGTGATGGTGAGAATAAGAAGCAGAAGCGCCAGTCCGATGTACATCGGCACAAGAAGCCATCGGCTGTGGTAAAGGACCTTTTCAAGTTTTCGTTCCATGGGGCCGTCCGTTGCCAGTGCTTTTCCCAGGCGCCCCTCCCCTGGCCGCCTATCCGATTCGCACTTTTTGCTCTGTCTCGTCATTGCGAGGAGCGTAGCGACGAAGCAATCCAGAGCGGATATTTGTGTTCAATGCTCTGGATTGCTTCACCCTCGTCTTACGACGAGGGCTCGCAATGACGAGGCACCTTACTGCCGAGGCTGAACTCCCCAGCTTGGCGGGAAAAGCAGTGCGAAGACGACAGACATTGCCGCGGAGAGGGTCACGCGTCCGGCGAAGGATAGCAGATTTGTGGGATTTGCGCGCGTTCGGCCCGCGATCGTGCCGCGTGCGCCGTCGGCCTCAGTCGGACCACTCTGGCAACAGGTCGTCGACCGCCGCCACCAGTCGCCCGGCATTGGGACCCGTGATGGACGAGAACCAGGTGACGAGCCGGCCGTCCGGTCCGATCAGGTACTTGTGGAAGTTCCACTTCGGCGACCCCAGGAGCCCGACTTGCGCCCGCGCCCAGCGATAGAACGGATGCGCCTCGTTCCCGGTGACTCGGGTCTTCACCGTCAGCGGAAACGTCACGTTGTACCGGCTGGCCGAGAACTCCCGGATCTGGGTTTCATCGCCCGGTTCCTGCCCCCCGAAGTCGTCCGACGGCACACCGAGCACAACAAGGCCACGGTCGCGGTACGACTCCCACAGCTCCTGAAGGCCCGCGTACTGGCATGTGAATCCGCACTGTGAGGCGGTGTTGACCACCAGAAGGGTCTGGCCCGCGAACCGGCTCAGCGGCAGGGGATGGCCATCGATCGACGTGAAGTCGAACGTGTGGGCGGTGGTCGTGTCGGGCGTGGTCTCAGGCCCGCCCCGGGACGTCAGGCCGAGAGTCGTCATGGCC